>OCTA010000171.1_pt1 | contig 60486 bp, 53 predicted proteins | sample 1538991 | NCBI WGS metagenome assembly OCTA01 (sample SAMEA3539302, study PRJEB22396) | soil metagenome | biome: tundra; feature: field; material: soil | place: USA | collected 2010-05 | depth 0.15 m
CCAGTCATGACTTTGGCTACATCCATCCAGCAAAAAGAAGGCCCGACCCCCACAAACACTGGGGATCGGGCCTCAAACCCTCAAAAACTTCCGTCTAGCTCGCCGTCCGGTGCCTCCAGTTCCAGGACACCCACTCGACATGTCGACGAGGGTATGGAGTCAGGCATCGGCTCTTCGTAAAACACTCAGAGCCGACGTCTCACCAGGCCGTGACAGAGGCGCAGCCCGTCGCCGCGCGAACACGCAAAGTACGCGGCAGTAGGTCGACGACCCCGCCGCCCGGCCGCGGCGGGCTCAGGCCCGCAGCGCCTCGGTCGGGCTCAGGCCCGCAGCGCCTCGGTCGGGCTCAGGCCCGCAGCGCCTCGGTCGGGCTCAGGCCCGCAGCGCCTCGGTCGGGCTCAGGCCCGCAGCGCCTCGGTCGGGCTGAGGCGCGCGGCCTTGGTGGCCGGGTAGAGCCCGGCGAGCGCCCCGATCACGAATCCCGCGGCGGGAGCGGCGACCAGCGCGTAGACCGGGACGACCATCGGCTGATTCTGGGAGAGCGAGTAGAGCCAGGTCGCCAGCGCACCCAGGGCCAGACCGGCGATCCCGCCCAGCGCGGCCAGCAGCGCCGACTCGGCCAGGAACTGGGTGCTGATGTGACGCCGGGTAGCGCCCAGCGACCGGCGCAGTCCAATCTCGCCGCGGCGCTCGAGCACTGAGATCACCATGATGTTGGCGATCCCGATCGCGCCGACCAGGAGTGCGACGGCGCCCAGACCGAGCAGCAGCGTTGTGAACTGGCCCTTGGCGTCGGCCCGAGCCTGCAGCGCGTTCGAGGGTCGGCTGACGCTCACGCCGTCGGCATTCTGCGGATCGGCGGTCGCTGCCAGCAGGCTGGAGACCTGCATGACATTGTTCACGTTGGCGCGGACGTAGATCTCAGACGGGTTGGGCTGGGTCTGGAACAGGCGCTCGGCGACCGGCAGCCCGATGAACACAGTGCTGTCGAGGGTGGGGTCGAGGACCACGGGTTTCATCACGCCGATCACGTTGAACCAGGTGCCGCCCAGGTACACCTGGATGTGGCCGCTGACACTCTGGATCTGGAGCGTGCTCGCCGCCTGCGCCCCCAGCACGACCGTCGGGTAGTTCTCGTTGGCCGCGTTGAGGAACTGGCCCGACGCAAGCGTGGCGCTGACCGCCTTGAGCAGGCCGAGGTCGGCCGCGTCCACGCCGATGCCCCCGGTCTGCTCGGCAGGTACGTAGGGGGTCCGCAGCACGGTGGACCCCGAGATCTGATAGACGGCCGACGCTTGCGTGACAGTCGCCATGTGCTTGATCGTGCCCACCGCGGTGTCGGGCAGCACCTCGTTGGAGCCTAAGAACGTGGTCCCGGGCGTGACGGTCAGCAGATTGGTGCCGAGGCTGTCGATCTGCGCCAGCAGCGTTGCCTGACTGGAGGCCGACACGCCGACGACGGCCACCATCGCCCCGATCCCGATCGCGATCCCCAGCGCCGACAGCGCGGCTCGTAGGCGCCGCGTACGCAGGCCCTGCAGGGCGACCCAGAACAGCTCGCGGGGCGCCATCCGCGCGCGCTCGGCGGGCTTGGGCTTGGGCGCTCGCGGCCCGGGCCGGGAGCGCAACGGTCTGCGCAGCGCGCCGGCGCTCATCACTGTTCGTCTCCCACGATCTCGCCCGGAATCGGCGGGAAGCTCCCCCTCGCGCCCGCCCGGCGCTCGTCCCCGACGATTTCGCCCGGAATCGGCGGGAAGCTCCCCCTCGCGCCCGCCCGGCGCTCGTCCCCGACGATTTCGCCGTCCCTCATCTGGATCTGGCGCGGGAACGTGTCGGCGATCCGCTCGTCATGGGTGATCAGCACCAGCGTCGCGCCATCGGAAGCGAGATCGTGCAGCAGATCCAGCACCTCCGCACCGGACTTGGAGTCCAGGTTCCCGGTCGGCTCGTCGGCCAGGATGATGATCGGCTGCTTGGCCAGCGCTCGGGCGATCGCCACCCGCTGGCGCTCGCCTCCGGACAGCTGTTGCGGCTTATGGGTCAGCCGGTGGCCGAGGCCGACGCGTGCGAGCGCGACCCGCGCGGCCTCCCGGCGCGCCCGCAGCGGCGCACCCGTGTACAGCATCCCGGTGGCGACGTTTTCCACGGCGTTCATGCCGTCCTGCAGATGAAAACCCTGGAAGACGAACCCGATCTCGTGTGCGCGCAGCCCAGACAGCTCGGCGTCGGAGGCGTGTACCGTGTCGCGCCCCGCGACGAGCACCTCGCCGCTGGTCGGGCGCTCCAGCGTGCCCAGGATCGTCAGCATCGTGGTCTTGCCCGAGCCGGAAGGCCCCACCACCGCCACCCGCTCACTGGCCTGGATCTCCACGCTCACATGGCTGAGCGCGTGCACGCCGCCCGGATACTCCTTGAACACGTCGCGAAGCAGCAGCGCGGCATCGCCGCGCACCGGGGCGGGCCCGGCTGCCCCTCGCGTGGCGTCGTTCACGCCCGGCTCAGAGCTCATCCCTGGGAGTCGGTGACCTGCAGGCCGGAATAGATGTCGGCCCCGGAGATCTGCACGTATCCGGCGGCGAACAGTCCGGGCGTCACGGCCAGCAGCCGATGCGGTGTGCCGGCCTCCTGGACCGCGTACCCACCGCCAGCGGTGGCAAGCAGCGCGGTAACGGGAACCGAGAGCACGTTCTTCTCCACCTGCTGCTCGAAGTTCACGCTTACCGCCGCCTGATCGAGGCCGGCCACAGGGTGACGGCCAAGGATCTTGATCGTGACCGGGATCGTGGCCGACGGGGCGCTGGATGAGCCCCCGCCCGCCCCGGAGGACGAACTGCTGGAGCTGCTGGAGCTCTGCGCGATCGGACTCACTTGGGTGATCCGGCCGCCCACCGTGTCGCCGCTGGGCAGCTGGACGCTCACCGGCTCACCGACCACCGCCTCGCTCTGCTTGGTCGCGTCGAGCGCAACGGTCACCACTAGCTGGTTCGACGTCGTCTGGAGGATCGCCTGAGCCGATGATCCCGCGGATGCCGTTCCGCTGGCGCTCCCGGCTGAGGAGCTGGCGCTGGAGGATCCGCTGCCGCTGACCGATGACGAGCTCGCCCCGCTGCTGCGGGTCGAGCCGCCCGTGCCGCCGCTGCCGCCGGTCGTGGCGCCGGAGCCGCGTGAGGATCCGGTAGCCCCCGAGCCGCTGGTCGAGGAGCGCGACGACGACAGGGTCTTGCGCAACTCAAGTGTCTCGGCCTTCAGCAGCGCCAGCAGCACGGCCTCCTGGGACGGATTACGGCTGCCTGACTTCCCCGGGACGGGGGTGCGGGTGCGGGCGGTGATCAGGTTGTTCGGCGCACTGGTGGCTGCGTTGGAATCAGCGGTGTCACACGTGGCGGTCGTGCTCGTGCCAACCGGCGTGGTCGTCGTGGTCGTCGTGGTCGTCGTCGGAGTCGTAGTCGTCGTGACGCCCGGCGGCAAGGATGCACCCGGCGCGGGACACGCGGTCTGGGCGGCCTTGGATACGGCCGACCTGGCGCCGGCGACACTCGATCCCGTCCCGGCACCCGATCCCGACGCCATGCCGGCGCCCGATCCCGACCCTGTACCGGAGGCCGGTCCCGACCCGGATGCCGATCCCGCCCCAGCACTGGTAGTCGTCAGGCTGACGAACTGCGCCCGGGGCGCCAGCGGCGTCAGGCTCGTACTGGCGCTGGTGCCGCTCGAGCCCGAGCCCCCGGATGCGCCTCCCGTCGAACCAAGCACTGTGTCGACCGAGGTGATCCGCTGTGCGCCGGGCAGGAACACGACCTGGCCGAGCGTGACCGTGCCGGTCTCGGTCTCCCCCAGCGACCCCTGCCAGCGCTCCACGGCCGCCGTTGTGGCAACATCGAAGATCTGGTTGACGGTCATCGTGTGCTCGGGATCGAACCCGAGCGCGATTAGGTTCTTCTTGAGCTGCTCCACGTCGGCCCCGTCGGTGACTCCGTCGGACAGGTCGCGGTAGGCGGGCACGATGCCGCTGAACAGCACCACCGGCAATCCATCCACGCGATACAGCGTCTGGCCGGGCTTGATCACATGGCCGATCGCCGGCAGCGAGGTGATCGTCCCGCTGACGCGGTTGAAGACCGTTTGCGGATTGGAGTAGCTGAGTGTTCCCGACTCGGTATCGGTAGCCACCAGGTTGCGGCGCTGCACCGTGGTGGAGCCGGAGCCCGATGAGCCCCGGCTGGCGCCGCGGCTGGAGCCGGGCAGCTCGGTGGCGACCACCGCCCCGGTCACCAGCGCCGTCGCGCCGATGGCGCTCAACGTCGTGGCCAGACGGCGACCGGCAATCAGGCGGGCGATCGCGTGCGGCATCTGACCGGGGCCGGTCCTAAGCACCCGGTGTACCTCCGCCACCGCCAGGGCCGCCCCGCCCGAATCTGGGCAGCGAGCTCGAGCAGCCCTTGAGCACAGTCTGGAAGGCGGGGCTGTTGCGCTGGCTGGACGGGATCGAGCGGAAGATCCCAAAGCCGCCGCCGCTGGTCGTGCTCGGATCCGGGATGTCGATGTTGTGCGAGCGCATGCACTCGGCGAACTTGACCAGTTCCTGCTGGGCCGCAGCGCGCTGCGCCGGGGTGATGTTGGCGAAGCCGAACGCCTTGGAGCGATATTTCGCGCACGCCGTGCTGGCCGACGCGAAGTTCGGGCTGCTGCGCAGGGCGCGGAAGCCGCCGCCACCGCCGGCACCGCCCGCCGGTCCACCGTTGGCGGACGGGTCGGGCACGTTCACCCTGTGGGCGCGCATGCACTTCGCGTAGTTCAGGCGGGCTTGATAGGTCGCGCTCGACGAGCCCGTCGAGCTCGAAGCCACTCCACCCCCCGCGGCGGCGCTGGCGCTCGTGCTAGTGGTGGCTGAGGATCCACATGCGCTCAGCGCGACCGCACCTACGACCGCGAGCGCACAGGGTGCGAGCACACGACGTCGCAGGCAGGACATGAATACGGATGGCATCAAGAATCGACTCCCTAACAGGATGGGCGGTGAGGCAGGTTGTAGCGCCGAAAACCCATACGAATGGTTTGCAGGGCCGAAGACAGCAGTAAGGAACGTTGTAGCGCCGAAAACGTCAGCTCTTTGTAAGCGCGCCGGGCCTTCTCGAAACGAAAACATTCGCGTGGACGGAATTCGTCGCCGTGGGCAGGGCCGGAAGAGAGACCGTTACCTCCAGACCCCCGGACGGCGGTGCGACGACGCTGGCGCTGCCGTCGTGCGCCTTGGCGACCGAGCTCACGATCGGGAGCCCGAGACCGAATCCCGCCACAGAGCGGTCCAGGCGCTGGAAGGGCTCGGTCAGGCGCGCGGCCTCGCCGGGGTCGATCCTGGGGCCGCCGTTGGCGACCCGTAGCTCCACGCGCCCGTCGCGCACTCGAGTGCTGACCTCCAGGTAGCCGCCCTGCTCGTTGTGGCGGATCCCGTTGTCGAGCAGGTTGGCGATCATCCGCTCCAGCAGGCCGGGCTCTCCCTGAGTCCACGCTGGGTGCAGATCGTCCTTTACCTCCACCCCCTTCTCGTGTGCGCGCGCCCGCAGGTCGGTGATGCAGTCGCCCGCCAGCGCCGCCAGGTCGACGGGCTCCTCAGGTCCGACCGAAGCCTCGCTGCGCGCCAGCAGCAGCAAGCTGGAGATCAGGCGCTCGCACCGATCCACGGTGTCTCGCACGGCCTCGCCCATCTCCCGCAGCTCCGGCACGCCCGCCTCCGGGTCAGCCAGCGCAACGTCGACTTCGGTACGGATGATCGCCAGCGGCGTGCGCAACTCGTGCGAGGCGTTGGCGACGAAGTGGCGCTGGCTGGCAAACGCGCCGTCCAGGCGCGCGAGCATCCCGTCGAAGGTGTCGGCAAGCTCCTTGAGCTCGTCGGCCGGACCCTCGAGGGCGATCCGCTCACCGAGGTTCTCGCCGGAAACGCGGCGCGCCGTGGCGGTGATATGGCGCAGCGGGCGCAGGGCGCGGTCGGCCAGTAGCCAGCCCGTGCAGACCGCAATCATCGTCATCACCCCCAGCGCGACCACGTACTCGATCAGCAGCCGGTGCAGTGTGTCGCTGATGAGTTGCTGCTGGACGGCCCCCGCAAGCTTGGCCTCCGCCGAGTCGAACGGATACGCGAACGGCGGCCGTAACGTTGGCGAGATTCCGAAGCGGCGTAGCTCGTTGCGGAACGGATGATGGGCGCGGATGTTGTTGCGGACCAGCAGGTAGCCGATCGTCAGCAGCACCGCGCCCGTGACCAGGAACACCAGCCCATAGAGGGCGGTCAGGCGAATGCTGATCTTCGGGGCGGGACCGTCGCCGTGCAGACGTCGCGCTCGGAGCCCCCGCCACCTCGGCCGATCGGCTGCCATCAGGCCATCCGGTAGCCGACTCCGATCACGGTCTCCACGACGGCGGGCTCGCCGAGCTTGCGTCGCAGGGTCATGATCGTCATCCGGACCACGTTGGTGAACGGATCGGTGTGCTCGTCCCAGACGCGCTCCAGCAGCTGTTCGGCCGACACCGTGGCCCCCTCCGCCTCCATCAGCGCCTCCAGCACGGCGAACTCCTTACGCGCCAGATCGATCTGTGTGCCGGCGCGGGTCAGCCGCCGGCGCGCCGGATCGAGCTCCAGGTCACCGTGGTGCAGCAGCGGCGGCCGGCTCGGCGTCGAGCGGCGCGCCAGCGCTTGGATGCGGGCCACCAGCTCGGCGAACCGGAACGGCTTGGCCAGATAGTCGTCGGCCCCGAGCGACAGCCCTTCGACGACGTCCTCGAGGTTCCCGGCCGCCGTCAGCATCAGGATGCCGGTCTCCGGGCGCTCACCGCGCACGGTGCGGCAGACGTCGTCGCCGTGGACGCCCGGGAGGTCGCGATCCAGCACCAGGACGTCGTAGCGCACCACGCGCGCCTTGATCAGCGCCTGCTCGCCGTCGGGCGCCAGGTCGACGGCCATTCCCTGCCGCCGCAAGCCGCGCGCGATCGCGTCCGCCAGGCGCAGCTCATCCTCGGCGATCAACACGCGCATCGACCCAGCATGACGAGCGGCTCGTAAGAACTGCATAAGAGCGCCCGCAAAAGCTCAGATACACGTTGACGTTCAGCATTACATGGATTGACGTCACAACAAATAGTGATATCCTGCCCCGGCGATGTCGACACCGCCAAACCTCGCCGAGCGGAGTATGGCCATCGGCCTGCGGGCGCTGAACCGGCTGGCAGGATCGACGGCGATCGATCGCTTCGGCCTCCGACTACCCGCCGAGCGCCTGCTTCACGGCGCCTCCAAGACGACGATGCGCACCGCCGCCACGGCCGGACGGTCGTTCACGGCCGCCCAGCGCCTGTCGCGTCCCGCCCGTCAGCCCAAGGCCCGCCGTAGCGACCTGTTCGACCTGACCCCCGACGACGAGCAGCAGATGTTATGCGAGTCGGTGCGGGAGTTCGCGCTGGCGCAGCTGCGCCCCGCCGCGCCCGCCGCCGATGATCAATGCGCAACCCCCGCCGAGCTGCTGGCCCAATCCAGCGAGCTGGGCCTGACGATGATCGGCGTGCCCGAGGCCTTGGGCGGTGCCGTGGAGCAGCGCTCGGCGGTCACTTCGGTGCTGATGAGCGAGTCGCTGGCCCAGGGTGACCTGGGGATCGCGCTGGCCTGCCTGGCGCCGGCCGCGGTCTCCACCGCGCTCAGCCTGTGGGGGGATGCCGAGCAGCAGGCCACCTACCTGCCCGAGTTCGTCGGGGAGAACGTGCCCGCGGGCGCGCTGGCGGTGATCGAGCCCCAGCCGCTGTTCGATCCGTTCGTGCTGCAAACGACGGCTCGCCCGGCCAACGGCGGCTATCTCCTCAACGGCGTCAAGGCGCTGGTTCCACGCGCCGCCGAGGGCGAGCTGTTCGTGGTGGCCGCCGAGCTCAATGGCCAGGGGCCGGCCCTGTTCCTGGTCGAGTCAAAGACGCGCGGGATCTCGGTCGAGCCCGAGCCGGCGATGGGGCTGCGAGCGGCCGCGACCGGTAGGTTGATCTTCGAAGATGCCCAATTGCCCGCGGCCGCGCTCCTGGGAGGTGGGCGCGGCGTTTTCGCCGAGTGCGTCGCACTCGCTCGCCTCGGCTGGTGCGCTCTGGCGGTCGGCGCCGCGCAGGCGGTGCTCGACTACGTGATCCCCTACGTCAAGGACCGCACCGCGTTCGGCGAGTCGATCTCCAACCGCCAGGCGGTGGCCTTCGCCGTCGCCGACATCGCGATCGAGCTCGAGGGGATGCGGCTGGCCACCTACCGCGCGGCGGCCCGGGTCGACGGCGACCAGACCTTTTCGCGGGAGGTGGCGCTCGCCCGGCGGCTGTGCGCAGAGCACGGCATGACGATCGGCTCTCAGGGCGTGCAGCTGCTCGGCGGCCACGGCTACGTCAAGGAGCATCCGGTCGAGCGCTGGTACCGGGATCTACGTGCGGCGGGAGTTATGGAAGGCGCGCTGCTGGTCTGATGATCAACCTCGAGGTTCCCAAGAAGTTCAACTTCCTCATCGGCCAGGCCCATCAGGTCGCCCGCGAGGTCTTCCGGCCGATCTCCCGCAAGTACGACCAGGCCGAGCACGCCCACCCCAAGGAGCTCGACATGCTCGCCGCCGTGATCGACGGCATGAACGAGGGCGGCGCCCTGGGCGGGGCGGGCGCGGGCGGTGTCGGCGGAAGCGGTGGTGGTGCCGGTAACGGGAGCTCCTCCGCTGGTGAGCCCGGCAATCGCAACGGGAGCAACATGGCCAGCCTGCTGGGCCTGATCGAGCTGTGCTGGGGCGATGTCGGACTGCTGCTGACGATGCCTCGTCAGGGCCTCGGCCAGGCGGCGATCGCCGCCGTCGCCGACGAGGACCAGCTCAAGCGCTTTGGCGGCAGGTGGGCTGCGATGGCGATCACCGAGCCCGAGGCGGGCTCTGACTCCGCAGCGATTCGCACCACGGCGCAGCTCGACGGCGACGAGTACGTGCTCAACGGCGAGAAGATCTACGTCACCTCCGGCGACCGCGCCGAGCTGATCGTCGTCTGGGCCACGCTCGACCGCAAGCAGGGACGCGGCGCGATCAAGTCGTTCGTTGTCGAACGCGACAATCCCGGCCTGCATCTCGACCGCCTCGAGCACAAGCTCGGGATCCGCGCGTCGGACACCGCCGCATTCCGGCTGGAGGACTGCCGCGTGCCCAAGGGGAACCTGCTGGGCGCCCCGGAGATCGAAGGCAAACGGGGTTTCGCCGGCGTTATGCAGACCTTCGACAACACCCGGCCGCTGGTGGCCGGGATGGCGATCGGGGTGGCCCGCGCGTGCCTGGAGCTGACCCGCGAGCATCTGGAGGCGGCCGGGATCGAGATCGACTACGACCGCGCGGGGTGGGTTCAGAGCGCCGCCGCGGCCGATTTCATCGCGATGGAGGCCGACTGGGAGGCCGCCCGGCTGCTGACGATGCAGGCGGCCTGGATGGCCGACAACGGCAAGCCCAACTCGCTTCAGGCCTCGATGGCCAAGGCCAAGGCGGGACGCACCGGCACCGACGTGGCCCTGCGCTGCGTGGCGCTGTGCGGTGCCACCGGCTACGCCGAGGGCGAGCTGCTGGAGAAATGGGCCCGGGACGCAAAGATCCTTGACCTGTTCGAGGGCACCCAGCAGATCCAACTGCTGATCATCGCCCGCGCACTGCTGGGCAAGACCTCCGCCGAACTCAAATAGGGGAATTTGGCTGGCGGCGAATTCCCTTGGGGCATCTGGCAGAGCCAAATGCCCCGGGCGTAGCTCAGACTGCCGTCGCTTCTCGTTGTAGGACGTCCCAGGCGCGGACGACGTCCGCCTCGGTCGTGCTGATGTTGCCGATCGCCAGGCGCAGCACGTAGCGCCCGGCCAGCACCGCGTGGGAGATGAAGATCTCCCCGGAGGCGTTGACGCGCTCCAGCAGCGCGCGGTTGCGCTCGTCGTCACCCTCCAGCCGGAAGCACACCGTCGAGAATAGCCGCGGCGCGCACAGCTCCCAGCCGGGCGCCTGCTCCACCCAGCGCTCGAACCGGGCGGCCAGGTGCACGCCGCTGCGGATGTGCTCCTGAAGTCCGCTGCGGCCGTGGCAGCGCAGCACCGCCCATAGCTTCAGCGCCCGGAAGCGGCGGCCGAGCGCCGGCCCGTACTCGCTCAATGACAGCGCGTCCTCGGCGTCGGGAGTGCGCAGGAACTCGGGGATCAGGCTGAACGCGGCGCGCAGGTCGGCCGGTCGGCTCGTCCACAGCAGCGAGCAGTCCATCGGGGTGAGCATCCACTTGTGCGCGTTGACGACCAGCGAGTCGGCGCGCTGCACGCCGGCAAACGCCCAGCGGAACTCGGGACAGACCATCGCCGATCCGGCGTAGGCGGCATCCACGTGCAGCCACGTTCCCGCGCGCTCGCAGGCGTCGGCGATCGCCGGGATCGGGTCGACCGACGTCGACGCGGTCGTGCCGACCGTGGCCACCACCACCGCGGCCTCGCCCAGATCTCCCAGCGAGAGGGGGTCGATCCGGAACGCCTTGTCGCAGGCGACCTTGCGCAACCTCATCCCCAGCATCCGCGCGGCCTTGTCGGCTGCCGAGTGCGCCTGCTCGGAGCAGACGATCAGATCGCGCCCGGTTGCCTGCCGGGCGGCAATGATCGCTGTCAACGTCGAGATCGAGGCGGTGTCTTCGATATGCCCGTGCCAGTCCGCCGGTAGCCCCAGCAGCTCCGCGACCCAGTCCAGGACAACGCCCTCCAACTCGGTGGCGGCCGGCGCGGTCCGCCAAAGGATCGCGATCGAGTTCAAGGTCGCCGCCAGCATCTCGGCCAGGATCCCCGCCTCCGTGGCGCTGGTGGCGAAGTAGGCGAAGTAGCGCGGGTGCTGCCAGTGCGTCACGCCGGGCAGCAGCACCCGGTCGAGGTCCGCGAGTACGGCGGAGAACGGCTCGGGATGCTCGGGCGCCGATTGGGGCAGCGCGGCGCGGATCTCGCCCGGCTTGACCTGGGCGAGCACCGGCAGTTCCCCCACCCGCTCCAGATATCGCGCGGCCCATTCCAGCGCCGCGCTTCCATCGGCACGCAGATCGGTCAACTCACTGCCAGGGCCGCGAATTCGTAATGCACTCCGGTCAGCTCCTCGGAGATGTCCCACAACCGCCGCCAGGCGTCCTCGTCATAGGCCTTGCCGGCCGCGGTCACGACCCGCGGATAGCCGCGGCCCTCCATGAACCCGTCGGGACCAACGAACGTCCCGCCGGGAAGCTCGGGCACGGTAGCCGCGTACAGGGTCGGCAAAGTCCCCATCTCGGCGCTCTGGGCGATCAGCTTGCTATTGATGAACACCAGCGGCCGCTGGTAGGACTTGACCCCCCGGGCGTACTGGAGGTTGGTGTCGGCGTATCCCGGGTGCGCGGCCACGCTCTTCAGGGGGCTGCCCGCCGCGGTGGCCCGCCGTTGCAGCTCGAAGCAGAACAGCAGGTTGGCTAGCTTGGACTGCCCGTAGGCCAGCCAGCGGTTGTAGCGGCGCTCGCCCTGCAGGTCACCCCACTTCAACGATCCCATCCGGTGAAGTCCGCTGGAGACCGTCACCACCCGGGGCGCCGGCGCCGCCAGCAGCGGGCCCAGCACCAGCCCGGTGAGCGCGAAGTGGCCCAGATGATTGGTGCCGAACTGGGTCTCGAAGCCGTCCGCGGTGGTCCCGCGGGGCGGCGCCATCAGCCCGGCATTGTTGATCAGCAGGTCCAGGCGCGGGTGTGCGGCACCCACGCGGGCGGCGAACTCGCGCACCGAGGACAGCGCGGCCAGGTCCAGCGACTCCAGCGAGACCTTGGCGCCCGGAGCGGCCTGGCGGATCGCTGCCAGCGCCCGCTCGCCCTTGATCTGGCTGCGGCAGCCGAGCACGACGGTCGCACCGGCGCGCGCCAGCTCACGCGCGGTGACCAGGCCCAGCCCGATGTTGGCGCCGGTGACCACCGCCAGGCGGCCACTCTGGTCAGGGATGTCCGCCGCTGTCCACTTGGTCACCATCGTTCAGGCCATCCTGCGCGCGACCGACTCGGAGTAGGCGGCCCGGCGGAACTGGAGCACCGGGTCCTCGGACAGCTCGATCCCGGGCGTGATCCGGGTCGGATCGAACACGAGCACGTCGTCGCCGGTCTCACGTTCGGTCTCCAGCTCGGTGATCGTCAACGTGCCCGCTGTCACCAGCTTACGTTGTCTCGGCCAGGCTGCACTGGGGTCATCGGTGGGGTCGCCCGTGCCGGCGAGCTGGAGCTGGAGCGTGAAGCGAACCGGACCGCGCTGCAGGCGGGCCACCAGCTCGGGCTGGAGGTAGTCGGCTCCCAGGCGCCGTGCCTGCCACGGCGCCGGCTTGCGCTGGGTGACCTCGGGCCGCAGCTGGTAGCGCACGTAGCGGCCCATGCCCTCGGCGTCGATCCATTTGAACGCGTGGATCCCGTAGTAGGGAATCGTGGCGTAGCTGGCAGGCGCGGCCAGCGTCGGCGCCAGTACCGGCAGCGCTCGCAACGCTTCAGGATGGCGGGCGAAGAACCGTGGCAGCTTCCAGACGGATGCCGGGCCCGCCCCCTGTGCCACTACGAGCTCGATGAATGCCTCCGGCGTGCGCACGGGAAAGCGCGGCGAGGAGACCGCGACGATGTCGGTGCGCGACCCGTCGGTGAGGTAGAGCTTGACCGCCAGGCCGCGGGGATCGGGCGCCCAATCCGGATGGCCGGGATCGCCGCCGCCGTTTGAGAATCTCACCGTGGCCGGAATTGCCGCGCCCTGCATCTGGGGGGCGGTCGTCAACTGCGCGGCGGCCGGGGTGGCGGTGAAGCTGCCCCGGCACAGGCTCCCCTTGGCGTGCAACGCACGCCGTCCGGCGTGACGGCCGAACACGCCGTTAATGGCGTCTATCGCCTGGGCGGGGGTGAGCGCCACGCGCGAACCCTATTCGAGCACGTCGAACCGGATCCCCGCGCGGATCAGCCGGTCGATCAGGACCTGCCCCATCGCCACCGCCGGCGTGAGCTGGCCGGCCCGCTGCGGCAGATCGTCGTGGGCCAGACACAGCGCAGATTCGGCCAGCATCTTCGACGTCTCGCCGTAACCGGGGTCGCCGCCGCTGACCTGTGTCACGACCCGCTCGCCGAGCGGGTCGCCAGCAGCCGGATGACGCGGGCGCGACCCGGAAGGGCGAGGCTGGATGCCGAGCGGGTCGCCAGCCCGCGCGGCGAACTTCACCTTGAACCAGCTCTTCTCACGCTGCTGGGCCGTCGGCCCCTCGCCGGGGTCCTTGAGCTTGAGCAGCAGCTTCCGGGTCGGCGGGAGCTGGGCCAGCGCGATCACGGCGCCGGCGCCGCCCATCAGCCCGGCCAGCACCGGGAACTGCTTGGCAACCAGGTAGTGGCTGTAGCTGAAATCCGGTCCGTAGCGATCGAGCGCCCGCGCGGAGCGCAGCACGGTCTGGGGATCGATCGTGGGGAACGGGAGCACCCAGCCGCCGGCCACCGCGGAGCGATGCGGCTTGCCAGGGATTCCCCTCACCCGGCGTCCGGAGGGGCCGGCCTCTCGCTGCTTGCGCTGGCGGGCGACGATCGCGCCCTGGCGCAGACGGCCCATGATGTTGATCGCCGAGTGATAGGTCCCGCCGGAGAAGGTTGCACCGGCCTGCACGTAACCGGCGAGCCTGATCGGTACCCCCTCGGGAAGCTGGCCGACGGTGAATAGCGCGCCGAGGTCGTAGGGGATCGAGTCAAAGCCGCAGGAGTGGATCAATCGCGCGCCGCTGCGCTGCGCCTGATCGTGATAGCCGAGCCACATCCGGTCCACGAACTCCGGCTCGCCCGTCAGGTCGACGTAGTCGGTACCCGCCGCGGCGCAGGCGGCCACCACCGGCTCGCCATAGAAGATGTAGGGGCCAACCGTGCTGATCACGACCTTGGCCGACTCTGCCACCGTCCGGATCGACGCCGGATCGTTGATGTCGGCTTCCAGGAGGGCCACCTGCGCCGCTCCCGGATCGATCTCGGCCAGCCCGCTGCGGACCGCCTCCAGCTTGCCGCGATTGCGTCCGGCGATCGCCCACCGGGTCGCCGGCGCGCCGGGTGCGCCCACCGCGCGGGCCAGGTACTGGGCGGTCAGCGTGCCGGTGAAACCGGTGGCCCCGAACAGGACGACGTCGTATTCACGGTCACTCATCCGCCGCCACCTGGCGTGCGAGCGTCATCGCCTCGTCCAGACCGACGCCGGCCTTGGCCGCCAGCCAGCAGGCGACCGGTGCCGCGATCCGCTCGGAGGAGTGCGCGGCGACGCCGGCGAGGCCGAGCACCGTCTCCAGCTCGTCCTCGGTGGGGGCCTCGACGCCCAGCCGCTGGGCGTAGGCGGCCAGCCACTGGCGGGCGTTCATCGCAGGGATGTCCTGACCAGGGGCCACGGCGCGGGACTCTAGTTGAGTCTGCGTCGCGCCAGTTCGCTCCGATGGAGATCGTCGTTACACCGCTGAGCCTCGAATTGCCGGGGGGCATGCGCCGAGTAAGACGTTCACCTCACGCCGGCGCGAGACCCGGGCACCGGGCGCGTGGCTCCGCCGGCCAGGATGGGAGCCAGGGCCGCGACCAGCAGCACGATCAGGAACGAGCTCGTGTCGCCAATCACGCGCGCCGCTCCAAGCCCGGACGGCTTGCGCCGGGAAGCCTGCCCTCAAAGATCAGCTTCATCGATGTTGCGCACCCTGATCGGTCTCTCGATCGCAGACCGGCCAGCCGAGCTTTGCCAGGCCCAGCCTACTCCCGCCGGTCTGTTTGGGACCGGATGGGCCGTCGGCTGACATGATCGGCGGCCCTCATTACACGAGCATTGGAGGCAAGACCTGATGACAGTCCTCGACGGCAAGGTGGCGATCGTCACCGGCTCGGCACGCGGGATCGGGCGCGCGACCGCCGAGCTGCTCTCGCAGCAGGGGGCGAAGCTGCTGATCAACGACCTTGACGCTGACGTGGCCGAGCAGACGGCCGGGGAGATCGGCGGTGACACGCTCGTGTTCTCCGGAGATCTGACCGAGGAGGGGGTCTGCGACCAGCTCGTCCAGAAGGTGATCGACGAGTGGGGCAAGGTCGACATCCTCGTCAACAACGCCGGTTACACGCTCGACGCGCCGATCCACAAGATGAGCGACGACTGGTTTCAGCGGATGCTTGACATCCACACCATCGTCCCGTTTCGGATGTGCCGCGCCGTCGCCCCCCACATGCGGGAACCGGCCAAGCAGGAGCGCGAGGCTGGAGTCGAGGTTTTTCGCAAGATCGTCAACGTTTCCTCGATCTCCGGCACGATGGGCAACGCCGGCCAGGCCAACTACTCCTCGGGCAAGTCGGCCGTGGTCGGGCTGACCAAGACTCTCGCCAAGGAGTGGGGTCAGTTCAAGATCAACGTCAATGCCGTTGCCTTCGGCTACATCGAGACCCGTCTGACCGCCTCCAGGGAGGAGTCCAACATAATCAAGATCGGCGGCGAAAAGGTGCAGCTGGGCATCCCCGATCAGCTGCGCGGGATGGCGTCGATGCTAATCCCGCTGGGACGGCCCGGCACCCCTCAGGAGGCCGCCGGCGGCGTGTTCTTCCTCTGCTCACCCTGGGCCAATTACGTCTCAGGCCAGGTGCTCAACATCACCGGGGGACAGTTCACCGGCATGACGTCCTAGCCCCAGCTCCCCGATCCTGACCTAACCCCGGCGTTCGCTGCCGCCCGTTTCCAGGCGTGCCTGGCGCTGCAGTTCGTAGAGGTCCTCGCGACTGCGCACGTATTGCATCGCGGCGTCCACGTGGGGTTGGTAGTCCCACGATGTGTAACGGCCGCGCCGCAGCGCGCGCGAAACCAGCTGGCGTTCGCGCTGGCTCGCTCGCACCCGGCGATCGATCTGGTCGAGATCGAGCCGCGCTGACAGCTGGGCCCGGAGGGCCGAGATCGTCGGCCGGTGGTCGGGATCGCCGGCGAGGTCGTGCAGCTCACGCGGGTCGGCGTCCAGGTCGAAGAGCATCTCCGGATCCTGGCCGGACACGATCAGCTTGTGGCGGCCGCGGACGATCATCGCCGAGGGGGCTTGCACACCCTCGGCGTGGTACTCGGACAGGACCGGGTGATCGGGCGCGGGGCGACCGCAGAGGATCGCCGCCGCGAGGCTCGTCCCGTCCATCGCCTGCACGGCCTCGGGAAGGTTTGGAACGTCGGCCAGCTCCAGCAGCGTCGGGGCTACATCGATCAGCGACACCGGCTCAGCGACCCGCCGCTGGGTCACGTCGCCGGGACGGCGCACGATCAGCGGCACGTGCGCGGAGTGCTCCAGGAAGGACATCTTGTACCAGAGCCCGCGCTCTCCGAGCATCTCCCCGTGATCAGCCGTGAACACCACCGTGGTGCGATCCTCCAGGCCGGTCATCCGCAGCGCGCCCAGCACCTGGCCGACGCGCTCGTCGAGGTAACTCACGGCTGCGTAGTAGCCGTGACGGGCACGGCGGATCTGCTCGGCTGACAGTCCTGCCTGGTCGACGCGGCACATCGCCCGCAGGCGGCGGCTGTGCGGATCGGCCTGATCCAGCGGCATCGCCGACACGACGGGGTCGTCGATCTCCTCGGCTCGGTACCGATCCCAGTGACGGGCCGGGATCTCCCACGGATCGTGGGGGTTGGTAAATGAGACGAACAGCAAAAACGGCTGCTGAGGCCGTTGGCGCGCGATGTCGACGAGCTTGCGGACCGCATGGAAGGCGACCTCCTCGTCGTAGTCGGTCTGCATGCTCGCCGCGCAGACGCCCGGATTGAGGACGCTCTCCATCGTGTGGTACCACGGCAGGAGCTGATCCAGGGAGCGGTTCCAATCCGGCGTCCAGTCGACGTCGGCCGGATAGATGTCGGTGGTCAGCCGCTCCTCGAAACCATGCAGCTGATCGGGGCCGACGAAGTGCATCTTGCCGGCGACCGCCGTGTAGTAGCCCGCATCGCGCAGCGCGTGCACGGCGGTCGGCACGCTGGCCGGCAGCTCCGCGGCGTTGTCGTAAACACCGACCGCCGAGGCCAAGCGACCAGTCAGCATCGCCGCCCGGGACGGAGCGCACAGCGGGTAGGCGCTGTAGGCACGCTCGAACACCGTTGCGGTCCGCGCCAGCTCTGACAGGTGCGGCGTCTGCACCAGCCGGTGCCCGTGGATCGGCAGCCAGCGCGCGGCCAGCTGGTCGGCCATCAACACCAAGATGCAGTTCGGGGAGCCGGCACCCATGTTCAGAAACCCTTCGATCGAGGTCTGCCGTCGCGGCGATGCGGCGCGGCCGTCAGGCGGCGGGAGCATAGACGCGCTCGCCGGTCGGTGCCGCCCCTGGGGCCGGTAGTGTCATTGCCCATGCACGCGGGCAGCAGCGGGACGCTCGTCTGCGGAGACAGGCCGTGGGTCGTGGCGCATCGCGGCGCCTGGGGCGAGGCCCCCCAGAACTCCCTCCAAGCATTCGAGGACGCGGTCTCGCTCGGCTGCGACGCGGTCGAGATCGATGTGCGGCGCACGTCCGATGGCCGACTGGTGGTGGTCCACGACGCGCGGATCGGCGGTCGGTCGGTCGCCGCATCTGAGCACGGCGAGTTGCGAGCACGGTCGGGGGACGACCGTCCGCACACGCTGGAGGAGGTGCTCGAGCGGCTGGCCGGTCGCATCGCTGTCGACATCGAGCTCAAGGAGGATGGCTACGTCGAACTGGCGATGGCGCAGATCGCCAGGCGGCTGGAACCCGATCAGTACGTCCTCACCTCGTTCATCGACGGCGTGCTCGACGCCGCCCGGCGCGCCGTGCCCGACATCACCTCCGGACTGCTGCTGCATGCCGGCGAGACGATCGAGGTCGTGCGCTCACGCCTGGCGTCGGCCCCGACGTCCGATCGGCCCTACCCCGGCCAGACTCAGGCCAAGGGGCGTCGCCGCGAGCGCGGAAACGGGCAGGGCCGCGAGCGCGGAAACGGGCAGGGCCGCGAGCCCGGCAACGCCCAAGGCAAGGCGCGTGGCCGCGAGCGAGACCTGGCCCGCCGGGTTGCCGCGGCCAAGGTCGATTTTCTGGCCCCGCACGCGAGCCTGACCCGGGCCGGCATCCTGGCCTGGGCGGCACAGCACGAGCTGCCGACCTGGGTTTGGACGGTCAACGACGCGCGCTCGCTGCGGGCCCTGCTGCGCGACGATCGGGTGACAGCGGTGATCTCCGACCGGCCGGCCCGGGCGATCGCGCTTAGACCGGGCTCGGGCGGGCGCGCCTAAACCCCGGCCGGCCGGCGCTCACCCAGCCCGGGCGAGCGCGCGTAAGAGCCGGGCCGGGCGGCGCGTACCACCGGCCGGGGCGAGCGCGCGTAAGAGCCGGGCCGGGCGGCGCGTACCACCGGCCCGGGCGAGCGCGCCTAGACAACCTATTGACAGGTTCCACAACCGGCAGTAGGTTGTCGACAAGGAGGACATTGTCTATTTCTGCCGCTTGGGGTTTGGGGACCGTCCAACGTCGATCGACCACCGATCAGGTGCTCCACCAGATCCGTGAGGCGATCCTCTCGGGGCGAATCAAGCCCTGCGAGCAACTCCCTGAGGCGGCGCTGGCGCAGACCTTCGGCACCGGGCGCAGCGCGATCCGCGAGGCGCTGCGTCAGCTCGTCCAGGAGGGACTGGTCGTCTCTGAGATCAATCGCGGAGCGCACGTGCGCCCGATCTCGACCGAGGATGTGATCGACGTCTACCTGGCCCGCCAGGCGATCGAGGTGGCCGCCGTCGAGCACGCCCTGCAGCGTGACGGCGACCTCGATCTGTCAGCACTGATGGCCATCCAGCTGCGCATCCGCCGGGCCGCAGCGCCAGATGGCGTGCCCGCTCCGCCATCGGCGGAGCTGATCGCCGCCGATCTCGACTTTCACCGCGAGATGGTCGCCCTGGCCGGCAGCTCGCGCCTCAGCCGCGCCTACGAGCCGCTCGCGGCCGAGACGCAGATGCTGCTCAACTGGCATCCGGTGTACTGGGGGACCGACTACGCCGCCGACCATCAGCGGCTGGTGAGCGCGCTGCAATCGCGCGACCCCAACGCCGCCGAGGTGGCGCGCGAGCACCTGGTGCTGTCGGTGAGGCTGATCTTGGAGGAGGCGACGCGCTCGGACGGGGGTTTCGCGAACGCACACAGGCTGGTCAGAACCAACGGCAACTACGAGGGGAGCGACGGGTGACTGAGCGAGTGCAGCGACAGCGGCCTGATCATTCGATCACGCGACGCCAGGCTCTACGGGGGGCGATGGCGGGCGGGATGATGCTGAGCACGAGCGGTCTGCTGGCCGCTTGTGGCGGCGGTGCCAGCAGCAGCGCCAGCTCAAGCTCCAGCCCTGCCACCACCGGACTGAACGGTGAGCGTTTCCGCCCTACCCTCCCCCAGCGACTCGGGCAGCGTCGTCAAGGTGAGCGATCTACGGATCGAGCTGGTCGCCAACCACAACGACGTCGTGGACGAGGTCACGCTCCAGGTGCGCGCCGGCGAGGTGCTGGGATTGGTCGGCGAATCGGGTTCGGGCAAGACCACGGTTGGCGCTGATGGGCTACTGCCGGCCCGGCGGACGCATGTCCGGCGGCGAGGTCGTGATCGACGGCCGGGAGCTGTCTGGCCTTCCCAAGGAGGAGCTACGCCGGCTGCGCGGCGGCGTCGTCTCCTACATTCCCCAGGACCCCGCCACCGCGCTGAACCCGGCGCTGCGGATCGAACGCCAGCTGCTGGAGACACTGGAGGAGCACGCCGCCGACCGGTCTGACGAACAGCGGCGAGCGCGCATCCGTGAGGGCCTTGAAGAGGTCGCGCTGCCCTGCGACGACCAGTTCCTGCGTCGCTATCCGCACCAGCTCTCCGGCGGTCAGCAGCAGCGCGTCGCAATCGCCATGGCCTTCGCCTGCCGACCGCGCGTGATCGTCTGCGACGAGCCGACCACCGGCCTGGATGTCACCACCCAGGCGCGCGTGCTGGAAACCGTGCGCGATCTCTGCCGCAGCCATCAGGTCGCCGCCCTGTACGTCAGCCATGACCTGGCCGTCGTCGCCGAACTGGCCGACCACGTCGCCGTCATGTACGCCGGGCGAATCGTCGAGCGCGGCCCTCGCGACACGATCTTCGCCAACCCGCGTCATCCCTACACGCGCCAGCTGCTGCGGGCCGTGCCCGATCTGGCTGGCAAGCGCGCCGTGGTCGGGATCCCGGGTCGGGCGCCGCTGCCCGGCAACCGTCCGACCGGTTGTTTCTTTGCGCCGCGCTGTGACCTGGCCATCGACAACTGCCACGTGTCCTACCCGCTGGCATCGAAGTTCGACGCCGGACATCTCGTGCACTGCTATCGCGCCGGGGAGTCCCCGTCCGAGGTCCGGATGACGGGCCAGGGATCCGCGCACATGCAGCCCGGCGAAACGGTGATCTCAGTTGAGCACCTGGACGCCAGCTACGGCTCGCATCACACGCTGTTCGAGATCGACTTCTCCGTCCAGCGCAACGAGTGCGTGGCGCTGGTGGGCGAGTCGGGCAGCGGCAAGACAACCCTGGCCCGGTGCGTGGCTGGTCTGCACAGCGATTACGCCGGCGAGATCCTGCTCAACGCCAGTCGACTGCCGGAGAGCGCGCGGCGGCGAAGCGCACACGCCCGCAAGCAGATCCAGTACGTGTTTCAAAACCCATATGCCTCCCTGAACCCCAGACGCACGGTCGGCCAGACGATCGCTCGCCAGCTGCAGCTGTTCTTTCCCGGCGCCAAGCGCGAAACGGCCCGACGGGTGAGCGAGTGCCTAGAGCGGGTGTCGCTGTCCTCCGAGGCGGCCAACCGCTATCCCGATCAGCTCTCCGGCGGTGAGCGCCAGCGCGTCGCGATCGCCCGCGCGCTCGCCGCCGAGCCCTCCCTGCTGGTGTGCGACGAGGTCACCTCGGCGCTCGATGTCTCGGTGCAGGCCGCGATCGTCGACTTGCTGCGACAGCTGCGGATCGAGACCGGGTTGAGCATGCTGTTCATCACCCACAACCTCGCCCTGATCCGTACGATCGCCGACCGCGTGATCGTGATGACCGAGGGCCGGATCGTAGAGTCGGGTCCCGTCGAGCATGTGTTCGCCTCCCCCGGTGCGGAGTACACCAGGCAGCTGCTGGCCAACACGCCGACGCTCGAGGGGGCGCTGTCACGGTGAACAGCGAGGTGTTCATCACCTGCGCCGTAACGGGCGCCGGCGACACGACCCGGCGCAGCCCACACGTGCCCGTCACCCCCGTGCAGATCGCTGAATCGGCGATCGAGGCGGCGCGTGCCGGCGCGGCTGTGGTCCACCTGCACGTACGTGATCCGGCCACCGGCCACGGATCGCGCGACGTGTCGCTGTATCGCCGCGTCGTGGAGCTGATCCGCGCCGCCGACATCGACGTGATCATCAACCTGACCGCCGGCATGGGCGGTGACATCGTGCTGGGCGGCCCCGAGGCGCCCCTGCCACTCGATGCGGCCGAGACCGACATGGTCGGCGCCACCGAGCGCCTGACGCACGTCGCGCAACTGGCACCGGAAATCTGCACGCTCGACTGCGGGACGATGAACTTCGCCGCCGGAGGCGACTACGTGATGGCCAACACGCCGGACATGCTGCGTGCGATGGCCAAGCAGATCCGCGCGCTGGGTGTGCGGCCCGAGCTGGAGGTGTTCGACACCGGCCAACTGGTGATGGTCAAGGACCTGATCGACGAGGGCCTGATCGACGAGCCGGCGCTGATCCAGCTGTGCATGGGGATCCGCTACGGAGCGCCGGATGACCCGTCCACGCTGCTGGCGCTGGTCTCACAGCTGCCGGCCGGTTGCGTGTTCTCGGCGTTCTCGATCGGGCGCATGCAGCTCCCCTATGTCGCGATGGCGGTGCTGGCCGGTGGCAACGTGCGCGTCGGGCTGGAGGACAGCCTGTACGCGAGCCGTGGCGAGCTGGCGACCAATGGTGCGCTGGTGACACGCGCCACGACGATCCTGACCGCGATGAACGTACGCGTGATCGGGGTCGACGAGGTGCGGGACCGGCTCGGCCTGCCCCGTCGTGGCTGAGATCGAGCCCAAGCCCGAGGCTGTGGCGCTGCTCGGCGCCGGCGTGATCGGCGGCGGCTGGGCCGCGCGGATGCTGCTCAACGGCATCGATGTTCGTCTGTTTGACCCCGAACCGGACGCACAGCGCAGCGTGCTGGCAGTGCTGGAGCGGGCGCGGCGGGCGTGGCGCAGACTGACGTTGGCGCCGCTGCCGGCCGAAGGGACGCTCACCTGCGTCGACAGCGTGGCCGAGGCGGTCGCCGGGGCGACGCTCGTCCAGGAGAGCGCGCCCGAGCGTGAGGGGCTCAAGCGGGCGCTGCTGGCCGAGGCGGGCGCGGCGGCGCCCGGGGATGTGATCTTCGCCTCGTCCACCTCGGGGCTGCTGCCCTCCCGGCTGTGCGCCGAGATGGATGGACCAGAGCGGCTGGTCGTGGGGCACCCGTTCAATCCCGTCTACCTGCTGCCCCTGGTCGAGGTGTGCGGCGGCGAACGGACCCCGCCTGAGACGGTGGCGCGGGCCGCCGCGATCTATCGCGCCGTCGGGATGCAGCCGCTGATCGTGCGGCGGGAGATCGACGGCTTTCTGTCTGACCGGCTGCTGGAGGCGCTGTGGCGTGAAGCGCTGTGGCTTGTCGCCGACGATGTCGCCACTGTCGAGGAGGTCGATGACGCGATCCGCTACGGACCCGGGCTGCGCTGGTCGGCGATGGGAACCTTCCTCACCTACCGCCTAGCCGGCGGCGAGGCGGGCATGCGTCACTTCATTGCCCAGTTCGGTCCCACGCTGAAGCTGCCCTGGACCAAGCTCACCGACGTCCCCGAGCTCGATCAGCCACTGCTCGACAAGCTCGTGGGGCAGTCCGACGCCCAGGCCGCGGGTCGCTCGATCGAGGAGCTGGAGCTGATCCGGGATGACTGTCTGGTCGCGGTACTGCAGGGACTCAAGGGCCAGGGCTTCGGCGCCGGCGAGGTCATCGCCCGCGTGGAGCATGGACTGATCGACGCGGCGGCCAACGCCGGCGACGATCGGTTGCCGACCGGCGAGCCCCTGCGCCTGCACGAGGCGATCGTGGCGCCTGAGTGGATCGACTACAACGGTCACCTGACCGAGAGCCGCTACCTGCACGTGCTGGCCGACGCCACTGACGCGTTCCTGCGGCGGATCGGGATCGATGGCGCCTACCTGGCGGGCGGGCACTCCTACTTCACCGTCGAGACCCACCTGCGCCACCTCGGCCAGGCCTCGGCCGGCCAGTCGATCCACGTCACGACGCAGCTGCTCGGCCACGACGAGAAGCGGCTGCACCTGTTTCACGAGCTTCGGCGCTCAGACGACGGCGAGCTGCTGGCCACCGGCGAGCACATGCTGCTGCACGTCGACACCAAGGCCGCTCGCGCGGCACCCGCCGGCGCTGGCGTGCTCGTCACGCTGGGGCTGATCGCCGACGCCCAGAGCGGCCTGGCGCGGCCCGCGGGCCGCCGGCGCCGCGATCGACGGTGGACGCGTGCGCGTGATCTAGATAAGTGATTCCGAGCCGGCGCCGGAAAGGGCCGGTGATTGACCGCCACGCGGACGAGCGGCCGCCGGACACCCACCCCGCCGTAGTCGCCGAACTCGTGCCGCCTCGACGCCTATCAGCGGCCAATTTCCCACCGCGCATGACCTAGACAGAAGCGATTTACTCCGATAGAAATGTATTTGAACATATTTGTGCAGCGCGCGTCCTGGCTCGGGCCGTTGCTGCGCGATGAGTGACGGTAGTCCGGCGGCCTGCTGACTCATTTCCAGGTCGCTCGCCAAGCGACAAACCGGGAGGAGATGATGTCCGAGAAGACATGGGGTGGAGAGGCCTTCTGGGGGCTGGGCTACGAGTGGGACCCCGAATGGGTACTGACCGACCGCCAGCGCGAGCTGCGCGACCTGCTGATCGAGCTGTGCGAGAAGGAGATGCGCGCTAACGCAAAGGTCTCCGACGACAACCTGGATTATCCGCGGCGCAACCTGGAACTGCTCGGCGAGCATGGCTTCCTGGCGCTGACCGTCCCGACCGAATACGGCGGCCTCGGCGAGGACCACGTCGCCTTTGCGATGACGTGCGAGACGATCGCCCGCTACGGATGTGCCTCGACGGCGATGTGCTACGTGATGCACATCGGCGCCGTCAACACGATCATGCTGCGCCCCACCGACGAGCTGATCGAGAAGTACATCAGGCCGCTCAACAGCGGCAAGATCGGCACCCTGTCCTACTCGGATCCCGAGACCGGCTCACACTTCTGGTATCCGATCTCCTCCGGTGCCGAGCGCTCCAACGGCGGCTACAAGGTGCGCAAGAAGGCTTCGTGGACGACGTCGGGTGGGTTCGCCGACTTCTACGTCGTGCAGACCACCAGCCCTGACTTCACCGGCTATGACGACCTGTCGGTGTTCGTGATCGACGGTGAGGACGTCAAGTCCCAGCCGTCCTCGTGGGACGCGCTGGGTCTGCGCGGCAACCAGTCCGGCCCGATCGAGGTCGACAACGTCGAGATCCCCGGCGAGCAGATCGTCGGGCCCGAGGGCGACGGCGCCGCGTCCAACGACGAGTCGGTCGACCCGTGGTTCTTGATCGGCTCCTCGTCGGTCTGGAACGGGATCGCGATGGGCGCGATCGACATCGGCAAACGCCAGACAACGCGCAAGCGCCATGTTGACGTGGGCCTGCGCGTGGCCGACTACCCGACGATCCAGGACTATGTGGGTGAAGCGGTCATGGACACCAACGCCGCGCGGCTGTTCGTCTTCTCGGTCGCACAGGCGATGGACACCGCCACCGATCACAACACCCGCCGGATGCCCCCGGGCGAGTTCGCCCGGGCCAACTTCCTACACTGGGCGTGGCAGGTCAAGTTCGTCGCGGCCAAGAACACCGCTCACGTGGTCGACAAGATGCTCCACGCGTGCGGCGGCACCGGCTACAAGCGCGACATGGAGCTTGAGCGCTACCTGCGCGACGCCAAGGCCGGCTGGGTGATGGGCCCCACCAACGAGGTGCTGCGCCAGTTCGTCGGCAAGGCAGTGCTGCTCGGCTTCGACAGCCTCGACTACTGGAACCAGACCTACAATCGTCGCGCGGTGGAGAACGAGATCAAGAAGCTCGACGCCGACGGTAAGCGCCGCCTCGCCGAGCAGCTGCTCGCCGAGGTGGAGAAGGCGTCCGCCCCGGCCTCGGCCTAGCCGGCGCGGACCGATGGCCACGGTGACCCACCCGGCCGCGTCGCCCCGGCTGGTGGCCGGGCTGCTGCCCCGCGATCCGGCGCTCGAGACCTACCCCGTGCGGCCGGGCGGGGCGACGATGATCGTGCTCCGGGGGGACGATCAGGTACGGATCGTCGACCGCCATGGCGGCCAGATCGCCGAGGTGACTGTGCTCGGCGCTCCGCTCGGGCTGGTGCAAGACGCGGACGCGACGGTCCTGCGCGGGCTGGCGAGCGGCGGCGCGAAACTGTTCGCCGGCGCGCTGGTCGCCCGTGGCCTCGATCCGCAGGAGGCTCGCTGCGCGCGGTTGTTCGGACCGACCTCTGACCCCGGCAGCGAGGTGTCCGTGGTGGCCCAGGGCGAGACGGCCCTAGCCGTGGCGGCGCCGGGCGGACGGCTGATCGACGGCGACGTGCCCGCGAGCGAGCTGCTGGTCGAGGTCCGCCGGGCGAGCCCGCGCCCACCCGGGGAGCTCGAGCTCCCACCGCCGCTGGCCGCGCCACGCCTGGACTTTCGGATCGATCCCGCCTCGGCGCTGAGCTACGAGGTTCGCGCCGGCGAGTTCATCCAGATCATCGACGTCAAGGGCAAGCAGTGCTCGGACTTCCTGGCCTTTGATCGCGCCAAGCTGGAGGCTGGCACCGAGCGAGGTCTCGACGCGACCGTGACGCGGACGCTGATGGGCAACGCCTACCCGACACCGGGATTGCAGGGAAAGTTCTACGACCTCGACTTCATGCCGCTGGTCGAGGTCGTGCGCGACACGGTCGGGCGCCACGACACCTTCGCGCTGGCTTGCCAGGCCAAATACTACGAGGACCTCGGCTACCCCGGCCACATCAACTGCACCGACAACTTCAACCGCGCCCTGCAGCCGTTCGAGATCGCTCCCCGCAAGGGCTGGGAGGCGCTGAACTTCTTCTACAACACCCAGTTTGACTCGAGCCATCAGCTGGTCTCCGATGAGCCGTGGTCGCGGCCCGGCGACTACGTGATGCTGCGCGCGATGAGCGACCTGGTGTGCGCGTCATCGGCCTGTCCGGACGACATCGACCCTTCAAACGCCTGGGAGGTGACGGATATCCATGTCCGCGTCTACTCGCCGGAGAATCGTTTCTCCATGGCCATCGCGCGTCGCGTGACTGCCGACGCCGAGCCGGTGCTGACGGGCGAAAGCGCCTTTCACGCCCGAACCGCGGAGCTGACCAAGAGCTTCGTCGAGTACCGCGGCTACTGGCTGCCACACTGCTTCAACAACGAGGGCGCAATCGCCGAATACTGGGCGTGCCGTGAGCGCCTGGCGGTCATGGACCTGTCCCCGTTGCGCAAGTGGGAGGTGCTCGGCCCCGACGCCGAGACCCTGATGCAGCACACCGTCACCCGGGACATCCGCAAGCTCTCGGTCGGACAGGTCATCTACACGGCGCTGTGCAATGAGACCGGCGGCATGATCGACGATGCGACCGTCTTCCGCCTTGGCCAGGACAACTTCCGCTTCGTCGGCGGCGACGAGTACGACGGAATCTGGTTGCGCGAGGTCGCCGACCGGGAGGGGCTGCGAGTCTGGATCAAGCCGTCCACCGACCAGTTGCACAACCTCGCCGTCCAGGGCCCTGAGAGCCGCGCAGCGCTGGCCGAGTTCGTCTGGACCCCGCCCACCCAGCCGAGCCTGCCGGAGCTGAAGTGGTTTCGCTTCCTCGTCGGCCGGATCGGCGCCCACGACGGCGTTCCGATCATCGTCTCGCGAACCGGCTACACCGGCGAGCTGGGCTATGAGATCTGGTGTCATCCATCAGATGGAGAGGCCGTCTGGGACGCTGTCTGGAAGGCCGGCGCCCCCCGCGGCCTAAAGCCGTTGGGGCTCGAGGCGCTCGACATGCTGAGAATCGAGTCGGGGCTGATCTTCGCCGGTTACGAGTTCGATGACCTGGTGGATCCGTTCGAGGCGGGGATCGGCTTTGCCGTGGCACTCGGCGACGAGGACTTCGTCGGCCGCGAAGCGCTGGTGGAGCGCAAGGCGCACCCACAGCGCCGGCTGGTGGGGTTGGAGCTGGAAGGCAACGAGGCCAGCGGCCACGGCGACGAGGTGTACGTGGGCCGACGCCGGGTGGGGGTCGTGACCAGCGGCACCCGGAGCCCGATCCTGAAGCGCTCGATCGCACTGTGCCGGTGCAACGTGCAGTATGCCGAGATCGCCACCGAGGTAGAGGTCGGCAAGCTCGACGGTCTGCAGAAGCGGATCCCGGCGCGCGTCGTACGATTCCCGTTCTATGACCCTGAGAAGAAGCGCCCGCGGTCCTGACAGGGGCCTTTTCGGAGCGCGGCTTGGCTGAACGCGAGGGTATCGCGCGGCTGACGAGGGTGGCGAAGGTGGCGTCACCGACGGTTAGCACCGGATTGATGCCGCCGCCGCGACCGATCTCGAGTCCGGGAAGCCGTCGCGCCGCGCCGCCGACGCCCGCGCGGACGGCGATCGAGCCCCCCATCGGCGTCGCCAAGCTGACGCCGAGGGCCGCCGCGGTGGAAGCCGCCGCGCGTGAGCTGCGCCAGGTGATGGGTCGCTTCGCCACCGGCGTGACGGTCGTGACCACCACCCACCGGGACACGATCCACGGCATGACCGCGAACGCGTTCCTATCGGTTTCGCTGCGCCCGCCGCTGGTGCTTGTGTCGCTTGGCCGCTGCCGGATGAGCGAGATGCTTCCCCGTACCGGGCGCTACGGGGTCAGCGTCCTGGCCTCAGACCAGGAGCACTTCGCCGCCCACTTCGCGGGCCAGCGGGTCTCGCCCGTCGATCCCGAGTTCGCCTGGCACAAGGACCTGCCGCTGCTCGACGGCGCGCTCGCCCACGTCGGCTGCCGGGTGGTCGACGTGCACAGCGCCGGCGACCACGTGCTTTGGATCGGCGAGGTGGAGCACCTCAGCCATCGCGATGGCGAGCCGCTGCTGTTCTACCGCGGCCGGTTCGGAACGCTGCGCGAGGTCTCAGACCGCGCCCAGCAGGCCTGAGGGCTCAGCGCAAAACCCGGGAGAATCTTCGATTCTCCCAATGGAACTCGCTTGCGAGTTCCACACTCAGCCGTCCGGCGCGACCCACACCAGACAGTCGGCCTCGCGCCGGACCCTCCGCGCTGCGGCCCGGAAGCGGCGTCGCGGGGTCAGCGATAGGTCGGGGCCGAATACGAGTAGACCCGCCTCGCGCTCGGCCGCCAGCTCCAGCAGCGCCATCACAGGTCTACGACTCAAGATCCGCAGCAGCTCGGTCGGGATCCCCGGGCCGCCGCCCGTGCTGCGGTTTCCCGGACGGCGTCAAGGTCCTCCTCGTGCGGCAGCGTTGCGTATGCCGGCGAGAGCATGACGGTCAGCGGGTACGGCGGCAGCAGGAGCATGTTGGCCACGATCAGCCTTACCCCCGCCTCCAGCGCGCTGTCGATCGCCATTGCCTCGGCGCTGGGGTCCACGCGCACCGACAGAGTCGCGAGCAGCACCGGCAACGCCCGCGAACGCCCGGCAGCGGTCTTGACTGTCTCATGGCCGCCCCGATCGACGAGCTGCGGCATCGCGGCAACAATCTTACGCCGCGGACTTTGAGCAATTTTGTACAGACGGCCATTTGACCCACTTTGTACAAACTGGTATATAACCCGCACCAGCGGCAAGCCAGCGTCGAGTCACTCACCTGGAGGGGTCCAGAATGGCCGAAGCAGTCGTCGAGGAACGCCACCTGATCAAATCGTTGCGATGGTGGGACGGGTTCACGATCGCGATGTGCAACCCGGGCTTCCTGTTCGGGTCTCTGGGCTTCACGCTGGGCATCTTCGGGGTCCTCGGGTCGGTGATCCTGTGGGGAATCTCCGCGGTGATCGGGATGGTGCTGACCTGGATCTACGTCGAGCCGGCGATGATGTTCCCCAACCAGTCAGGCGGCATCTCGCTCTACGCCCACGAGGCCTGGCGCAAATACACGACGTTCGTCGGTCCGATCGCCACCTTCGGCTACTGGATCGGCTGGTCGGTGGTGCTCGCGATCTTTGGCAAGATCATCGGCGACCTCGTCGTGGCGCGCTGGTTTCCGAACTCGACCTGGACGGTGTACGACGGTGTCGTGCACCTGGGGCTGGCCCACTTCATCGCGATCGGCGTGATCATCGCCGTGTGGGCGTTCAACATCTTCGGCATCCGCCCGATGAAGGGGCTCACGTACATCACCGCCGGGCTGCTGACCCTCGCCCTGATCGTCTTCATCGTGGTGCCGTACCTGACCGGCGACTGGCACTCGAGCCGCGTCCACGCCACCTTCACCGGCCCGTGGGGTGGGACGAAGCTGGCGTTCGTCTACCTGTTCATCCTGGGCTGGTCCTCGTGGACAGCCGAGGTGTGCGCCACCTTTGCCCCCGAGTACAAGACCGAGCGCGACACGCACATCGCGCTGCGCAGCTCGGCCATATTCGTGGTCGGCGTGTTCGCGCTGCTGCCGCTCGGCCTGGGCGGGGTGAGCGGCGTCCCGCCGACCGCGACGCAGGAGGGCCAGTTCTACTCCACGGCGTTCCAGACGATCGCCGGACATACGCTGGGGACCTTCTTCCTGATCTGCCTGATCGCCAGCCTGATCCTGTCGATGGCATCCTCGACCGCCGACGGCAGCCGGGCGCTGTACGGGATCTCCAAGGCCGGCCTGACGATCAAGCAGCTCGGCAAGCTCAACCGCTGGCACGTACCCGGGCCGGCGATGACCGTGGACCTATTCGTCAACGTGCTGCTCGTGCTGTTCATCTCCAGCAACCTGGCGATCCTCTACATGAGCAACATCGGCTACGTCCTCGCTCATCTGCTTGCGGTCAGCGGCTTCCTGCTGCTGCGCAAGGACCGCCCGAACTGGCCGAGGCCATACAAGCTGTCCGCTATCTGGGTGCCGATCGCATGGTTCATGACGGCACTCGTCGCGTTCCTGCTGATCGTCGGTGCCGGCGCTCCACACCTGAACGGCTACGGCACATGGGCGGACTTCGCGATCGGCGTCGGCGTGCTCGCAGCGTCGGTGCTGCTGTTCATCTTCCGGCGCGTCGTCCAGGACGGCGAGCGGATCCACTTCCGCGAGGAGACGCCGACGATGCCGGCGGAGGGCGACTGGCCCGATGGGTTCGAGGCCCCCCCGCCGACGGTTGCCCCGGTGGCGAGCTGATCTGAGAGCTCGGCTTCAGAGATGTCCAACGCACGGCTGGCTCCAAGGAGGCAGGATGAAGAAGATTGTTGTTGGCTATGACGCCACCGAGGCGTCACAGCGGGCGCTGGAGCGCGCGGCGACCCTTGCCCGGGCATTCGAGTCGCAGTTGATGGTCACGAGTGTGGCTCCCATCCTGGCCGGCATCGGGCGTTCCGCGGGCCCGGTCGACCCCGTCGACCCGCCCGCCAAGCACGCCGAGGAGCTCGCGGCGGCGCGCTCGTACCTCGAGGGTGAGGGCCTGAGCGCCGAGTATTTTCCAGCGGTCGGTGACCCAGCCGACACGATCGTGGAGCTCGCCAACGAGCGCGCGGCCGACTTGGTCATCGTCGGCACGCGGGAGCTTGGCGTCGTGCAGCGGCTGCTGGGTCAGAGCGTCAGCGATTCGGTCGCGCACCACGCCCACTGCGACGTTCTGATCGTGCACTGACGCGCAGAGCACGCCGAGGCCGGTACTCGCTGGGCGTGCGTGATATCGCAGCTACGCTCGAGCACCGGCTCGGGGTCGACGAGACGACCTCGCAACTGGCCCCGATCACCCGGGCACATGGCCAGTGTCTTGAGTCGAGATTTCGGGAGCAGATCTCGACCCAAGACACTAGTCGCACTCGATCTTCCACCGCGGCCGATCGGCGATCGCCTGATACTGCCGGCGCCGGCGGGCAGGACGAACGAACGACGACCATAGGAACCCCGTGAGCGGAAGGACGACAACCACCGCCAGCGGGCGCCCGATCAGCACGAACACGAGCGCGACGGCCGCGGCTGCGGCGCAGACGATCGACGGGAGGATCCGATCGCGCACCCGGTTGCGCCGCAGCGAGGCATACTCCTCGAGCGGGATCCGGTTGGTGTCGTAGCTGCGCCCGCAACCATCGCAGCGCCAGCGCTCCCCGTAGCGAAGGTCCCGCCGCTCGCCGCACTCGCATTTGACCGTGATCGGCGGCCCCTTTCGGACGGCTCGCGGAAGGTCAGCGTGCGCAGCCGTCAATGGTCCGGAGGCTCCCAGCCCTCGAGCACCGACGGCGCGTAGTCGGTACCGACCGTCCGGGAGTCGGCAACCCAGGGCCCGAGCTCGGGCTGGGGGAACTTGCAGTGGCGGTCCTTGAGCGTGATCCCGTAGGAGTTGCCCGACTGCAGGTGCTTGATCAGGACCTTGCGCGCCAGCTCATTCTCACGTCCCGGGGGAATCTGGAAATAGATCTTTATGAACGAGTTGGAGTAGCGGTCGAACACCGCCGGCACGCCCTCCTCCTCCAGCAGCGTGACGTCCTCCAGCCAGTTGATGTCCTCGCCGGGCGTGGCGGCGATCAGGTCGATGTCCGCCACCAGGCCGATGTCCTCCTGATAGGCGAAGCGCTTGCCCGACAGGTACTCCGCATCGATCGCGAACACCTTCTCGGGCTCGGAGGGAGCGCGTCTGACTTCACTGCTCATGATTCTCCCCTCTCACTGAACTAGGGCTGCCCCACGCCCTGCTGCTCAGGCGTCAGATAGCCGATCGGGTTCTCGATGTGGCGTTCCAGCAGCCGCTCGATCCGGGCCAGCGTGCGCTCCTCCGAGACACCCGGGATGTACTCGGTCCCGGCCAACGGAACCCGCGCCATCGCCGAGGCCTCAACGGTCAGCGCGCATAGATCCTCGGGCTCCAGATTGTGCACATTGGTCTTGCCGCACGCCCGCGCCAGCATCTGGCATTCCAGCGTGAGTGTGTGCAGAAAGTTGTAGACGCGGTTGGCCGCCTCATCCACGACCAGCCGCTTGCGCAGTTCGGGGTCCTGAGTGGTGATGCCAACCGGACAGCGCCCGGTATGGCAGTGATAGCACTGACCCGCCGGAACGCCGATCGTGCCCTCGTAGTCGGTGACGCCGGGGATCTCCTTATTGCAGTTGAGCGCCATCAGAGCCGAGTGGCCGATCGCGATCGCGTCGGCGCCGAGCGCCAGACACTTGGCGACGTCACCGCCGTTGCGGATTCCGCCGGCCACCACGAGGTCTATCTCGTCGGCCAGCCCGACATCCTCCAAAGCGCGCCGTGCCTCGGGAATCGCGGCCATCAGCGGGATGCCGGTCTCCTCGGCGGCGGTGTGCGGGCCGGCTCCGGTACCGCCCTCGGCACCGTCCAGGTAGATGACGTCCGGGCCGCATTTCGCCGCCATCCGCACATCGTCGTAGACCCGCGCGGCACCGAGCTTGAGCTGGATCGGGATCTCGTAGTTGGTCGCCTCGCGGACCTCCTGGATCTTGAGCGAGAGATCGTCAGGCCCCAGCCAATCGGGATGCCTAGCCGGCGAGCGCTGGTCGATCCCGGCCGGCAGCGAGCGCATTTCCGCCACCTGCTCGGTCACCTTCTGACCCATCAGGTGGCCGCCGAGACCCACCTTGCAGCCCTGGCCGATGAAGAACTCGCAGGCGTCGGCCAGCATCAGGTGATGCGGGTTGAATCCGTAGCGACTCTGGATCACCTGGTAGTACCACTTGGTCGACAGGTCGCGCTCGGGCGGGATCATCCCGCCCTCACCTGAGCAGGTGGCGGTGCCGGCCATCGACGCGCCCTTGGCCAGCGCCATCTTGGCCTCCAGCGACAGCGCCCCGAAGCTCATGCCGGTGATGTAGATCGGGATATCCAGCTCGATCGGCTTGGCGGCGAAGCGGGCGCCGAGCACGGTCTTGGTCACGCACTTCTCCCGGTAGCCCTCGATCACGAATCGCGTGAGGGTGCCTGGCATGAACATCAGCTCGTCCCAGTGCGGGATCTTCTTGAACATCGAGAAGCCCCGCATGCGGTAGCGCCCAAGCTCTGACTTGACATGGATGTCATCGATCACCTCAGGGGTGAAGATGCGGCTGTGCCCCAGCCGGTTGTGGGCAAAGGGTGCGTTTTCGTCGGCCATGGCCACCTCCTAGTGCAGCGTTGCGAAAGAACTTTGATGGTCTGGCGAGTGGCTGGGCGTGACTGGGCGTGTCCCCCGGCCTTGCTCGTACTGGACGTACTTGGATGGCCGGGGGACGCGGTCAGGCGCGTCAGCCGGACGACTGGATCGCAGCCCGAACAGGCGAGGCAGGATGCCAAGTGGGCTGCGAGCTCGAGGCCGGCAGAGCGCAAAGGGATTTCGAGAACGATGCACTAGAGGACGAGCTTGCGCTCGGATGGCTCGAGCGTGTCGTAGTTGTAGAGCTTCTTGCCGCACACGAATTTCTGGAACTGCGGCGGCGAGCCGAGACCGTAGATCGAGAACTTGCGCTCGATCAGCTCGGTGTCGGCGTCTGACCACTCGCCCTCCACGCAATCGACCCCCAGCGACTTAACCTTGCCGGCGACGTAGATTTCGCCGTCGTACATCGAGTCGCCGAGGCCCGGACCGACGTCACCGCACAGGATCAGGCGGCCGCGCTGCATCATGAAGCCGGTCATCGACCCGGCTTCACCGAGCGAGATGATCGTGCCGCCCTTCTGGTCGATCCCGGTACGGGCCCCGACGCGACCCTTGATCACCAGGTCACCGCCGCGGATCGCCGCGCCGGTCAGCGACCCGGCGTTTGACTCGATCACCACAACTCCCGACATCATGTTCTCGCACGAGGACCACCCCACGCGCCCGGCGATGTGGACCTCAGGCCCGTCGATCATCCCCAACGCGAAGTAGCCGAGGCTGCCTTCGAAGTTCAGCCGGCAGCGAGTCAGCAGGCCGGCACCCAGCGAGTGGCGTGCGGCCGGATTGAGGATCGTCACCTCACGCACGCTTTGCTCGTAGAGCAGCCAGCGCAGCTCGAGGTTGATCTGGCGCGTGGTCAGCGGACCCGCGTCGAAGCTGGCGCGATCGCCGTCGATCTCCGACACTCGCGGGACGCGGGCGTCGAGCTCGACCAGTCCGCGGGGGTCAAACCGCGGCTCCTGGGCGGGTGGGGACTGATTCAACGTGTCCATACCATCACCGTGCTCTCGTAGGGGTCATAGGTCTCGATCTCGTGGTCGATCACCGCGCGGATCGCCATCTCCTCGGAGGCAAGCGCGACCATGTCGTCGCCCTCGTAGAGCACCAGCGGCTTGGCCGCGAGCTCATCCTTGGCCATCCCCAGCGCGTCCTCGCTCACGCAGATGTAGGTGAACACGCCGTCGAGCTCCTCCAGGCTGCGCCGCATGGCGCTTTCCAGTGAGTCGCCGTTGGCCATCCGGTCGGCCAGGTAGACGGCGATGATCTCCGAGTCGCAGGCGGACGCGAAGCGATGTCCGGCCGCCTCCAGCCGCCGACGCCACTGGTGGTAGTTGGTCAGCTGACCGTTGTGCACGACGGCCACGTCGGAGAACGGATAGGCCCAGTACGGGTGAGCGTTGGCGATGTCGACATCGGATTCGGTGGCCATCCTGACGTGCCCGATGCCGTGGCTGCCGAAGTAGTCGTCGAGTTGATAGGCCGACGACACAGTTCGCGCGTCGCCGAGATCCTTGATGATCTCCAGCGAGTGCCCCAGCGACAGAACCTCTGCATGCGGCACCGATTCGATGTGGTCGGCCAGCGTCTTGAGGTCACCGTGGTAGACGAGCGTGGCACTGAACGTGTAGTCGTTTGCATCCTCGGTGCTCTTGATGCTCGCGCCCGCCGCGTGCAGTTGCGCCTGGACCTCGTTACGGCGCCGGCGCACGTCCTCGGCGAAGTCGAGATCCCGGGGCGCGGTCGACTCGGCGAGGTTGACGCGCACCGTCAGTTCCTGGGTCGGCGCGTGGTACAGCGCGAATCCGGTCGAGTCCGGCCCGCGGTGCTTCATCGACTGCAACATGCTGGTCATGTCGCGGCCGATCCGGTGCGCGCCGTTCCCGTTCTTGTAGATGATTCCAGCGATTCCGCACATCCGAGTTCTCCTTCCGGCTGCCCCTAGGGCAGCACCTCCAGGTACTCGTTCTGCTCCCAGTCGGTCACGGCCGCCAGGTAGCGCTCCCACTCGTCGCGCTTGTAGTGATGGAAGACCTTGTACAGACGACCGGGCATGGCGCTGCGGATCACGTCGTCGGCGGCGAGCGCTTCAAGCGCCGCACCGAGACTGTCAGGCACCTTTTCGATCTCGGCGCCCTCCTTGAGCAGGTCGTAGGTGTTTCCCTGCTGGGGCGGGCCCGGGTCTAGCTCGCGCCTGACGCCGTCCAGGCCGGCTCGCAGCAGCGTCGCCACGGTCAGGTACGGATTGCAGGACGAGTCAACACCGCGGTACTCAAACCGCCCACCGGAGGCGACCCGCACGGTCGTCGTCCGGTTCTGCCAGCCCCAGTTCTTGTAGATCGGAGCCCAGAAGCCGGTGTCCCACATGCGGCAGTAGGAGTTGACGGTGGGGTTGCCGACGCACATCAGCGCCGGGAAGTGCTCGAGCATTCCGCCGAGGAAGTGACGCGCGAACTGCGACAGCTGCGCCGGCCCGTCCGGGTCGTGAAAGACGTTGTTGCCCTGGTCGTCGATCAGCGTGAAGTGATGATGGTGCCCGTTTGCCGAGACGCCGGTGAACGGTTTGGGCATGAACGAGGGCAGCAGGCCGTGCTTGCGCCCGACGGCCGCGCAGACCTGGCGATAGGTGGTGATGTTGTCGGCGGTGCGCAGCGGCCGGTCGAAACGGAAGTTGAGCTCCAGCTGACCGGGAGCGTCCTCGTGGTCGCCGTAGCTCATGTCCAGACCGAGCGCTTGGCCGTACTCGACCACGTCGAGCAGAACCGGACGCAGCTCCTCGAATTGATGGATGTGGTAGCAGTAGGGCTTGGTGACGCCCTCCGGGGCGGAACCGTCCTCGCTGCGCCGCAGCCACATCATCTCGGGCTCGATCCCGATCAGGAACTGATACCCGAGCTCCTGCTCGAAGTCGTGGGCGATCCGCTTTAGGTTCTGGCGCGGATCGGCGTCCAGCAGCTCTCCCGTTTCGGTGTCATAGCAGTCGCAGTACACGCGGGCCACGCGCGGGTCCCAGGGCAGCACGGCGAAGGTGTCGAGGTCGGCGACCGCGGCGAGCTCTGATTCCTCCGGGCCGAAGCCGATGTAGTTGCCGTAACGGTCGGTGAACAGGTTGGCGGTGGCGCCATAGACGAGCTGATACCCCTTCTGAGCGACCTGGGGGAAGAACGAGGAGACCACGCCCTTGCCCATCACGCGGCCGGTGATCGAGACCTGCTGGAAGAAGACGTACTTGACGCCCTCAGATTCGATCCGGCGCGTCAGCTGCTCGATCTTCTCGGCGCGACCGGGTGCGTTGCGCGCCGCCTCGAGCGTCGCCGGCGCCGGTTCGATCTGCGGCGAGGCCAGCACCGTCTGCACCGTCCCGCCGAACTGCCCCGTACGCGTGCTGGTCGCGCCTTCCCCGCTCCCGACTGCTGTCGCCATCTGCACTCCTCTCTAGCTCCCCACGCGCTGCGCGCAGCCATGGGCCGGAACTTACGCCCTTAGTTGCGCCCTTGATTGCGGCTCGCCGTCAAGCGGCGGCCGGAGACCCTCCGCCGGCATCCGCCCAGCCCCGCCGCCGCGTCAGAGGCTGTCTACAAGACTGGACAAATTGGTACATGGCGCGTTTATACCAGCTGCCCCGCGCGTCCGCAAGCGCGGCGCTTGACGAGCTCCGGAGGCGACGGTAGACTAGTGCGTAATTTGCAATGCCATTGCGCTATCGGCAACTAAAGCCCGACCACGTCCTCGTTTAGGAGCAACATGTCCACCCATCTTCCCGCCTCGGTACCGACGCTGGTGATTGGCGCCGGTGTGCACGGGCTCTCGACCGCTTGGCACCTCGCCGCGCGAGGCGAGCGGGTGCTCGTGGTCGACAAGACCGGCGTCGCCGCCGGGGCTTCCGGAATCGCCTGCGGGGTGATCCGCAACAACTACTTCCAGCCCGCCATGTCCGAACTGATGGCGGCCTGTGTCGAGGTGTGGGAATCCCATGCCGACGCCTTCCATTATCACGGCAGCGGCTACATCGCCCTCGGTCCGCCGGCGCAGGAGAGCGATTTGATCGAGGTATACGAGCGCCAGCAGCGGATCGGATATCCCAGCGAGCTGCACGTCGGCGTCAGCGAGGTGGAGCGTCACATGCGCTCGCTGTACCCGGATTGGCGGGCCCCGAGACTGACCGTCTGCTTGCACGAGCATGTCGGTGGCTTCGCGTTCAACCGGGAGTCGATGTTCGGCCTCGCCGACAAGGCTAGAGCCGCTGGGGCCGAGATCTTCCCCGGCGTCGAGGTCACCGGCTTCGATCTCGATGAGTCCGGGGCAGCCCGGCGCGTTCACACCAGTGCCGGAACGGTGGAGGTCGACCAGGTGGTGGTCGCCGTGGGGCCCTGGGTCGCCTCGCTGTGGTCGATGCTCGGCCTGTCCGACCACATCGACGTGCGCCAGCCCGATGGGGCGGTGCACGAGAACCTCCCGATGTGGACCTACTGGTATCTGCAGGAGGGCGAGGTTGAGATCGACCCGGCGGGCTTCGTCACCGCCGATGGACGGCCTTCACCCGTGCTGCACGTCGACTCAGATCAGCCCTTGCGCGATGACAACGGTCGCCTGATCACCAGCGAGCCGTGGGGCGTGTACTTCAAGCCCGATCGCAAGACCGTGCAGGGCGGTGCCCAGCCGTTGCGCCAGGGCCATGAGTTCGAGGTGGACCCTTACCCGAGCGGAACCGTCGACCCCGCCTTTGTCGACATGTGGCCCGCCGCCCTCTCGCATTGCCTGGGGCGGTTCGAGGAATGCCGCATGTACTTCCGCCACGTGCGATCGGGCGGAGTTGGAGCATTCACCGTCGACAACTTCCCGGTGTTCGACTACATGCGCCCGAACGTGTTCGTCGCCGCAGACTCCAACCACGGCTACAAGATGATTGCCGTGGGGCGTGAGATTGCGCGCGTGCTGCATGGCGAGCACTCTTCGCTGCTGCACCCCTTCCGTTACGAGCGCTTCGCCACGGGCGACCTGCACCCCGTCTCGCATAGCCCCTACCCGTGGAGCTGACGGCCCCGCCCCGGAGACGACCGGCGCAGCTGACCGGCACAGCTGACCGGCACAGCTGACCGGCACAGCTGACCGGCACAGCTGACCAGCACGGCTGACCGGCGCCGGCCGGCCTATCCCTCGAGCTGACCGGCCCCGGGGCCGCCGAGCGCGCGGCTGAGCTCCGCCGCGGTGTCCATCAGCGGCCTTCTCAGCGCTCTGCGCGTACCCGCCGGCAGCCGCGCGGCGGGGCCCTGGAGCCCGAGGATCGCCGCCAGATCGCCCGCGCGGCCGATCACCGGAGCGGCGAGCGCGTTGAGATCGGGCTCACGCTCACCTACGGCTTCGGCATAGCCGCGCTCCCGCACTCGGCCAAGCTCGGCGGCCAGGACCTGCGGGTCGGTGATCGTGCGCTCGGTGTAGGCGACCAGGTCACCCGCGCCCGTACCCGCGCCCGGACCACGCGACCCAAGCTCCGCCGCGGCGTCCGCGCCAAGCCCGGCGTAGGCCAGCATCACCTTGCCCGCGGCGGTGGCGTGCGGGACGCTCGGCCGCCCGACCCTCGCCATGCTGACCACGCTCGAGGCCGAGGGGACGAAATCGACCGTGATCGCCTCACCGCCGCCGGGCACCGACAGGGTCGCCGTCTCGCCCGTCTCGGAGACCAGCCGCACCAGCAGCGGTCGCGCGCGTTCGCGAACGTCAAGCTGCGCGACCACGCGGTCGGCCAGCGTGACCAACCTCAGGCCGAGCCGGTACGGGCCGCCCGGGGAGCGCTCGACCAGGCCGCCCTGCTGCAGGGTTGAAAGCAGCCGCGAGGCAGTGCTGGCGTTGACCCCGATGCGCCGGGCCAGCTCGTTGACCCCCAGGCCGGCATCGCTGGCGGCCAGGGCGTCAAGCAAAGCGAGCGCTCGCGCCACCGAGCCCACCGGCCGCCGAGTTGGAGAATCGCCGTCGGCGCCCACGCTCATCTACCGTCGTAATTCTGGGGGGGTGGGACAGAATCCTAAGATAGCGACGCAAGTCGCCCCCGGTCCCCGGAATTGCGGCACGAGTGTCGGGTCCCGATCAGATCGGTTCACTAGCCCGAGCTACGAGCCGGGCGCCGCGCGCGACCTGGGCGCGCGCCGTTGGCGTCGCCTCCGCGCGCACTCGGACCTCGCCCGCTGACCACGCGCGCCGGCCGCGGCGATTCCAGCGAGCGCATCACCATCACCTCGATCCCGCCCGGCGCGAACAGGTCACGCGAGTACGCGACGCGGTCATCGCGGCCGGCGAAGATCAGCTCCTCCAGCTCCAGCGCGGCGGTGGTGCTACGGATGCCGAGCAGCTTTCCGGCGCGCTCGCGGGCGGTCAGCAGTGCCGGGATCACACGCGTGCGCGCGAAGGTGACCGGAACGCCAATCTCAATCAACACGTCGAGCACCATCCGGCCGCGCTGCAGCGCCGCCTGCAGCTCCGGCTCGCCGGGCAGCTTGATGTTCGGGTGCACGACGTCGAACATCACGGCCACCGGTGCACCGTTGGCCACCAGCGTGCGGGAAATCGTGGTCGCCTTGGCGATCGGAGCCAGACCGAGCGCCTCGCCCGCCTCGCCCCCGACCGCGCGATGCTCGATCTTGAGATCGACCGAGGAGAGCCTCAGCCCGCGGCGAGCGGCCACCGACGAGTACGGCTCCAGCCGCTCGAGCCGCTCGCCGAACGCGGTCGGAACCGCCATCCGGCCCACGAATGTGCCGCTGCCCTGACGGCGGACGATCTCGCCGCTCTCCTCCAGGCGCCCCAGCGCGCTGCGCAGCGTCCCCCGGGAGACGCCGAGCATTGCGGCGACCTCATGCTCGGGCGGGAGGCGATCACCCTGGCGATAGCGTCCGGGCGCGAGCCAGTTGCGCAGCGCCTGCTCGGCGCTGTCGACGAGCGACGGGCGGCTGCCGGTCGCCGCCGCCAGCTCACCGGCGCCAGGGAGCTGCTTGGGCCGGCGTCGTGAATCTGCGCGTGCGATCTCGATGGCTCCCTTCCCTATTGCCGACTGCGTCAATCGTATTGTCGTCGGCGGCGGCGCGTTGTGTACTTGGGGCGCAAGCCTTGGCTCTCCGTGTCCGGCGTGAACCAATAGGTGCGGCGCCGCCATGGGACGTACGGCGATCGCACGCCGGCCACCGCTTGCCCGCGGTGACCCGGCTGTGGTATGAGTTCGACCACCGGGATGTTCGCCATCGCCAATCCCAGGATCGCGGTCACGCGACGGATCCCGGAACCCGCGCTCGAGCTCCTGCGCGAGACCGCGGATGTGTGGGTCTCACCCCACGACCGGCCGCTTGACACCGACGAGCTCCACCGGGCGATCGCCGGGGCAGACGCGGCCGTGACCCTGCTGCACGACCGCGTCGACGCGGCCTGCCTGGACGCCGCGGGACCCCAGCTGCGCTGTGTCGCCAACGTCGCCGTCGGATACGACAACATCGATGCGCGAGCGGCGGCGCAGCGCGGGGTGATCGTGACCAACACGCCGGGCGTGCTCACCGATGCGACCGCGGACCTGGCGATGGCCTTGATCCTCAACGTGACGCGACGGCTGGGCGAGGGCGAGCGGCGGATCCGCTCGGGGCAGCCGTGGTCGTGGGACATGTTCTTCCTGCTCGGCCACGGCCTGGCGGGCAAGACGCTGGGGGTGATCGGACTCGGGGCGATCGGCCAGGCCACCGCGCACCGGGCGCGCGCGTTCGGGATGGAGATCGTCTACAGCGCTCGCCGCCGCGCGCTCCCGGACGTGGAGCAGGCGCTCGGCGGGGCGCGGGCGCTGGAGCTCGACGAACTGCTCGCGCGCGCAGCCGTGGTCAGCATCCACTGTCCGTTGACGCCACAGACCCGCCATCTGATCGACGCTCGCCGCCTGACGCTGATGGATTCGGACGCCTACCTGGTCAACACGGCGCGTGGGCCGATCGTGGACGAGCGGGCGCTGGCGCAGGCGCTGCGCGCCGGGTCGATCGCCGGTGCGGCGCTGGACGTGTTCGAGCACGAGCCTGCGGTCCATCCCGGCCTGCTGGAACTCGACAACGTGGTGCTGATTCCGCACCTCGGCTCGGCAACAATCGAGACCCGCACCGCGATGGCAGTGCTGGCGGCACGCAACGCAATCGCGGTGCTCGCCGGCCAGCCCCCGCCAACCCCGGTCAGCCCCGGCTAGCGGCCGAAGACGCCGGGAGCAACCAGCGCGCCGCGGGCATCCGCCCCGCGCAACCGGGGGGAAACAAGTGCGGCGGGGGCATCCGCCCCGCTGTGCTCGCGTCGTCAGCGCCTGCACCACCGCCCCGCACACCGGGCGCCACCAAGCGGGGCGGATGTCACGCCACACCCCCGCGTTAGGGTCCAGGCACCAATGTGCTTCTCGCCCGAGGCTGATTTCACCGCTGGTGCAGTGGTTGCCGGCGTCGGGGTGGAGACCCTGCGTCGTGTGCGCGTACCACGAGAGCTGATCGTCGGAGCTCTACCGCTGCTGTTCGCGCTCCATCAGCTCACCGAGGGCTTTGTCTGGCTTGGGCTGCGCGGACAGGTCTCAAGCGGCGTGGGCGCGGTGGCCAAGGAGGTCTACATCGTGTACGCACACGCGGTCCTGCCGGCGATCGTCCCGCTGGGGTTCACGCTGCTGGAGCCCGACCGTCGGCGCTCGCGCTGGATGTGGCCGTTGGCCTGCCTCGGGCTGCTGCTGGGCGTCTATCTGCTGTGGCAGGTCACCGCCTATCCGGTGGGGGCGCAACCGCAGGCCCACTGCATCGACTACACGACTCACACCCCGAACGATGTCCTGATCGGAGCGCTTTACGTGATCTCGACGTGCGGCCCCGCGCTCATCTCGAGTCGTCCATACCTGCGCTGGTTCGGGCTGGTCAGCCTGGTCGGAGTGATCGCCGTGGCGCTCGTGCGAGTCGACGAACTCACGTCGCTGTGGTGTCTGTACGTCGCCTTCGTCAGCCTGCTGATCCTGGAGCACTTTCGCCGCCAGCGAGCGCTCGAGGCACGGGCGGGCCCGATCGCAAGCTCGGTCCTGACACCGTGAGAACCGGCCCCGGCGCTGAACGCCTAAGTGCTCCCCGCCATGAGTACGATCCCATTGCAGCGGCTCGAGCTAGCGGCCCGCTCGGCATCCTGCCTCGCCTTTCCGGGCCGCGCTCGAGTCATCCGGCTGACGGCGCCTGGCTTTGTCTCACCACCCGCTTCGCCGGCTGTGCCGGGCTCATGCAGCGCGGCTGCACCTCGCCTCCTGCGTCCGCGCCAGGCGTCCACCAGGAACCACTCTCGGTGGGACCTTACTCATGGCAGCAAGCGCTACGGCACCCAGCGCTCGCCCGCAGGGGTGAGGACCAGTTCATGGGTCAGGCCTCGGGCGCCCTGGTTGACGAGGAACCCCACCGCCGAAGCGACCTCGTTCATGTCCGCCAGCGCTTCACGTGGCTGCCCTGACGTGAACGGGGCCGTCTTGGGAGATTCGATCGTAGCGTCAACGGCCAGCAACGAGACGTGGATGCCCTCGCCGCGCAGTTCCTGCGCGGCGGCCTGGACAAGCGCGCGGGTAGCGAAGGCGCCAGCGGCCCAGAGCCCCTTACCCGGCATCGCACGCCGCGCCGAACCGCCAGTGATCTGCACCAACGCGCCACCGCCAGCTTGCCGCAGGGCAACTGCGCCGGCGGAGAGAAACACAAAGGCCTGCTCGGCGACGGCCACCGTCCAACCGCGAAACGCCTCTATGTCGGCGAGAGCGAGCTCGCCGCCTCCAAACGGTCCGCTGACCGGTGGGCGGCTGGCGCTGACGGCATTGACCACCGCATCGAGTGACCCCAGCTCCCGACGGGCGGTCGCCAGCGCCTCGGTCAACGCCCCGTGTTCCGACGCGTCGGCCGGCACGGCCAGGGCTCCGCGGCCACGCACACGCTCGAGCGTTTCCTCGCTGCGGGCAACGGCGGCTACGTTCCAGCCAAGACCAAGAAAGTGCTCGACGATCGCGCCGCCGAGATTCCGCGCTCCCAGCACCACCAACGCCTGTCCCATGTCAGCTCCTTTCGTACACGACCGCACGCTACGGTACGCCGATGGGGACCGCGACCCCGAGCGGGACTGAGCCGACCGGCGGCGGCGCGACGATCGCCGATGTACTCGCCCGGATGGAGGCGATCGACGGCCAGCTTCCGCGCAAGGACGGCGTCGCCTACTTCAATCGCCTCTACCTGCAGGTGACGAAGTCGGTGCAGGCGGCGAGTGCGAACACCACGTTCGAGGACCCGCGGTTCCTGGACCGCTTGGATGTGGTGTTCGCCGGTCTGTACTTCGCTGCGCAGGACACGATCACATCGGGCGCGCAATGCCCGATGGCCTGGCGGCCGCTGGTTGCGCAGCGTGCCGATCCGGTGTCTCCGATCCAGTTTGCGCTGGCGGGAATGAACGCCCACATCAGTCACGACCTTCCGCTTGCACTGGTGCAAACCTGCGAGGAGCTGGATCTGGCGCCATCCGACGACTCGCCCCAGCACCGCGACTTCCAGCGGGTCAATGCGTTGCTCAAGACGGTGGAGGGGCAGGTCGCCGGCTGGTTTCAGTCGGGTCTGATCGCCGATATCGAGGACGTCACCACCAAGCCGGTGGCGTACGAGATCGCGATGTGGTCGATCGTGGCCGCCCGCGACATCGCCTGGGGCCACGCCCAGATCCTCTGGCACTTGAGAGGCGAGCCGGGACTCGCATCGATCTTCGCCGACACGCTGGCCCGGGCGGTCGAGCTGTCAAGCCGCGGGATCCTGATCTGAGCCGAGCGCCACCGCGTCCACGTGGAGGTTGCACCGGGGCTCACAGGCATTAAGCGCCCACCACGGCTTGCTCACCGGGCGCGCATTCGATTGTTGCGAGCATTGTGCTCGACCTCGGCCAGGCCGAGCACTTCGAGGATCGGCGGAACGTAGTTGCCGAACCGACCACGGAGACCTTTCTTCAGCCCATACCACCCGCCGACGGGGTTGTCAGGCGACCTTCCCCAAGCTTCGACGGTGCCGTCGGCGGCGGGTTTCTGCTCGTCGGCATTGCCGAGGGGCATCCAGTCGCCATGCTGTTCGAGCATTGCATGCAGATCGGCGATGCAGCCAAGGTGATAGCGCAGCTCGGTGCTTCCAACCTGTACGACGACCGCTGGTGGGTCAGCCGCCTCGTCCCGGTATGCCCGGTACTCGGATCGGCCGGGCGGGGTCTGAAGGATCCAAGGATCTTCGGGAATGCCCGAGCCCGTGGATGTCGGAGCTGGCATGAAGTCGTCTCCTCAAGCGGTAGCTGGTAACTTGTGTGTTACGGTAGCACTGAAGTTACGGTTGCTGGCGAGCTTGGAGAAGACTGATGCCGATGAAGCGCGATTCAGTCCCAGTGGACGATCAGTGCCGGTGGCGAGGAGTGAGACCACGATGGTGCCCGGCCCAGTTCTAGTCACCGGAGCGACCGGCCGCCAGGGCGGAGCCGTCGTTCGGCACCTCCTGGCCCGCGGGGCTTGCGTCCGTGCGCTGACGCGCAACCCAGATTCCGCCGGCGCGAGTGACCTGGCCGCGCTCGGCGTCGAACTTGTCACCGGGGACATGGAAGACGCCCGCAGCCTTGAGCGCGCGATGCAGGGGTCATACGGCGCCTACAGCGTCCAGGACTTCACCGTCGGTTTCGAGCGCGAAGTGCACCAGGGGTGCAATGTCGCTGACGCTGCGCGCGCAGCCGGGCTTGAGCATCTCGTCTACTCCTCTGTCGGTGGCGCCGAGCGAAACGCCCGCATCGACCACTGGGACTCGAAGTGGAAGATCGAGCAGCACATTCGCAAACTCGGAATTCCGGCAACGGTGATCCGACCCGCGTCGTTGACGGAGAACTACTACATCCCAGCCGTTGAGCAGGGCCTGATGAAAGGCAGGCTCGTCGATCCGGTCAAACGTGACAGTCCCTACCAGACGATCGCCACCGACGACGTTGGCAAGTTCGTCGCGCTGGCGTTCGACCGCCCGCAAGAGTTCATCGGAGCCGAGCTAGAAATCGCGGGGAGCGAACTGACCAACGAGCAGGCTGCGGAGATCTTCGCGGAAGTGCTCGGACGCCCGGTCAAGTTCCGCCGCCTGCCGATGCCGGTCGTCCGCGTCGCGCTCGGCAAGGAGTTCTTTCAGATGTTCCGCTGGTTCAACGACAGCGGCTACCGGGCTGACGTCGATGGTCTGCGCAGTAGGTATCCCGAACTCGCGCTGTGGACGCTTAAGGACTGGCTGCGCGACGAGGGCTGGGAGAACAAGCGCACGATCACCGTCGAACGAGACAAGCTGGGCCGACCGCTAGCCAACCGCAGAAGCTAGCGCCCGTCCTTATGGCGGCCCTCGTTGAGGCTGCGCCTGGGCGCGCGCTTTGATGAGGCCAGCGTCAGCGCTTCCTGACGCGCGGCCGCCGCGTGCCGGGTGAGCTGGCCAACCTCGGAGAGGCGCTGATCGCCCGCGGTGCTGGCCAGATTGATCGTGACCAGAGACGCGGCCGCTCGGCAGCCGGCCTCGGCGAGCAGCACACCGGTGATCGCATCGCCGATCAGGTTCGGGTTCCCGGTGCGCGCCAGCTCAACACCGAGCTCAGCGAGCTCGGTGCCGACGCGGGCGATCTCCAGCGGCGTCTGCGCGGCCGCCGACAGCGCGGCGCTCAGCCGGGCCGGGCGCTCGGGGTCGGCCCCGTCCAGCGCCAGCGCTTCCAGCACGGGTACGTAGGCGCTCAGCTCACGCTGCCCGAGCTCCAGCGCGAGCGCGCGCAGCTGCCCGGCGCGCGCCAGGGCGCCCTGTAGCTCGTCAGGGCGATCCGCGTAATCGGGGCGGGCGAGCGTGAACCGAGCCGACATCTCCACCAGGCCAGCCGCCAGCCCGCACGCGGTCGCCGCGGCCGCGCCGCCTCCGGGCGCCGGGGTGCGCTGGGCCAGCTCGTCCACGAGCCGGCCGAGGGCCATCTCCCCCAGCGCGAACTCGGCCTGGTTCATCGTCGCGAGCCCCTGGAACCGGGCGGCACAGAACAGGACGGCCCAGTCCCGCTAGAACAGACCAACGGTCTTGCCATTCTCATCGATGTCGATGTTCATCGCCGCCGGCGTCTTGCCGAGCCCCGGCATCTGGGTGATGTCACCGCACAGCGGCACGAGCCAACCGGCGCCGGTGTAGGCGCGGATGTCGCGCACCGGGAGGGTGAAGTTCTCCGGCGCGTTGAGCAGCTGCGGATCGGAGGACAGCGACAGGTGCGTCTTGGCCATGCAGACCGGGAAGTGACCGAGGCCCTCCCGGGTGAACTGGCCGATCTTCACCTCCGCCTCGGGATAGAAGTAGACATCCTTGGCGCCGTAGACCTGTTTGGCCACCGCCTCGATCTTGTCCTGGATCGGCTCGTCGTCCTGGTAGAGCTGGTGGAAGGTGTTGGGCTGCTCGCACGCCTCGACGACGGCCTGGGCCAGGTCGGCCACACCGGCGCCGCCCTTGGTGAAGCCCTCGTTGGCCTCGGCCGCGAACGCCCCGGCCTCCAGCGCCAGCCGCTTGACCATCTCCACCTCTTCGTTGGTGTCGCCCGGGCGGCGGTTGACCGCCGCCACCGCAGGGACGCCGAACGTCTGGATCGTGTGGAGATGGCGGCGCACGTTGGCGAAGCCGACCTCGATCGCATGCATGCTGGCGGCGCGGTCCACGCGCGGGTCGTCCTGGATCCCTGAGTGGTGCTTGATCGCCCGCACCGTGGTGACCAGCACGGCCGCCGACGGGGTGAGCTTGCCGAACCGGCAGACGATGTCGAAGAACTTCTCCATCCCCATGTCGGAGCCGAAGCCCGATTCGGTGACCACGTAGTCTCCGAGCTTCATTCCGATCAGGTCCGCGATCAGCGAGCTGTTGCCGTGGGCGATGTTGGCGAACGGCCCGCAGTGCATCAGCACCGGCTGGCCCTCGAGCGTCTGGACCAGGTTGGGCTTGATCGCGTCCTTGAGCAGCACCGTCATCGCGCCGGCGGCGCCGAGGTCCTCGGCGGTGATCGCCTTGGCCCCGTCGAACGAGTAGGCCGCGGTGATCCGCCCGATCCGCTTGCGCAGATCCCGGAGGTCGCGTGCGACGGCCATGATCGCCATCACCTCCGACGCGGCGGTGATGTCAAAGCCGGTCTCACGCGGGTAGCCGTTGGCGCGGCCACCGAGCCCGACGGCGATCTGGCGCAGCGCGCGGTCGTTCATGTCGACGGCCCGCCGCCAGCCGATCCGCAGCGCATCGATCTTGTGCGGGTTACCGTGCAGGATCGAGGCGTCGATCATCGCCGCCAGCAGGTTGTTGGCGGCGCCGATCGCGTGAATGTCGCCGGTGAAGTGCAGGTTGAGGTCCTCCATCGGGACGACCTGGGTGAGACCGCCGCCGGCGGCGCCGCCCTTGATCCCGAACACCGGGCCGACTGACGCCTCGCGCAGGCAGGCGACTGGGTTCTTGCCGATCACTCCGAGACCCTGCGTGAGCCCGACCAGGGTCGTGGTCTTGCCCTCCCCGGCCTTGGTGGGGGTCATGCCGGTGACGCAGATGAGCTTGCCGTCGGGCCGGTCCGCCAGCCGCTCGAGCACCGACAGCTCGATCTTGGCCTTGTAGCGTCCGTAGGGCTCGACCTCGTCGGCCTCCAGTCCGGCCGCTTCGGCGATCGACCCAATCGGTTGGAGGATTGCGTCCTGGGCGATCTCGAGGCTGCTTTTCATGTATTCCCCTTTTTCTGACCTTAATGGCTGACGGCGGCGGCTGCGAGCTCGGAGACGAGCTTGTCCTCGTAGAAGCGCTCGAGCGCGAACGGCGCGATCAGGCCCGGGGTGCGGTTGGTCGCGACCAGCTCGGCGAGCGTCTTACCGACGATCGGGGCGGCCTTGAAGCCGTACGTGCCCCAGCCCGCGCTGACGTGGAAGTTATCGACCTCGGTCTTGCCGAGGATCGGACTGTAGTCCGGACTGAGGTCGCACAGTCCCGCCCAGCTGCGCAGCAGGCGGGCCCGCTCCAGCTGCGGGAACAGTTCCAGCACGTGACGGGACACGTCCTGCAGGAAGTTCAGCGTGCCCTGCATCCGATAGGTGGTCCAGGGCTCGATCTCGGCGCCCATCAGGAACTCGCCCCGGTCGGTCTGGCTGACGTAGACGTGCATCTGGGAGGAGACGATCACCACGTCGAGCAGCGGCTTCATCGCCTCGGTGACGCAGGCCTGGAGGATGTGAGTGGTGATCGGCAGCGGCACGCCGACCATGTCGTTGATCATCGTGCTCCAGCCTGCCGTGCAGTTGAGCACCTGACCGCAGCGGATGTTGCCCCGGTTGGTGCGCACCTGCGTCACCCGGCCGTTGGAGCGGTCCATCCCTATCACCTCGGTGTTCTGGTGCAGCTCGGCGCCGCCCTGGTCGGCGCCGCGCGCCAGGCCCCAGACGACGGCGTCGTGGCGGATGATGCCGCCGGGAGGGTGGTACAGCGCGCCGATCACCGGAAAGGTCGCGTTGGGGTTGTCGACCTGCATCGCCGGCGCCAGCTGCTTGATCTCGTCCGGGTAGATCAGCCGTGAGTCGATCCCCTGCAGCCGGTTGACCTCGGCGCGGTTGGCCATCACGAACATCGCCCGGTCGGAGTGGGCGAGCGTCAGGTGGCCGCACTGGGAGAACAGCAGGTTGAAGTTGAGATCCTGGGACAGACCCTCGTAGAGCTTGACGCTGGCGTCGTAGAAGCGGGCGCCCTGTGGGGTCTTGTAGTTGGAGCGCAGGATCGTCGTGTTGCGCCCGGAGGCACCCGAACCGATGTATCGCTTCTCGAGCACCGCCACGTTGCCGATCCCGTGCTCCTTTTGCAGGTAGTACGCAGTCGCCAGCCCGTGCGAGCCGCCGCCGATGATCACCACGTCGTAGGAGTCCTTGAGCTCGGGCTGGCGCTTCCACATCCGGCGCTTGCGGAAGATGTCAAGCATGGGTCGACGCCGCCGGCTTGGGATCGTGGACAGGCGCCAGCGCGTCGACGCCGATCGGCCTGGCGCCGAGATGCTCGCCGGCGTCCTGAACGATGCTCCACATGTACTCGCCGATCGCCCAGCCGAACAGGAACAGGAACCGGTCAGGGGCCTCACAGATCAGGGTGGCCGGTTGGCGGCCGATCGAGCCGGGACGCAGAGCCCCTACCGGGGTGATCTGGGGCCGCAGGTCCAGCGCGCTGAACCGTGCGAACACTTCCCGGGCGACCGGCCCGGCGAGCGTCATCGCGGCAAAGATCGTGGTCACCTCCACCACGCCGGCCGCCGGCGCCACGCTCTGCGTCGCCTCGGTGATCTGCTCGCGCAGGGCGCCCAGCACCGCCGGTTGGCAGATCACCAGCGCCCGTGAGCGGGTCAGCGGACACCACCAGGCGCAGGAGGCGCGGGTAGCCCGGCCGAGCTCCAGCGTGGCGCCACCGGCGCTACGGGCCACGAGCGCCTCCAGCTCGTGGGGCGGCGCCTGCAGCTCGAGCTTGCCCAGGTGCGAGACATCAGCCCATCCGCCCGTCCGGCGCAGGGCCTCGGCGTCCTGTTCGGCGGACCGGTAGGCGACCGCGACGTTCCAGCCGTCGCGCAGCTCAAACTGCGCGCCGGCGGCCCGGGCACTGCGCTCCATCGGCGAGCGCGCCACGGGGTTGAAGCGCTCGCTCTGCGTTGCGGCGTCGGGCGTCAGGAAATCGAAGCTCACGAGCGCAGCACCTCCCCGTCAGGGTCGTAGAACGGCCTTGTCTGGATCTCCGCGTGGTAAGTATGTCCCTCGTCGGAGATCGTGATCTGGGCGCCGTCGCGGGCCAGCGCCCCGGGAACCCAGGCCATCCCGATCACCCGGTCGAGCACCGGCGAGTGGCGCGAGCTGGTCACCTGCCCGACCGGCTCGCCCTGGTCATCGACGACGACCGAGCCCTCGGTGGGGACGTGTCCGTTGGCCGAGGTGAACCCGACCAGCGAGGTGACGGGAGTCTCCTGGGAGTAATGCTCGAGCGCCCACTTGCCGATGTAGTCCTGCTCCTTGTCGAGCTTGACGATCCAGGGCATCGCGGCACCGAACGGGGTCGATTCCGAATCCGTGTCCTGGCCCACCAGGATGTGCATCTTCTGCAGGCGCAGGATCCGCTGCGGCTCTAAGCCGAACGGCCGCAGCCCGAACGGCTTGCCGGCCGCCAGCAGGGCATCCCAGACATGCTCGCCGTAGGCGGCGGAGAAATGGATCTCATAGCCCACCTCGCCGACGAATCCGATCCTCAGAATCAGGCACGGCACACCGGCGATCTCGGCGTGCTTGGCGTCCAGGTATGAGAAGGCCTCGTTGGAGCAGTCCAGGTCGGTGACCTCGCGCATGATCTCCCGGGCGCGGGGGCCGGCCAGGTTGACGGCGCTCACGCCCTGGGTCAGATCCGTGAGGGCCACCTTCATGCCCCAGTCGGCCAGCCACCAGGAGAACCACTCCTCCACCGCGCCCGCCCCGCTGGAGGTGGTGGTCACGTAGAAGGTGTCGTCGTCGATCCGGCAGACCGTGCCGTCGTCGACGATCCGCCCGGCATCGGAGCTGATCACCCCGTAGCGGATCCGTCCCGGTTTGAGGTTGGAGAACCGGTTCGGGTACATCGTGTCCAGGAACTCGCCCGCATCGGGGCCGCGCACGAGCAGCTTGCCCAGCGTGGAGACGTCGATCAGCCCGGCGGCCCGGTTGACGCTCAGCGCCTCGCCCTGCGGATCGCCATAGTCATAGGCGCGACGCCAGTCGCCGGCCCATTTGACGTTCGCGCTCAGCTCACGGTGACGGCCGTGAATCGACGAACGCTTGGCCGGCTCCACCGGCCGGCCGCCCAGAATCCCCATCGGTACCGAGACCCACGGCGGCCGTGCCGTCGTGGTCCCGACGTCGGCCAGGCTCTGGCCGTTGCACTGAGCCATCAGCCGGACGGCCGGCAGCTGGCACATCCGGCCCTGGCAGGGCCCCATCGTCACGGTCGTGTAGCGCTTGGACAGCTCGATCGAGTCGTAGCCCTCGTCGATTGAGAGCTTGACGTCCTTGCTGGTGACGTCCTCGCACAGGCAAGCAAAGCACTTGCCGCGACCGGCGCCGCTGACCGGAGGCGGTACGGCCACCGCCGGACTCCCGTCGCGCAGCGCCGCCAGGCGCTCGCGCAAGTCCTGCTCGGTGGTCTGCGATTCCCCATCGCCGAGGCCGATCGCGTGGGCGGCCTGCAGGCCCGCCAGCTCCCCGGAGCATTCGATCGCCTCGGTGCCGAGCACGCCCGTCAGCTCACCGGCAGCCTTGAGACCATCGGGCAGCTGGGCCAGCGCGAAATGTCCCAGCCGCTCGTCGTAGGCGCTCTGGGCTCCGGCCGCCAGCAGCAACGAGGTGGCCGGAATCGCGCCGCCGGAGACGATCACCAGATCGCATTCGTACTTGCGCTCGCCGGCCGCCCCGCCCCGTCCGTCGACGGGTGCGATCACCGCCGAGCTGACCGCCTTCTTGCCGGCGGCCTCGATCACCGTGTGGCCCGCGAACACCGCAATGCCCGAGCGCCGCAGCGACGCCGCCGCCTCGCTCGTCTGCGGTCGCAGGTCGGCGACGGCGACGATCTCCACGCCCGCGGCCCGCAGCTCCTGTGCGGCGACCAGGCCGCGATCCGACGTGGTGGCGATCACCGCCCGCATCCCGGGGCTGACGGCGTAGAGGGACACCAGGCGCCGAGCGCCGTCGGCGAGCATCACGCCCGGCAGATCGTTGCCGGCGAACACCAGCGGCTGCTCGATCGTGCCGGTGGCGAAAACATGATGGCGTGCGCGCACCTGGTGCAGCGTGTCTTCCTGCCAGACCGGGACCATCCCGTCGAAGTAGGCCAGGGCCGGCGCGCGGGAGAGGATCTCGACTCCCGCCGCGCGGGCCTTCAGGGCCAGCGCGGCGACACGGTTGCGTTGGGGGCCGATCAGCATCCGGCCGCCGGGCTCGGGTCCCTCGTCGGCCATGACCACATCGGCGCCGAGCCGCGCGGCGGCGGCGGCGGCGGCCAGCCCCGCGGCGCCGCCGCCGATCACCATCACGTCGGCGTGCCGGCGGCGGTACTCGGTGCGCCATTCGCGCTCGGGCTGATGCTCGGGCAGGCGACCCAGCCCGGCCGCATTGCGCAGCAGTTTCTCGTACAGCGGCCACAGGCGGCGGGGGCGGATGAAGGTCTTGTAGTAGAAGCCCGGCGGCATGAACGGTCCGCCGAGCAGGTCGGTGGCGCGCATCGCGTCGAACTCCAGCGACGGCAGGGCGTTGAGATGCGCTACGCGCATCCCCTCTCGCGCCGGCTCAACGCAGGCTCGGGCGCCCGGGGCGCCGTCGACCGAAACCATGCAGTTGGGGCATTGGCCCGCGCAGCACATCAGGCCGCGGCGGCGGTGGTACTTGAAGCTGCGTGAGAACGTGCGCTGACCGGCCGCGTACAGCGCCGATCCGATGGTGTCGCCCTCCAGGCCTTGGACACGCTTGCCGTCGAAGGTAAACGAGATCGTCTTGCTGCGGGCGATCCGCTCCCCGGGTTGCGGGGCCAGGCGACTCACAGCAGATCACCGCCCGCTTCGCCGGCGGCCACGGTCGCCTGGGAGTTGGGGTCGGCCTGGTCGGGCACCTCGGAGGCAAGCGCCGTGAACAGCACCTCGTTGGTCACCGTGTTGCGCTCGGCGATGAACCAGGCCCGGCAGCCCGAGCGGTGAAACCACCATTCGCGCTGAACGCCGGCCTTGTTGACGCGGAAGTAGTTGTAGGTGTTGAGCTCCCGGAAGCTCGGCTGGCCCTTGGGACGCGGCGAGATCTCCCCGCCGAAGCCGAAATCGGTCACCTCGCGAACCCCGCAGTTGGGACAGGTCAATAGGAAGGACATGGCTTCTCCATTAAGCCCCCACGCACGGGGACGGAAGAGCCCACCGTAACGCCCGGGTCTTGATCCTGTCCAATATCCATTTAGGCTTCTGTGATTCGTAAGCCAAATCAATAATTAATTATGGAATTACGTCAGCTGCGCTACTTCGTCGCGGTGGCCGAGGAACTGCACTTCCGGCGCGCCGCCGCTCGACTGCACATGTCCCAGCCTCCGCTCAGCCAGCAGATCGCGCAGCTGGAGGACGAGCTCGGCTGCCGGCTGCTGACACGCACCCGCCGCCTCGTCGCGCTGACGCCGGCCGGCGAGGCGTTCCTGCGCGACGCCCGCACGCTGCTGTCAGAGCTCGACGGCGCGGTCGCGACGGCGCGGCGGATCGACACCGGCCAGTCCGGCCTGCTGCGGATCAACTTCGTCGGCTCGGCACTGCTCTCGATCGTGCCGGGCATCGTGCAGCGCTTCCGCGCCGCGCGGCCGACCGTGGAGATCGAGCTACACGAACGCTCCACCGTCGAGCAGCTGCGGGCGCTGAGCGGCGGGGTGATCGACGTCGGGCTGGTGAGACCGCCGATCGAGCTCGACGCCGGACTGCGCGCCGAGGTGGTGATGCGCGAGCGGATGATCGCGGCCGTGCCGGCCAACCATCCACTCGCCGGCCTGCGGCGGATTCCCCTACGGCGGATCGCCGCCGAGCCTTTGGTGCTGTTCCCACGTGAGCAGGCCCCCGGCTTCCATGACCTGATCACCGGCCGGCTGGCCGCCACCGGCACGTTCGGTCAGGTGGCCCAGTACGCGCCGGAGATGGTGACGATCATCGGGCTGGTGGCCGCCGGTGTGGGGCTGTCGCTGGTGCCGGCGTCGGTCGCCCGCCTGGCGCTCGACGGTGTGACCTACCGGCCGCTCACAGGAGCGCCTGATGCCGAGCTGCTGGCGGTCACGCGGGCCGACGACAACACGGCGCTGGTGCGCGCGTTCGTGGCCGACGCCCGGACGCCGGGACGCGCGCCAGGCTAGGTGCTCGCGGTTTCGCGATGGGCCCCAATCAGCCGGTGGCGCCGTGGCGCAGCTCGCTGACGCCGGCGTCGTCGCCCGAGGCGCGGGCCTCGATCTGCTCGAGCTTGGCCAGCAGCGTCTCGGCCATTCGGATCGAGGCGGCGTCGATCAGCCGGCCGTCGAGCGAGACCGCACCTTTGCCCTGCGCTGCGGCCTCCGTCATCGCGGCGATGATGCGATGGGTCTTCTCCACCAAGTGCTGGTCGGGGGTGAACACCTCGTTGGCCAGCTCGATCTGGGAGGGATGAATTGCCCACTTTCCCTCAAAGCCCAGCACAGCCGCGCGCCGAGCGGAGGCCAGGTAGCCCTCGCGGTCGGTGAAATCGCCGAACGGCCCGTCGATCGGCCGCAGGCCGTGGGCGCGGCAGGTCACCGCGATCTGCGACAGCGCGTAATGCCACTGGTCGCCCCAGTGGATCTCACGCTCGGATTCGCCGGAAGGGTCGGTGAGGATCGCGTAGTTGGGGTTGGCGCCACCGATCGAGGTCGTGTGGCTCTGCAGCGACGCCGCGTAATCGGCCACGCCGAACACCATCGCCTCCATCCGCTCGGGGCAGGCCCGGGCGATCTCGTCGCAGTTGACCATCCCGATCGCGGTCTCGATCAACACCGAGATACCGATCCGCCGCGGCAGCGCCGTCGCTGCCTCGATCTGGGTCAGCAGCGTAGCGACCAGATGTACGTCGCCCGCACAGCTCGCCTTGGGGATCATGATCGTGTCCACGTGGCGCCCCGCCTCCTCCACCACCTCGATGATGTCTCGGTAGCAGTAATGCGTGTCAAGGCCGTTGATGCGAAGCGAGACCGAGCACCGGGACCAGTCGAGCTCACGCAGCGCCTCGATGATGTTGATCCGGGCCCGAGGCTTGTCGTCTGGCGCGACCGCATCCTCCAGGTCGAGCATCACGATGTCGGCGCCGAGCTCGGGTGCCTTCTCCAGCATCCGCACGTTGCTGCCGGGAACCGCCAGCTCGCTGCGGTGCAATCGGGGGCTGGACGGGCTGCCAGGGTCTCGGGTCATCGCCACAGAGTAGAGCGCCCGCCGCCGCCGAGCACAAGCCTCATTAGATGAATTTGTCCACAACCGCGACTTCGATCCGTGGGTTCGCGACGAAATGAGCGCCGGACAAGGCCGTCAGCGACCTCGTCGTGGCCCCATATAGCGAGATGTGTTTGGCCGCATGAGGAATTCTTGGCTTTCACTTGCCCGCGCCGTTGGCTAGGCTCGATTCGATGACCTCCTTTCCCCCAGTTCTCAATCCACCCGAACGGCTGCTCTGCGGCCCGGGCCCCGCCAACGTCTCGCCGGCCGTGCTGGCGGCGATGCAGCGGCCGCTGCTCGGCCATCTCGATCCCGACCTGCACGAGATCCTCACCGAGCTGGTGGCGACATTGCGCGCCACCTGGCGCGCGCAGGGTGGCCTCGTGCTTCCGCTCCAGGCCACCGGCACGTCGGGGATGGAGACCGGGCTGGCGAGCCTGCTCGAGCCCGACGAGGTGGCGATCGTCGCCGTCAACGGATTCTTCGGCCGCCGAATCGTCGAGATCGCTCGCCGTCAAGGCGCCGAGGTGATCGAGGTGACGGCCGACTGGGGCGAGCACGTCCCCAACGAGCGGCTGCTCGAGGCGCTCGATGCCCATCCGCAGGCGCGCGTGATGGCTGTCGTGCACGCCGAGACCTCCACCGGCGTGCAGCACCCACTGGCCGAGCTCGGGGCGGCGCTGCGCGACCGCGACACCCTGCTGATCGCCGACTGCGTCACCTCGCTCGGCGGAGTGGAGATCGACTTCGACGGCTGGGGTATCGACTACGCGTACTCGTGCACGCAGAAGTGCATCGGGGCGCCCCCGGGCATGTCGCCGATCGCCGTCTCCGATCGCGCGCTGGCCCGCATCGCGCAGCGCACCCATCCGGTCCCCTACTCGTTCGACCTCGATCTGCTGGAGCAATACTGGGTCAAGCGCCCCGCCGCCTATCACCACACCGCGCCGGTCCTGCACATCTACGCGCTCTACGAGGCGCTGCGCGAAGTGGCGATCGAGGGCCTGCCGGCCCGCTGGCGCCGCCACGCCGACGCCGGAAGCTTCCTACAGTCAGAGCTCGGCGCGCGGGGCCTGGAGCTGCTGGCCGAGCCCGACCACCAGCTGCCCCAGCTGAGCGCCGTACGCGTGCCCAAGGGAGTCGACGGCAAGCGCGTGCAGACCCGGCTGCTGACCGAGCACGGGCTCGAGGTCGGGGGTGGTCTGGGGCCAACCGCGCCACCGATCTGGCGGATCGGGCTGATGGGCCACAACGCGACGCGAGAAGTCGCCCAGCGAGTGCTGACGGCGTTCGACGCGGTGCTGGCGGACGAGCCCGCCGCGACCACCGCCGGGTGACGGTCACGGCCATCTCGTGCGTGCAGCGCGGAATCGGCGCCGGTCAGCAGCCGGCCGGGCCCGGGAGGACGATGACGGCGGGCGAGACCGGTTAGACCGGCGAGAAGGCCGGCGAGACGGTTTAGGCCGGCGCGACCGCGGGGTGCGCGGCGCGAGCCGCCGACAGCGTGTTGCGCAGCAGCATCGCGATCGTCATCGGCCCGACGCCGCCGGGAACGGGGGTGATCAGACCGGCGACCTGCGCCGCCGCATCGAAGTCGACGTCGCCGACCAGACCTTCGTCGGTGCGGTTGATGCCGACGTCGATCACCGTGGCTCCGGGCTTGATCCAGTCGCCGGCGATCATCCTGGGACGCCCCACCGCGGCGATCAGCACGTCGGCACGGCGACAAACTGCGCCCAGGTCGCGCGTGCGGGAATGGCAGACGGTCACGGTCGCGTTCTCGGCCAGCAGCAGCGCGGCCAGCGGCTTGCCGACCAGGTCCGAGCGTCCGACGATCACCGCCTCCGCCCCCTCCAGGACCACCTCGTGGCGGCGCAGCAGCTCCACAACCCCGGCCGGGGTGCACGGACGCAGCCCCGACAGGCCCTTGGCGAGGAGTCCGGCGGACACGAGCGTGAGGCCGTCGACGTCCTTGCCCGCGTCGATCAGAGTCGTCAGATAGCTCCCGTCGATGTGCGGCGGGGTCGGCAGCTGGAGCAGGATCCCTGAGACGCGATCGTCCTCGTTGAGCTCACCCAGCAGCTGCTCCACCTCGGCCTGGGAGGCGTCGGCGGGTAGGTCGTGGGCGAATCCCTCGATCCCCACCTCCGCGCATGCCCGCTGCTTACCGCCGACATATACCGCCGAGGCCGGATCGTTACCAACCAGGACGGTGGCCAGCCCGGGGCGCGGGCCACCGGCAGCGCACCACGACTCGATCTCCGTGGCCACCTCGCCGCGCACCGCCTGTGCAATCGCCTTGCCGTCGATCAACTTTGCACTCATCGAACCAATTCGTACATCATGTGTATGGTGCGGTCAAGCTCGGACCGGGAATCGATGCCGGACGCCGTGACCGGATCAGCAGCGCTGGTCAGGTCACCGTTGGCCTGCTCGTTGAGCCTCCGCGAGGTGCTCGGCGCCCTGGCGGCCGAGCCGATGCCGTTCGCGCTCAGCGGAAGCTGGGCGGGCGGCGGAGCGATCGTCGGATGCCGTCCGCTGGTCGTGGCCGGCCCCGACGCCGACCCGTTCACGATCATCGACTCCCTTCCCCAGCTGGACGACAGCCTGCCCCGGCCTGAGGGACCGTCCGACGGTCCGCCCCGGCCTGGGCCCGCGGTCGGCGGCGGCTGGTTCGGGTGGCTCGGATACCGGCTCGGCGCGCGGGTCGAAACGCTGCCCGCGGGACCGCCCCGTCCGGTTCCGGTGCCGGAGTTCCACTTCGCCTACTACGACCACGTGCTGCGCCGGGCGCCCGACGGCCAGTGGTGGTTTGAGGCGCTGGTCAGCCCGCGCCGGGAGGACGAGCTGTCCGCGCGGCTGGGAGAGATCCGCGCGCTTCTCGGTGCCCGGCGGGGAGCCGTCACCCGAGGCCTGGCGGCGCCGTCACCGCTGAGCCTGCCGCGCGGCGCGGCCGCCGATCATCTGTCGGCCGTGCGGGCGTGCCGTGAGCGGATCGCCGCGGGAGAGATCTTCCAGGCCAACATCTGCCTGCGGCTGCAGACGGACTGGGCGGGCTCGGCCACCGATCTGTTCGCCCAAGCGCTGGGGCGGCTGTCGCCACCCTACGGCGCGGTGTTCTGCACTCCGGCGGCGGACATCGTCAGTTTCTCGCCGGAGCTGTTCCTGCGCCGCCGCGGCGACAGCGTGATCACCGAGCCGATCAAGGGAACCATCCGCCGCGGCCGCGATCCGGTGAGCGCCGCCGCCGCGCTGGCCGACCTGATGACCTCGGCCAAGGACGCCGCCGAGCACGTGATGATCGTCGACTTGATGCGCAACGACCTGGGGCGCGTGTGCGCGTACGGCTCGATCCGCGCGCCGCGAACGCCGACCGCGGAGGCCCATCCCGGGCTGTGGCATCTCGTGTCCCGGGTGCAGGGACGGCTGCGTCCCGGGACCGGCAACGGCGAACTGCTGCGCGCCACCTTCCCGCCCGGGTCGGTCACCGGCGCCCCCAAGGTCCAGGCGATGCACGTGATCGCCGAACTCGAACGCAGCGCCCGCGAGGTGTACACGGGCGCGATCGGGTTCTCCAGCCCGGCGGCGGGTCTGGAGCTCAGCGTCGCGATCCGGACGCTAGAGCTTTCCCACGGTCGCCTGTGGATCGGCGCCGGCGGCGGGATCGTCGCCGATTCCGATCCACATCGCGAGCTGGAGGAGGCGCTGGCCAAGGCCCGCCCGATCGCCACGGCGATCGGCTCGAGTGTGGCCGCCCGGAGCGCCCGCCACCGACCGCTGGGCAAGCGTGCCGCCTACGCCGCTTGACCCCGGTCGCCCGGCGGCGACGCGGTAGGAAGCCTGGACGCCCCCGGGGCGGACGCCCAACCCGGGGCCGGCGCCCGACCCTGGGCTGACGCCCGGCGCGGGCGCGGCGCCCGACGCGGGCCCGGCGCGCTCAGCGCCGATGCCCGACCCAGCGCGCGGCGTGTTCGAGACCCTGCTGACTCGCGACGGCCGCGTCCAGGCATTGTCGGCGCACCTCGCGCGCCTGGCCCGATCGGTGTCAGATCTGTACGGCGCCACGCTGCCACCCCAGCTGACCGAGCGCATGCGCATTGCCGCGCGCGGCCGGGGCGGCTCACACCGGCTGCGCGTCGACGCGCAGCCGAGTGACGCGGGAGTCCAGGTCGCGCTGCGGGTCACCCCGCTGGGCGACGCGGCTTCGTCGGTCGTCCGCTGCCAACCGGTGCCCGTCGCCGGCGGCATCGGTGAGCACAAGTGGGCCGACCGGCGCCGGCTGGAGTCGCTCGCCGAGCCCGGCGCCGTGGCGCTGATCGTCGATCACGGCGACTACGTACTCGAGGTGGCCTGGGCGAACTTCTGGCTGATCGAGGGGACCGCGCTGATCACACCGCCCGCGGATGGCCGCCTGCTACCCGGCGTCACCCGTCAGCTGCTGCTGGAGTTGGCCCCCTCGCTCGGCCTCCGGCCCCGTACCGAGCCGATCTCCCTCGCCCGGGCCGGCGCCGCGGACGCGATCTTCCTGACCTCCTCGCTGCGCCACGCCGTGGCGGCCGAACTGGACCCCGGGCCTTCGGGCTCCCGCGATGACTCGGTGGTGACGGTTATCCGCGCAGCGATGGCGGAGATTGAATGGAACTGACGAACACGCCAGCGGTGCGCGCGCACCCTTCGGACTAGAGACCGTAGGTCTTGGCGATGATCTCGCGCTGGATCTCGCTGGTCCCGCCGAAGATCGTGGTGGCGATCGCGGTGCGCAACTGGGCCTCCATGTCGTACTCGACCGCGTAGCCGTAGCCGCCCATCATCTGCACACCCTCGAGGGTGGCCAGCTTGGCGGCCTCGGTCGCCTTGAGCTTGGCCATCGATGCCTCGCGGGGGAACAGCGCGCCGGGAGTGGCCTCGACGCGCCCTGCCAGGTCGTAGACGAGCAGCCGGGTCGACTCGATTTCGGTGGCCAGGTCGGCGA
>OCTA010000173.1_pt1 | contig 60424 bp, 55 predicted proteins | sample 1538991 | NCBI WGS metagenome assembly OCTA01 (sample SAMEA3539302, study PRJEB22396) | soil metagenome | biome: tundra; feature: field; material: soil | place: USA | collected 2010-05 | depth 0.15 m
GAACGACTGGACAAGAGCACTGGTTTGTCCGCGCGGCAGGCGGGACGGCGTGTAGTCGATGGCCTCGAAAAATCCGTAGCGCCCCTCGCAGCCCTCGGCCACAAGTTGCCGCAGATTCTCACACGCTTGCTCGGGCGCCACCATGAGCGCGAGCACAGAGGCATAGGGCGCCACGACCAGATCCTCGGCCAGGCCGCGCTTGAGCCCGAGGCCTGGCACGCCGAACGCGCGGTACTGGTAATTGAGGTGCGCGTCCACGAGATTGTAGCCGGATTCCGACATGCCCCACGGCACGCCCCGCTGGTCTCCGTAGTCGATTTGTCGCTCCACCGCCGTTCGACAGGTCTGGTCGAGCAGCGTGCCCTCGTAGGTCGGCATCACGAGGAGCGGCATCAGGTACTCGAACATCGAGCCGCTCCACGAGAGCAGAATGGGGTTGCCACCCTCGCTGGTCAGCCGGCGTCCCAGGGCAAACCAACTCTCTTGCGGAAGTTGTCCCTGCGCGATGGCGACGAAGGTCGACAGCCTGGCCTCGGAGGCGAGCAAGTCGTAGTAGCTGGCGTCGCGACGACGATCGTCCACGTTGTAGCCGATGGCCAGCAGGTGGCGGGTCTTGTCATAAAGAAAGTCGTACTCCATGCGCGCCAGGTCGCCAACGGCAAGCGCAAGGCGCTGCACGACCGCGATTCTCTTGTCGGCGCGACGACTGCACTCGGCGAGCAATTGCTGTGGCTCGGTCGCGGGGCTGGCCTCTGCCTCGACTGTCGGAAGTTGCGTCGCGGCGTCGGCCAGCTCGCGCAGGGTCGGGATGCGATCGTGGCCTGGAAACCCGTCCAATTGGGAATGAATCTCTGGCGACGAAGCCCAGGGTGCGATGAACGCGAGATCGGCCAGGGCATCCTGGCACTGCCGGACCAGCGCCTGTGCCCACACCTTGGCTTGGCCTTCCGGGCTCGAGGCCAGCCGGGTGGCAAGCGATTCGGCCGATTTTGCTATCGATGCAATGGCTTGGAACACAGCCACAAGCGTGCTCGGTGGGACGTCCATGGCCAGGGTCAAGGCGCGTTTGACCTCGGCAATTTCAGGGAGGTCGGGATCTTCCGCCGCATCGGCCATGAGGGCGAAGGCGTCGGCCAGTCCAGCAAACAGACGCGGTCCCGCGATCTTCTCGTCGACCAGGGCGAGCAATCCCTGGCGCAGGGTCAAAAGGTGTCCGGCGAGGTTACCGCTGTCGACGCTGGAGACGTAGTGCGGTTGCAGTGGCTTGAGCGTCTGCGTGTCGTACCAGTTGTAGAAATGGCCGCGATGGCGCTCCAGGGTATTCATGGTGTGCATGGCATTGGCCGTTCGCTCGACGAGTCGCCCGGTCGAGATGAAGCCGAAGTCGTGGGCGGCCAGGTTGGCAAGCAGCGACAGCCCCATGTTGGTCGGGGAAGTACGATGGGCAATGACCGCTGTCGGATGCTCTTGCACGTTATCGGGCGGCAGCCAGTGATCCTTCGGACCGACGAGGGCGTCGAAGAAGGCCCACGTCTTTCGGGCCGTTCTGTGCAGAAATCGCCTGTCGGCCGCCGTCAACTTGGAAGCGTGCCGCGGGAGTGGACGGCTCGCCCACCAGGCAAGGGCCGGTCCAGTGAACCAGAGGGCGAGGATGGGCGCGGCGATGGCCAGTGCTTCGGGCCGAAAGCGGGCGAGAAAGAGCAGCGTCGACGCGGAAAGCACGGGCCCGATCCACATCGTGCGAAAGGACGCAGCGAGATCGAAACCGTGCTTGTGTTTGGCGTCGCCCGCGAGGCTCCATTCCAAGAGCCGCCGGTGGCTTAGCAGGACTCGAAAGCCCGTGCGCAGGATCGCATCGAGGCTGAAGAAGGCCTCGTAGGGCAGGCACGCAAAGGCGAATCCCGCCTGGGCGAAGCGCACAGCGGCCGAGTGAACCGCCCCGGTCAGGTGCTGTTCGAGCAGCACATCTTTCGGCCTCCGCAGGGCATCCACGACGGATGCGACCATGGGCGAAATCAGAAAGACGCCGAGTACTGCAAGGGTCCAGAACCAGGGGCGAAGAAGTGACGTCCAGCCGAGCAACAACAACAAGATCGCGGCCGTCGGCACCATACTGCGCCGGAGATTGTCGGCGATCTTCCAGCGCGCGAGTCGTGAGAGCGGATTCCTTTGCCAACCCGCGCGCGGGGCGCGCACCCACGGCAGGGTCCAGAAGGCGATCTGCCAATCGCCGCGAATCCACCGCCGCCGGCGAACCACATCCGCGGTGTAGCGTTGGGGATACACTTCATAAAGCTGGACGTCGGTGAGCAGTCCCGAGCGCGCGTAGCAACCCTCGACCAGGTCGTGACTGAGGATGCGATTCTCGGGAAAGCGATCTGCCAGCGCGCGCTCGAAGGCGTCGACGTCGTAGATCCCCTTGCCGATGAACGAGCCTTCTTGGAAAAGATCCTGGTAGACGTCGGAGACGGCGCGCGTGTAGGGGTCGAATCCCGGTTCACTGCCCCATAGCTGGGCATAGCGTGACCTGACACCCGACAAGCTCTCGGCCATGCGCGGCTGGAGAATTCCGTAGCCCGCGTAGACTCGATGCGTGCGTTCGTCGAAGGTTGCCCGATTGAGGGGGTGGGCCATGGCCCCGACGAGCTCCCTGGCGGCGTCGCGCGGCAACTGCGTGTCGGTGTCCAGCGTAATGACGTACTTTGCCTGCGAGAGCCCCTCGGTATTGCCGACGACGAGCGCGAAGTCGCCCTGCGCGTTGCCCCGGCGAAGAAACGCGTTGAGCGCCGAAAGCTTGCCGCGTTTGCGCTCGTAGCCCATCCAGATACGGTCGCGCGGATTGTAGCGACGCGGGCGATGGAAGAGAAGAAAAGGGCCTTTGCCGGGGCCGCCGTACTTTGCGTTCAGCTCTTCGATCTTGCACTTGGCGAGGGAAAGCAGCGCCGCGTCCTCGGGCAGCGTCTCCTCGTGGGCATCCAGCCAATCGGTCAGAAGTCCGAAGCGCAGATTCTTGTCCTGGTTGGCCAGAAAACGAACCTCTAGCCCTTCGACCAGATCCGCGATGGCCGCGGCGCTCGTAAGCATGGTCGGAATCACGACCAGCGTTTGCGATTCCGGCGGGATTCCCTCCGAATAGTCCAGGCGGGGCAGAAGGTGCGGCGTCGCCAGCAACGTCGCCAGCCAGTCCACCAGGGCAACGGCAAGCTGACTTGTACACAGCAGCGCCAGGATTCCTGTCAGCGCGAGAAGCCAACGTGGGCCTCCATCGGCGTGGACCTTGGCCACGAGAGCGCCGGTTGCGACGGCCGCCGGCAGGACAATGCCCATCCCATAGATGAAGAAAGGGAATCGGCCGCCCGGGCCGCGCAAGGTCCCCGCGGTCGAGCCACGCATGTGCGCTGCCCGTTCCAGTTGCGGCAATCCTTGGTCGATCAAATAGAAGCCGACGTGGTGCATGCGTTCGTCGGCGGACTTGCTCATGGTGCCATGCTGAGCAAGCAGGACTGCCTGACGCGCGACCTCGCCTTCCCCCAACGAACTGTGCCTCGCGATCTGCTCCACCTTGCGGCGGTAGCGGTCTCGCGTGGCGAATTCCATCCGGCTGTAAACTCCAGCGGGATCCTCGCGCAAGATCTTTTCGACCGAGCTCAGGCCCTCCACGAACTCGCGCCAGTCGGTCGCCCCCAGGATGCGCAGGCTGCCGATGCTGTTGCTGATGGAAACTTGATCGGCCGCTTGCTGCTGATTCTCACGATGGACCATCTGCTCGATGGTCAAATTGGACTCGGCAAGGCGCTGTCCGATCCAAGTGAGCGGCAAGGTGAGGCTGAGGCCTTGCAACCGATGGGCAAGCTCGGCCACGAACGAACTCACCATGGGCGGGTTGTCCCGTGCCATGTCCGCGGTCACGAGAATGAGGCTCTTCGGATCTTCCTTGGCCACGTCCGCCATTCGATCCGCCCACGAGGCAGCACGGTCACGTTCGATGCGCGCGATGGCGACTCGTGTTGCCACTCGCCGGAGGTTCTCGATAAGTGCAAGGCGCAACATGATGGGGATGGCCCACAATTCGCCCAGCTTGAGTGAATTCACCGTCTGGTAGGCGCCCACGAAGCCATCCAAGCTCTCCGGATCCACGCGCCCATCGCCATGCGAGATCGCCTCCAGTGCGATGTCGTACACGCGCGGAAGGCCCGCCGATGGTCCGCTGAGCAGACGGGGCAATTCCCGGCTGTAATCCCTCGGCAAGTGCCGCCTGGCCGTGCGAATCTGCTCCTCGACCAGATAGAAGTTGTCGAGCAGCCATTCTCCCGCCGGGACAATACGACGATCGGCCGCCAGCGCCTCGGTCAGCAGTCGGCAGGCTTCGATCAGGATCCGCTCATTGTCGGCAAGCCGTGCCAGCAGGCGATCGGGGGCCCACCGTCGTGCCAATGCGTGCGCTGCCGCCAGGCCCATCCCGTGCTGTTTCATTTGCTCGGCACTGAGCAATTCCGCGCGCAGGGGCGGTTCGTTGGCCGCATTGCCACTGGCCAGGACATTTCCGCGCAGCCGCGCCATCGACGAAACCAAGGTTTCCCGGATCGTCCTACCCATTGTGAATCCGCTCCTGGGTGATCGGGAATACCCACGCCCCGCACCGCGAGGCAGTCCTCGCCGCTCTCCCGCCTGCCGCAGTCACCGTCGCAAACACGAGGTAGTCTACTCCGTCATACCGGGAACACCACGGCCCTTCTTGCCCCTTAACAGACAATGGTCAGAACCGAATTGCGTCCGTCGAATCCGTCGTAGACGGTCTCGGCATTGTCCGGATCGATCATGATTCTCTCGTTGTCGAGCAGCAACTTGTACTCGTACTTGCCTGGCGCCAGAAATAATTCGAGGGTGAAGCACCTCTTGGGTGGCTCCCAAATCATGGGTTCGGCCGTTCGATCCCACCCGTTGAAATCTCCGATGACATGAACCGAGCGATAGGTCTGCACCGCGAACGGGCCGTGCGAAAGACGCGCTGAAGTCCTTGGTTTGGAAAAGCATACTTGGTTCCGCCCGGCACGCTTGGCGTTGTACATGGCTCCGTCTGCTTCAGCCATCAGGGCATCCGCGGTGCGCGCATCTCGTGGAAACGAAGCCATTCCCAGGCTGACCGTCAACGGGAGAAGGCCGTGTCCCTGCAAGTGCAAAGGGGTAGCGGAAATCAACGACTGTATCTTCGCGGCCAGACCTTCCGCGATATGCTTGGGGGTTTCCGGCAATAGGATCATGAATTCGTCGCCGCCGAAACGCCCCGCTACGTCGGTTTCCCTGACGAAGCCCTTCACCAAACCAGCCACATGTTTCAAGGCGGCGTTGCCTGCGAGATGGCCGAGACGGTCGTTGATCGCCTTGAAACCGTCCAGATCGAACATAATCAGGGAAAGCAATCGCCCGTAGCGTGCGGCTCGCCTGATTTCATTTTCGAAGCGCTCGGAGAGACTGCGGAAATTCGGCAACCCGGTGAGATAGTCGACAAAGGCCATGCGTACCAGGTTCTCATGAGGCGGCTCTTGCACGATCCCTTCCTCGCGCAGACGACCTTCCAACCGATCGAGCAGGTCCAGGGCAGCGGTCCGAATACCGACCGGTCGCTTCAGGAGCTCGCGGAGATCTTGTTCATGGGCGGCTAGGGCACCAAAGACCGCCCTGGCGATCTCCTCGGGCACGGTCAAGCCCGTGAGATCGAGAGCCAGCTCTTGGAAATCCATGGGCGCTTTCGACGTCGCGGCCAAGCGGGACTCGATCTCGGAATTGGGCTTCTCCCAGAAAACCAAACCGCGCAGCAGGTCACATCCGGCCAATCCTTCCGAGTTCGATAGAATCATGACAGCTCAGCGCGATCGCGAACGCGATCACTCCCAGCGGGGCCGTCCGCGCTGCCCGGGGAGAACAGCACCGGTGCCCACATGACCAACAAGACTATGGCAATCGTCCAAAGCATGTTTTTTTTCAATAGGCGTTTTGCCTCTTCTTGGCGCCGAAGATCGTCAGGAAGATGATCTTCAGGTCGAGCAACAGATTCCAATTCCGGATGTACTCCATGTCGTGGCGAACCCGTTCTTCCATCTTCTCCACTTCGATGGTTTCCCCGCGCCACCCGTTGACTTGCGCCCACCCGGTGATGCCGGGTTTGACGGTGTGGCGAAGCATATAGCCGTGAATGAGCGCACGGTATTTCTCGTTGTGCGCGACTGCATGCGGACGCGGGCCCACGAGCGAGAGTTCGCCGGTCAGAACCTGGAGGAACTGCGGAAACTCGTCTAGCGACGTACGCCGCAAGAACTTGCCCAGCTTGGTGACACGGATATCGTCCTTGGCAGCCTGAACGATGTTTGGTCCATCCTCACAGACGGTCATCGTCCGGAACTTGAGAATGCGAATATGCTTTCCGCACAAGCCATAGCGTGATTGCCGGAAGAAGACTGGCCCTGGCATCTTCATCTTGATGGCCACGGCGATACAAAGCATCGGGATGGTCACAAGAGCGACGATAAAGCTGCCGAGTACCAAGTCCTCAATGCGCTTGATCCAGCCGACAATGCCCTGGAACGGAGAATCGTGCAGGCTGACAATGGGAACGCTTCCTACTTGGCTCCATTGCGCACGCAATAGAGAGTAGTAGAGAAGGTCGGCTACCAGGTATACCGTGACGGTGGTGTCGGCCAGTGCCGAAAGGATCTCCGCCGTGCGCTCCTCGGCCCTTAGAGGAAGCGCGACGTAGACGGCGTCGAGTTTGCCTTCGTGGCACTCCCGGACCATGTCTTCGGATTTGCCGATCACAGAGCAATGCGGGTGATTGCTGACATGCCGTCTGTCCTCCGAGCGGTCGTCATAGACGCCGGAAAGGCGGAGTCCGAGCCAGGGCTGGGCCTCGAAAGTCTCGGCCAAGCGCTCTGCATCCTTCGTGCAGCCCAAGATTGCCACGCGGTGGATGTTGCGGCCGCGAACCCGCATGAGCCGGAGGGCAGTGCGAACGCCGACACGGACGGTGCAGAGGAAGAGCGGGGCAAATGCGAACCACGCGAAGGAAGCCACACGAGAGTGGTCCGCAGCTGTCTTGGTGAAGAACCAAAACGCGAAAAGGGCGAGTGGGACAGCCAGCCACGCGACCAACGCGTCCTTGATTTCCCGCAGGATGGTTCCCGTGCGCCAGGGTCGGTAAAGCCCACCCAATTCCGCCGCGAAACCGAACACGAGTAGAGCGATGACGGTGATGGTCGTGGTCTGTTCGCTCCAGGCGGCTTCAGGGTAGACCGCGTGTGCGAGAACCTGGGCGCCGATGATGATCCCAATGTCCACAATTCGTTGCAACGCGCATACCCAGGATTCGAGTCTACGCAGGGGTCCGTTTGTTGTTGCCATAAGAGTTACCGCCGGGTTGGTTGTCTTGCATACGGCACGGACTAGAGCAGCTTTCGAGCCAGCGAAGAGACGCAAGCAACCTCAAGGACTTGCAACACGGGAGAGGCTTGGCAGACCGACCGATTCGACCAAGATGACGTGCCATCGCCATCAATGTGGAGGAGTTGGTGACCACCGAAACGGGGACGATTTGCCGCGGATCAGGTCTGACCGCCGCCGCTGACGGGAGGTACTTCCTGTGGCGGGAGAGGTTCGCTTTCCGATGCTCTCTCCAACGCCTCTAGCATCGCGTGGGGATCGACCGCTTCCTGCATGGCGTTGGCTTCGTGATCGATCCGGTCACGCACCATGGGCAGATCCCGGCGGAGCTCTTCAACCAGCGCGATGAGCTTGGCCACCTTGTGCTCGGCGAGCAGGTTCACCTGCAAGTCCAGGTGAGAGCGCTCTTCGGAGTTTCGCGTCTGGCGATTGGCCGTGATGAGGACCAAGGTGGTCATCAGAAGGGCGGACAGCGTGACCATTCCCTGCAACCAGAAGAAGGGAGGTGGGTCAATGCTTGTCCACCCAAGCAGTCTGGGTGTGACCGCATTGAACATAACCCAACCAAGAACCAGCGATAGGGTGGCATAAACAGTTCGCGGTCGCCCCAGCGCCGCGGTCAGTACCTCCATCATCCGCTGGTGTCTGTCCAGGCGCTGTTCGGCGCGAGCACGGATGGACGCAACGGATTCGACTTCTTGGATCACCTTTGCGTACAAAGCACGTTTCAAGCCGTCGCTGAACTGCAAGCAACTTCAAGGACTTGCCGCCGAGGGGACGCCTAGAGGATTGACCCATTCGACCAAGATGATGTACAACTGCCGTCGAGTTGGAAGGGTCGGCACGTTTGATGAATTCGTTGGCCGCATGCGCAAAGAAAGTAAACACAATGAAAGCCAATTCTCCTAATCGACTTAGCTCCGTTTCCGATGTTGTGTCGTGTAGAGCATGGCAGTGGCTTCTGGTTGTGGTCCTTGGTGTCGCAGTTCAGGCCTGTGGCGGATCAGTGGGACCGAGACCCGCGGACGCGAATGCTTCGCCAGGCATGAAGGACGCGGCCGAGGACGCCAGATCCGACGCAGGCCTCCCTTCATGGCGGGACACCGCCGGCAGCTACGATAGCGGTTCCCCAGACGCTGCTGAAGATGCTGCTGCCGCAGGCTCCGACGTCGGCGCTGACGCTGGCGCTATTGATATTCTTCAGCAGGACGTTGGCGTTGCCTCCCTTGGCGACGCGATGGATGTTCCGCCCAGCAATTTGAAGGATACGGCGGTCGATCAAGGACTCGGGACGTTGGACAACGCCGCGGAAGCCAATCCCGCTATTGGAACGCTCGACGCGATGACGACGGACACGGGCGATGAGCTGTCCCCAGCGAGCTTTTCCTGTGGCAGCTTGGATGGTGGTTTGAATACTCTCGATTCCGGAACTGTCCAGCGGCTCTGCTATGATTTTTCTGACTCCGCCTCTGCGGCAGATTTCAATCCGGAGGCTGGGACCTGGGTTGTTTCGAATGGTTCATACAACGCCAGCGGACCTTCTGAACAAGTGACATGCCCGGGTGGGGTTTTCGCCGGGTCGGGAATGAGCGCTTCGGTGCTGGCCAACCTCTCGGCGCTGAATGTGCGGGTTCACGCCAAGATGACGTCTGTGACGGCACCTGACAAGCTCCTTGTACTGCGCTCGCGACCAGGTGGTAATCGCATCGAGCTGAATTTCGTCGCGAACTACACAGACAACGGCGTGGCCCTAGGCGGAGTTTTGAACATCTCGGAGCTGGTCGACTGCGTGAACACAACCTATCTGTCGGCCGACTCCGGCAACGCGGTAATGATTCCCCACGCTATTGGGCAGGCCATCGTCGTTGACGTTGAGCTAGTCGGCTCACACCTCACCGTGCTGGTGGATGGACAGAAAGTCTACGACGACGTGGTGCCGGTTGCAATCGCTGCTGGAAGCGTTGGTTTCGCTGTGTTTCGCGGCGCTGAAACGCAATACGATGATCTTGTGGTCGAAGTACTGCAGTAGACCCTGAAAGGGTCAAGATGGCGTATCAAGACCTTCGCGACTTGCCGCCATGGGAGCGCTCGGCGACGCTCGCCGAATCTGCCGCGCCCGCGGGCATGGCGCTTGGGCGCTCCTCGGGTGGCGGCGGAGCCTGGTTGGGGGCACGCGCGCCGCTCTCCTTTCCATCGGGCGAGGCGTCCTCGATGATCGCGTTCATCTCTCCGCCCATGAGCAGGATGAATGCGGTGATGTAGAACCAGGTCAACAGCACGACAACGCCTCCGATCGAACCGTAGGTGACGTTGTAGCTGCCGAAGTGGGACACGTATATCCCAAAGCACCAGCTTGCCGGGAACCAAACCACCGTCCCGATGACCGAGCCTGGCGTGATGAACTTGAATTTCTGCTCGACATCGGGCAGCAAATGGTAGCTGAGCGCAGCCACGAGCATGATTGCGAAAATGGTGATGGGCCAGCGGATCCACCTCAAGACGGTCACGTACTGGTCGGCGATGAAAAGATGGCGGGCTGCCCACTGCCCAGCGCTGCCGCCCAACACCAACACCGCGATTCCCACGAGCAAGAGCAGTCCTCCCCCGATGGTCATGCCGAAGGCGAGCAGCTCGGTCTTCCACAACGGGCGGGACTCCGTGACGTCGTAGGCGCGGTTCAAGGCCCAGCGCACACTGTTCACCCCGCGCGAAGCCGAGTAGAGCGCAAGCGCGAGGCCCAGGGTAAGCAGGTGCGGTCTGGAACTGGCCACCAGGCCACGCAAGTGCGGTTCGATGATGCCGATGGCATCGGACGGTAGAAAGGCGCGGGCACTCTCCATCAGCGTGTCGAGGGATGCTCGCACGTGCGGGATGAACGCGGTTAACGTCGCAAGAAAGAACAGAAAGGGGAACAACGAAAAGACGAAATAGTAGCCGAGGGCGGCCGCGCTATCGGCCACCGCATGGTCTTCGTACTTCTTGTAGAGGCTTTTGAGAAAGCCCCACCAGCTCAGCTGCAAGCGCAAGCGCAAGTCTGCATTCCTTCTTTCGATACGTCCCGCGATCTTCCAAGACCGAAACACAGCAGTTTTCAGGCCAGAAAGATGACGCGCATTTAGGTCGGGAATTGCGAGGTACACCTAGCCGCAGACCGACCGGTCCAATCACAGTGATGTGCGATAGCCATCAATTTGAAGGAGACTTCGTCCCCGCGCTCGCCTGCCCCCGAAGGCAATGCATTACGGTGCCGATTTCCGTGTCAGTCGGATTTGGCGCGACTGTTGCAACCACTTGCTCTCTTTGCGCAAGGAAACAGACATATGACCGGCGTTCGGCTCCGCCTCGCCGGCTTGATCGTGGTTTGTGCGGTCGCATGGTCCGCGCCTGCAGCGGCCCGGCTTGTCGTCGATCGCGTCGTCGTCCGCGGCGCGACCGGTGTCACGACGCGGGTACTGGCGGCGCGCATGCACCTCTACTCGGGAGACGCGGTGGATTTCGATGTGCTTGCCGCGGCAGAGCAGCGCCTGGTCGAGAGCGACTTGTTCAGCAGCGTGCACGTGCTCATCGACCTACCCAATTCGGAGGCGGTTCGGCGCATGTATTTGGACGACATCACCTACCCGGTCGAGGTTGTGGTCGAGGCGGTCGGCAAGCAGTCCTGGTTCGTCTTTCCCACGGCCAGCCTCGGCAGCGGCGATTGGGCCGGTGGTGTCGTTTATGCGAACCAGAATCTATTTGGCCGGGATGTTCAGCTCATCAGCGCCGGGCAGATTGGCCAGTCTCGAAGCTACGCCTTCGTGGGGTACCGCGACCCGCTCGTCATAGGCGCCCCGCTCACCTACGCCATGAGCGCACTCTACCGGCGCGAAGACATCCGTCTATTCGCGAACCACAGCCTGGTCCTGCAGGTGCCGACCACCGTGGCTGGCGGCGACGGCCAAATCGGCTGGGTGCTTTCCCCACACACCCGCGTGTCTGTCGGGGTATCGGCCCGCTACCAGATAGTGTATCCCGCCCAAGACCTTGCGCCTGGCGCCCTGCCATTGCCTTACAATTCCCGCGGCGGCCGCGTCTTCCTTTTGCAGTTTCAGTTCCAATTCGACAACACGCGCGCCGAAGAAGGACTTCGGCAGGGTATTCTTGTCCTGTTCAAGAATGAGGTTTCCGACCGATATTGGCTTTCGGACTTCGATTACTCCAAGTTCGAGGCACGGGCAGAGCTTTACGGCCATTACTGGTGGAACTACCCCTCCCTTGTTCTCAAGATGGTCCTCGACTATCCAACCTCGGATCGCGGGGTTCCCGTCACGGAAGAGCTCCGTATTGGCGGGCCCACACTACGCGGCTATCTCGCCAACGAGTTCCACGGCGACACGCTCTTCAGCGCGCAGATCGAGGACCAGGCGGTGCTATTTCGACTTCGACTCCCATGGACCAAGGTGCGCTTCAACGTCGCCGGAGCGATCTTTGTCGATGCCGCGACTCTCCTCGACCGTCACCCCGGCGGCACCACCATACTACCGCCCGACACGCAACCTTCGCCGGTGCGTTCCAAAATTAACGACATCCACGCAAGCGTAGGCGGTGGCGTACGCTTCATTCTGCCCGGCGTCGTGATCCCGGCTCTCAAGATCGATGCCGGCTACGGCATCGACGTCCGCGACGTGGCGGTGACAGTGTCGATTGCGGGCGGCGGGATCATGTAGCGTGGCCAGGCGCCTCGTCGGTGCCGGCCGCCTCGCTCCCGCTCGCATCGGCACTCTTACCATTGGGGTAGAGCTTCACGCGCAGATCGTGGCGCAACTCGCTTCCAGCCTTGGGCGCCAGGAGCAATGCCACCCCAGCACCAACCAACAGACCGATGCCAAAGGGGCCGAGGGTCCCGAGCAACTGATTGGTCAAGGAGTGCTTGGTCTCGAGGCCGAGAAGGCCGAGGAAATCGTCCTTGTCCATGTTTCTGATGTCTTCCAGTTTCATTGGTGTGTCTCCTTCTTGGGGTTCAACTTCGATCCGGTCAGGGCCTGAGCTATCTCCTTCTGAAAGATAGGCAGCCCTGCCATCAGGCCAGTGCGCAGACCCACGCCGAGAACCTTCGCCGCAAGTCGAGTGAAAAGTCCGCCGCCCAGTACGAAACCTATGCCCACCGCTCCCGCCACCATCGCGTACGGGTTACGCCGCAGTCGGCTCTGAATATCGAAGGTTTCGTGCCAGAGGCCTCGAGCGTCTTCGACAACCACCGCGGCCTCAGCTTCGGCTTTTGCAACGCGCTTCATCGCTGGTGCCGTGCCACGCGCGCCACGAGATAGCCCAGGGCAATGGCCCCTAACAGGCAGGCGGCGGGGTGGTCTTGAATGAAGGTTGTCATCCGTCCATTGATGCGTGCGATCTGCTCCTTTACTTCCTCGATCTTGGGGCGAACCCGATCGCTTAGATCGTCTACGCTCGTTTTGAAACTCGTTGTCTCCATGCTTCGTCTCCTTGTGCTCGGGGTGTCGTATGCATCTCTCGCAAGAGTTTCAATGCCCGCGTCCGAGAAACAGGCCAAGGCCAAAGGCCAATGTCAGTGCCATGCCGGGCTTGCGCCGCACCCATTCGCGCCAGTCGAGGGTGCGGGTGATTTCGTGCTCCAGCGCGCCCATCGATGCGACAAACTGATCGCGGGTATGGTCGAGTGCCGCACTCGCGCGCGTGACTTCGTGGTCTGCTTCCTGCTGCTCGTCAGTGAGCACGCGCATTCTCCGTGGAGGGAGTGCCCGAAGGAGCGGTCGCCTTGTCGAGCGCGGCCAAACTGCTGTTCATCGCGGCTGTGGAGCTGTCCATGAGATGCGAGCCACGTGGGCGGAGTGGTGAAAACATGAGGCCCACACCGGCGCCCGCGATGTGAACGAGCCCGATGATCACGAGAGGAAGCCCTACCGCGGAGTGACCCCCAATGAGGACCGCCAACCCAGCCATCGCCATCCCGTATCCAAGTGCGACAAGAGTCGCCAGCACCGCGATAAGGCAGGCGCGCCGGCCCATCCCGTGCATTTCAGCTTTGAGTTCGAGCTGGGCGACTTTCACGTGCTGGCCAAGAAGGTGGCCGAGGTTCAGCGCCGCCTCGCGGGCGAGAACCGATACGCCAGGGGTGGATGGGGGCAACATCTACTTACTGCCTCGTGACGAAGCCAATCTTTCGGATGCATGCTTTTCGCCGTGAAGCACCTCATCCATGGCGACTTCGCTGCCAGTCTCGGCCGCCTTGGCCAGCGCCTTGTGATCTGCGAGGACGCGAGCCGACAAGTACCCGCTCAGCCAATGGCGCTCGATAATGGGGTAGGCCGCCACGAGCGGCAACACCAAGACGACGCCGATGATTCCTTGCAACTTGCCTCCAATGAGAAGAGCGAGAAGAACGGCCAAGCTGGATATCTTGAGTTTGTTGCCGTAGATGCGTGGCAAGAGCAAGTAGGTTTCGAATAGATGATAGGCGACATAGGCCACCGCGACCGTGACGGCGGCGGTGGGCGAGACGGCGAGCGCCAGCAAAACCGCTGGGAGCGTGGCCAGCAGGATGCCCAGCACTGGAATGACGTCGCAGAAGCCGGCAATCACGGCCAACGGCGCCGCGGCCGGAACCCGGAGAATCGTCAAGAGGATAGCCGTGAAGACCGCAAAAAGCAGCACGGCGAGGAGCTGGCCACTCACGTAGGCGTGGACCACGTCTGAAACTTCGTGCACGGTGGTGGCCAATTTCTCGCGGTAGGTGCGTGGTACGAAAGCGAGGAGCCAAGCGTAGAGACTCTTGCCGTGCAGCAGAAGATAGAGCGTGAGGACGAGAACGACAACGGCAACTACGACACCCGAGATGGCACTTTGGCCCCAGGCGAACCATCGGCCGAAGGTGCCTGCGGCCATCGATGCGGAAGTCGTTTCGAACAGTTCACGGACGACTTTGTGGATCCCGGGATAGCGTTCGGGGATCCTACCCAAAACACGTGCGCGGAATTCGGGCAGGTTCTGCAGCAAGTGGGTCAACTGTGCGGTGAGCGGTGGCATGACGAACATGACGAATACCGCCACGAGCGCGATGGTAAAGGCTGCAATGATGGCGACGCTCAGCCCACGTGGGATCCGTCTTCCCTCCAACCACCGAACCGCCGGATGGAGCGTGACCGCCATGAGAACCGCGAGGAGGAACATCAGGAACTCGGGCCACAGAAGAAACACCGCCCACAGACCGAGGCCACTGCCGATCACCTTGAGAATGGTCGTCATCGGCAGGTGAAGATCCCGTCCGTGACGAGGCGGCGGGGCCGCGTTGACCTCTGTTGTTGCTGGCCGCTCAATTGCCACGACTCCTTCGCTCCTTCCTTCCGAAGACCAATCGACCAATCCTTGTGACCAACCCTAGTCTAATGCAATCCGGAGGCCAGGAGCGTTGGAGCATCTCTGACCTCCGCGATTTCTAGGTCAGGCTATGATAGGAAAAGCGAAATGCTCAGCGTGTGCTCAGTTGAGAAGGCTGAATGATGATCTCGACGCGGCGGTTGTTGGCCCGGTTCTCGGCGTTCTTGTTATCGAGAAGCGGCCGACTCGATCCCATGCCCACTGCGGTTATCTTGTCGTTGTCGACACCGTGGGCGACTAAGTAGTCGCGCACAGCGTTTGCGCGGTTGAGCGAAAGCGGTTGATTGATCCTGTCCGACCCCTGGCTGTCCGTATGGCCTTCGACAACCATCCGCCTATCAGAGTCCTGTGCCTTGAGCGCCTCGGCGACTTGGTCGAGCTTGGTCATCGCGGTGTTGAGCAGGGCGAACCTATTGGAAGCAAAGAGAATGCTGCCGGAAAGGGTGATGACAAGCCCGCGGGCTTCTTCCTTGATAGCGGCAATGGTGGCCAGATCCTTCATCGCGCCCGCCAGCTTGGCTTCCGCCGACAGCCGCGCCTGCTTCTCGGCTTCCAATTGTTCGGCGGTCTTCTCAATCTCCGCGGTCTTCGCGTTGCTATCTCGGCGCTCTTCCTTGAGCTGTTCGCGGGTCGAGGAAAGCGCGGCCCGGCTGCTTTTCACCTGGTTGTCCCGAACCGTGACGCCAGCCTTGACCGCCTCGGCGATCTTCTGGCGATCCAGCTCGGTTCGCGCCTTGACGTCGGCCAGTTGCAGTTTGTTGTTTGCGATGTACGCGTAGTCGCGGCATGCGGTAGTGTCGCCGTGCTCGTCGAACTCCTTGTTCGCCTTGCTCAGGACGATCCAGGCATCATGCAACTCGGTGGGGGTCAGCTTCGCTGCCAACCCGTTGTTCGATGCCGTGTACGCCGTACGTGCCTCGACCAACTCGGTAGGGGCGGTGGTGGCGCAGCCACCCATCAATCCTGCGAACGCGACGGTCGCCAATAGACTTGTGATTTGCGTTTTCATTTGGGGATCTTTCGTAAAGAGTGGTTGATAGGAGCTAATTCGTGCCGCGGTCGCGGACGGCTTTCAGATCTTCTGTCGCCCTGACGGCGTCAGCGTGTACCGAAACTTCACGGGCAAGCCCGATCGCCAATTCGGCGTCGGACTCGGCGCGGGCCAGCACCAGCAACGCGCGCTGTTCGCCGGCGGCCGCCATCTTCTTGGCCGTGTCGGTCTGATCTTTCGCAAGCTGCAAGTGCAGTCTGGCGGCAGGCACACCGCTCGCGCCGACTTCCTCGGCGCCTCGAATGCTCGCCTCCGACTGTTGAAGCCGATCGGCTGGGATCTGCACCGCGGTGCAGCCCGCCAATCCAAGGACCGCTAGAGACATCATCAATTCTTTCATCATGGACAGTTCCTTTGTGAAGAGGTTGTACGACTACAGAAGAATCTGATTGCGACTACAATGGGCACCCATTCCCAGGTACGGACACCCTGTTCGAGTCGAAGATGTAGGCTCCGGCGCCACCTACCCACGCCCCCGCCATCGATCGGCCACACGCCGTCCCGCCGGTCTTCATCGTGATGTTGAAAGCGGCCAGGATGTTGCCTTGAAACTCGGAGTACGATCCTAGGGTCGCAGAACTGGCGACTTGCCACCACACGTTGGACGCCTTGGTTCCGTTGGTCAGCAGGATGCGGGCGTGTGCTCCCGGGCTGGGGGCACCATCCGCCGTCTTGAGTGTACTTGCGGACTGCAAGACGAAGACCGCGTTCGGATCGCCCTGTCCGTCCAGCGTGAGATCCCCCGTGATCAAGATCGATGTGATGGACGTATAGACGCCAGGAGTGAACCAGTTGTCCCCGAGCACGAGCGGGCTCCCCGCGACGTTTCCCAAAGTTGTCGGAGCTGCCATGGGGGTTCCGCCCCCTAATGAACCAACCGCCGGCGGTCCGGCCAAGGGTGTAATGCTAAGGAATGCCGCGTTCAGCGCGGCCTTGATTGCGGTTGCGGTGGTCGTGTCTGGATACACACTCGTGATGACCGTCCCGGTGATGGTAGGAGGCATGCCTCCGCAAAGGCCAAACCCTCCTGCATTGTCAACGGTTACGGCGTTGCACGTTTGATTGGGCGTTAGCACCACATTGCCGTTGATGTGGGTAATGGGCGTGGTGATGGTGTTCGTGACCCCCGCGGTCGCCGCGATGGCAAACGGCTCGGCAAGTCCAAGGTTGACAACAATGGCCGGCCCTGAACCTGAGCCATCGATGTTGCCAAGGTCTATACTCTTCGCCTCGCCGCTGGCGAGGTCGGTCTTCGCCGCGTCAACGAGTGAGGCGTCGACAATCGAGGTGTCGTTGATAGAACCATCGATGATGCGGACGTCGAAGAGACGGGCGTCACTCGATGGTGTGTCGGTGCTGTTTGCGTCGCGGCTTCCGTCATCGGTGACGGGGGCATCGGCGATCCGGATCTCGGTGCTGATGCTGTCCCGGTTGCCCGCATCGGCGATTCCTTCATCGAGACTGACTACGTCGGCGTTTGCGTTGTCGATGCCCGCGACCTCTGTGTTCGCGACATCGCCATTTCTAGCATCGCCGCTCACGTGATCGGCGGTTACCACGTCAGCCCTTGCGGTGTCGGGCTGTGCCCCATCGGCCTGTGGAAATTCAACCAGCTGCCGTCCGCACGCGGGCAGAAGGGTTAGTAGCACGAAGAGGGCGCTACGTTTGAGTGTCTTCATGTTACTTGCTCCCGTCATTGAGGATGGTGAAATAGACGACGAACTCGACGCGGCGGTTGTTTTCACGGCCGGCGATCGTCTCGTTGGTATCGAGGGGAACCGACGAGCCGAAGCCTTTCGAAGCCAGGCGTTCTTTGTCGATGCCGTGGGTTACGAGGTAGTTGAGGACGGCATCGGCTCGCTGCTCGGAGAGTGTTTGGTTGTGGTCATCCCCACCCTCGGATGAGGCATGCCCCTCGACCTGTACGCGGAAGCCCTTGTTGTCGTTCAGGGCCTGCACGACTTCATCGAGAACCGGGAACGAGACTTCTTGAAGGACGGCTTGGTCCCAGGCGAAGTAGAGCTTTTCCTTCAATTCGAGCTTGTCCCGCTGAACGACAATCTTCTTGTAGGCAGGGCACCCCCAGTTGTCCATCGGGCCAGCCGCGTCGGGACAGCGATCGACGTTGTCAGGAACTCCGTCGTGGTCACGGTCCGGACAGTAAAGGGTTTCCGTATTGATGGTTCGGGCTTCAGCGGCATCACTGATGGCGCGTCTACGCTCCACACCGACACCGACTTCAAGGCTTAGGCCCAGGCTCAGTATCTTCGCGTCGTTGTTATTAAAGCCTGGACGTTCGCGCTGCACGATTTGGAAATAGCGCGCGAAGGGGCCGACCCAGAACAAACGAGCCCTTCCGACGGGAACAGACACACCCGCTGCAACAGCAAAGCCTGGCCGGTTGAGGTTGCCACTGCGCACATAGAGTACATCTGCATCAACCCATGGCGAGATGGCCAGAAACTCTTCGGTCGCGTTGCGCGCACGTCTGAGCCGCAGACTCCCACCCAAGGTCCACGCAGTCCCGGCTTCCCCACCAGAAGTTTCGCTGGGCAGTGCAAGGAAGGTAGCACTGGGCCCGATATCCATATTCGCGTTCACGACCCAGAGAGCCTTGATAGTTTCCCCGCCACCGGTCTTGAAGATCTGTGATTGTGGGTGAGTCAAGGGCAGCGCCACGCCAGGTTCCACCTTCAAAGCAAAATCACCGATCCGTGCCGGCAAAGGGCCGTAGCCCGACATCTCGGACTCGGTTGCTTGGGCGGATTGGGAGAATAGCAACAGGCAAGCACCTGTGAGTGCCGTCTTCGCTGAATGCGCCAGTGGAAATCTCATGTGTATCATTGTCTCCGTGTACGTTGGTCCAGGCGGAGCAAGTCTCCGCGCAGAAAATCTTTCTCGGCCCCCACCTGTAAGGTGGGCACCTTGCCTCTCGGCACGCCACTACAGCAGCATTCGGGCCATCGACGAGATGTCTATGAGTTCAAGTACTTGCCTTGCAGGCCATCCAGATGGAATGATTGGATCAATCAAGATGAACGGCCATCTCGTTCAATTCGACCGGTCCGGACGGCCCGTGGATGGCGACGGCAAATAGGCAATTGCCAGTCGACAGATGCAGCGTCCGGTTACCGGCTTGCATTCGCGGAAACGTGCAAGTCGATAGGCTGCGGGAAGATGAGCAGCGCTGGCTTGCCAGCCTTGGCCCACTCGGTGGCAAAACCGTCTTGGCCGTTGACACGTAGGCCACTGGCAGGATCGAGCGTGAGAATGCGCTGTTTCTGGCGGTTGATTCCCACAACCACTTCGTAGTGGGGATAATTGCGGAAGAAGTAGCGTTTCATCATTCCGACAAGGACCGGACGATTCCGATGAATCTCGCGCTCTAGGTCACCTTGCTGGCCCTGGATGAGAAAGGCTTGCATGCCCTGACGACGAGCGAACTCGCGCAGAGCCTCCGCCTTGATGCCTCGTCCAGGTGCGAGCGGACTGGCAGCGATGATTGCGTCACCTGTGACCGGTCGTCCCCAGTGTCTCAGAACCATCGCCAGCGCCGCAGCTCCACAGTCCTGGCGTGTCTTTTGGCGTATGTCGGGTACGGCCTCAACAACTTCCCAGCCGCCTTCGCGCGCCAATTGGGCAGGTGTTGTGCTTCTGGCAGATCCCAGATAGCAACCGCTCGCCAGGACGCAGCCTAGCAGCACGAGTCGCTTCGGGCCTCGATCGGGTGGCCACACGGTTTGGCGCGCCAGAAGCTAGCGGACGACAAGGACGACGATCAAGACGATCAGACCCACGACAAGCGCACCGGTGCCGATGTAGATTCCACCTCCTCCGCCGGCAAACGCGGCGAGTTTTGGGGCGGCTGCCTCACGCGCGGCATAGTCGAGCGTGCTGCCGGGAGAAACATCAATCGGCGCCGGCTGAGCGAGGCTGCTCTGCGCTACTTGGCCTTCCACGGCATGAGGGGCGCGCGTGACCTCAGCCAACGCCAGAGAAGGAACAAAAGAGAGCGCCACCAGCAGTACGCCGATGATGATCTTCCTCACGGAAGAACCCGTCGACCCTGGATCAGTCGAATGACGACCGCCACGACGGCCAGAATCAGAAGAATGTGGATGAACCCTCCCATGGTGTAGGAAGTGGCGAATCCAAGTCCCCAGAGAACCAATAAGACTACTGCAATTGTCCAAAGCATGTTCAAGCCTTTCTCGAACTGTGGTTGGCGCGTTCGCATTTGGAAGCGGCGTGCTTCCCGGTACTAGTTCCACGCTAAAGCAGTATTCGGGCCACCGACGAGATGTGAGTAGATTCAAGTACTTGCCGCGCAGACCGCGGTAGTCACTGGCCTGACCAATCAAGATGAACGGGCAAGAAACATCACCCGAGCTCGGCGCACCGGCTCCACACTACGCTGCCTTGGCCAGGAATTCCGCCGCCCACTTCTCCAGCTTGCGCGCGTCGGCGTAGAAGTGGCGGATTCCTTCGGATAACTTGTCGACCGCCATGGCATCTTGGTTGTGCAAGAACCGGTAGGTCTTCTCGTCGAGATGAAGTGGCGTGGCGTCGCTGGCCTTGGCCAACGCAACCGACAACCGGCGCGGCAGCTCGCCTTCGCGCTTTTCCAGGTCGGCGAGAATGTCCGGACTGATGGTCAGCAGATCGCAACCGGCGAGCAGCATCACCTGCTCGGTCTTGCGGAAACTGGCCCCCATGACCTGAGTCTTGTAGTCGAACTTCTTGTAGTGGTTGTAGATGCGCACGACTGACTCCACGCCGGGATCCTCCTCTGGGGGAATGTCCTTCACGCCGCGTGCCTTGAGGTAGTAGTCGTAGATCCGCCCGACGAACGGGGAGACGAGCGTGACCTTCGCTTCAGCCGCCGCCACCGCTTGGGCAAACGAGAAGAGCAGGGTCATATTGCAGTGGATGCCTTCCTTCTCTAGGACTTCCGCGGCGCGGATCCCTTCCCAGGTCGTTCCGACCTTGATGAGGACGCGCTCTCTGTCGATGCTTGCCTTGCGGTAGAGATCGATGATGTCGCGGGCCTTGGCAATCGTCCCCTCTGTGTCGAAGGAAAAGGCCGCATCCACCTCGGTCGAGACGCGCCCAGGGATGATCTTGAGGATCTCGCACCCGAAATTCACCGCTAGCTTTTCCGTGAAGGCCGACTTGCGCTGCGCCTCGTCGCCAGGCTGCGTGCTGGCGAACTTGAGCGCCTCGTCAACCAACGCACGGTACTGTGGCTGCGGTGCCGCCTTGAGCAGCAGCGACGGGTTGGTCGTCGCGTCCTGCGGCTTGTGCTTGGCGATGGACTCGATGTCGCCGGTGTCGGCGACGATCACGGTCTGTTTCTTTAGCGAGTCAAGCAGCGTCACGGCAACCTCCTGGCTCTTAGGATGCTACGTAGTAGCCCAGAGACTCACGCAGCTCCCTGCGAGCGCGATGGAGTCTCGTCTTTGCCGCTGGTATGGAAACTCTCAGCTTGGCGGCCGAGTCCTCGGTTGACATGTCCCACACGTCGCGCAGAAGAAATATCGCTCTCAGGTCCCTAGGAAGTGAATCCACCGCGATTTCAATACGTCGGCGCAATTCCGCGGATTGAAATTCTTCGTCGGGTCGCTGTGACCAGTCCTCGCGTGGGCTCCGCTCTTGCGCAGCCTGGCCGATAGCATCACTCAATTCCATGGGTTCAACATCGTTGATTGCAACTTCTGGGTGGCGGTTTCGCGCGCGCAAGACCATGAGCGAAGCATTGACCGTGATTCTATGCATCCAGCTGCCGAATTGCGACCGCCCCTCGAAGGTTGGCAGGCTTTGCCACGCGGAAAGGTAGGAGTTCTGCAGAATCTCCTGAGCATCGCTTTCATTGCGAACGTAGCGCATGGCCAGTCGGTACAATCTGTCTTCGGTACGGCCAACCAATTCCTCGAAGGCACCGACATCTTTGCGACGCGCGCGCTTGAGAAGGGTCGCTTCTGAAAGACCTCCAAGCAGCGCCGGCCTTCGACGCGACGACCTGCCACCCTCTTCCTTAGTGGTCACGACATACATGTGTGAAATCTCCCAAATGAGTTGGTCCTGGCAGAGAGATCCTTAGCGCCGCTGATCGTCCTGATCCCCGCCGGCTGTGGGGGAGCCCTACATTGCGACAGGTAAAGCAATAATCGGTCCACCACTGGGGGCGTATGACTTCAACTACTTGCAGCACGTGGGCGTTTCAGAAGTGGCGTCTTCAATCAAGATGAAGTCATCAATCAATCAAATTGATTCACCCGCGGAGATGCCGAGGCGTCCCAGACGGTGGCAAACGGCTCTCGCCGTCTGCCGGCCTTGTTACTGCGCTGAGTGCGACTTCGCTTTGTGGAGCGCAGCCAGCTGTTTCCGGATCTTGTTCCAGGTGTCCGTGTGAACGGATTTTCTCAGCAGCACGCGGCCCATGGGTGGTGTTGTCCCGAGCGCGCTTCATATGCCCTGATCCAGATCCCCCATGTCGATATACTCCTCACCGTAATCAACGGGACGCGCTGTCGTTTCCGCGTTGCTTACGCTTGCGACCTCGTCGTCGGAGAGCAGCATCAAGATGTTCTCGCGGGTTATGTGTTCGCTTTTCGGTACGCTGTTCATGGTCGTTCTCCAAGCAGATAGACAAGTGCCTTCATCCGCAATTCCCTTCGGATCAGGCGGCGTGTGTTGCCAGCAACGAGGCACCCGTGGTCCCGAGAACGACGTGCGCATGCGAAATCATCTCGGCGGTCCCGCGTGCCAGCACGAGAAACTTTCCCGCCTTCACGTCGAGCTCGTACCTCACCACGCTGTCGTTCGGGATCCCGATGCTCCCTAGCGCCGCGGCGAGGACCCCGGCTGCGCCACCGACCGCCGCGCCTTCCAGCGCGCCGACAATCCAGCCGACGAGCGGGCCCATCACGACAAGGGGACCGATGACAGGAATGAAGAAGAAGGCGCCACCGAAGAGAATTCCCCATAGGCTTCCCCAAAATGCCCCGCGCACGCCCCAAAACTTCATGCGGTCGCCGGAGGTATAGAAGCCGAGCGCGTGTTCCTCGGTGTGAAAGTCCTTGCCGATGATCGACAGTCGCTTCATGTCGAGTCCCGCCTTTTGAAGCTCCTTGAGGGCGGCCTCAGCGCCAGTATGCGTGTCATAGATGGCAACGACTGAGTGTTCCTGGTTGCTTGGAGTCATGATGGCTGCTTGCTTTCTTCGCTTTCGCGATGCCAACGATTGTCACGACCAGCTGCATGAGGTGTGCCGGCCGCCGAATCCGCCGCATTCACGCGTTTCCGACGTGTCGGTAACCTAGGCGGAACGCGCAGATGCAGTCGCCAAATCAATGTGATGGGGACAAGCCTGCAGCTACGGCCCCGCGGTCTCCTGGGACCGTCTCCATTGTGAATAGTCGCCGCTCTTGTCCTTGCCGGTCGTGGCCTCGCTTGCTTTGGACTCGATGGTTTCGAGACGGTCCTTCTTTCGAGCGCGAACGGTCGTGCGATCAACCACAAGGACATCGTCGACTCTCCGACTCCGATCTGCCGCTGGACTTCGGGACTTGCCGGCACTCCGCAGCGGCTGCGGGCTGTCTTTCAGAGAGCTCTTGCCGTATTTTCCAGCACCTCGCGACCGAGGGCCGGCGGCAGCAGATCCTGTTCGTGGCGGCGGTGGAATCGCACCACGCGTGGTTGGGAAGCCGTTCCTCGTCACTAGCGCATGCACCAGATACTTTCTTGTCAAGCCGCTCACGGTATCGCCTTCGACACGCACAGCATCCCCAGGGCGGAACGGCACGGTTTGAGCGGTACGCTTGAACGGCGTAACACGCGCTACGGTGCCGTCTTCCAGCACGATGCCATCGATGTCCCCATTGGGCGACTCGAGGTAGCGCGAGAACTTGCCGTCGACGCTGGTGCGCGCCAAGACTTGCGACTTGGTCTCGGTGGCTTGAGCGCTACGCGACCAAGCAGATGCCAGACCGGCCGAAACCATGAGAACGAAAAGAACATAACGAGTGATGTTGGACATGGATCTTTCTCAGCGGTGTCCTTTCGCATGTCGCATGAAACGTGCCAGGCGAGTCGCAGACCGTGCGCTGCCTGCACAGCCAGCTTGCGAGAAGCGCGGCGGCTGATTGAGAGTTACCCGCCAGATCAACATGAAGGATCGTCTCATTCAATTCGACCGAGCAGGGTACGGCGGATGCCAAGAAACGCGCGCGCCTCATTTTGGCCGACGAGCCGACCGGCGCGCTCGATACGCACACGTCGGTGGAAGTGTTGGGGCTGATTCAATCGCTGCACAAAAGCGGGATCACCGTGGTGATGGTCACGCACGAGCCAGACATCGCAGCCTACGCCGACCGGCTCGTGGTCGTGCGCGATGGTCGAATTTTGTCGGACGACAAGCAAGTCCCCCACGATGCCGCGGCGGATCTGGCCGCAATGCCCGAGAAGGCGGCATGAGCGCGCTCGCGTCCATAGCACTGCTCGCGTTCGGTGCGCTCCGGCGCAATCTCATGCGGTCGCTGCTTACTTCGTTGGGCGTGATCATCGGCGTCGGCGCACTTATCGTGACCGTCGCGTCGGGCGAAGGGTCCAAGGCTGTCCTGCAGGCACAGCTCGCCACGCTTGGAACCAACCTCCTCATCATTCTCCCAGGATCGAGCACGCTCGGCGGGGCGCGCGGCGGTCCCGGAAGCGGCAAGCCGCTCACCCACGCCGATCTGATCGCGATCAGCAAAGGAGCGAGCGAGGCCCATTTCGCCGCGCCCCTCGACCGGACCGTCGTGCAGGTGGTGCTCGACAACCAGAACTGGCTCACCACGGTCTATGGCTCCACGCCGGACTTCTTCGCCATTCGCGAGTGGACGATTGCGCGCGGGCGCTTCTTCAGCGACAGCGAGTCCGACTCCGGCGCCAAGGTCTGCGTGCTCGGGCAGACGGTGGCGGCGCAGCTTTTCGGTTCGGGCGAAGCCCTGGGCCAGGTCGTGCGCGTGAAGGCAATGCCGTGCCAGGTGGTCGGCGTGCTCGCGGAAAAAGGACAGTCTTCTCAAGGTCAGGACCAGGACGATCTGGTGGTGATGCCTTGGGCAACCTTCAAGTCGCGCATGATGAGCCAGGATCGCATCCACGTCGGCAGTATCCTGGTCTCAGCGACCTCGCCCGACGAGGTATCGCACGCCCAGACGCAGGTGACGGGCGTTCTCCGCCAGCAACATCGGCTAGCGGACGGTCAACTCGACGATTTCACCGTGCGCAATCTGGCAGATCTCGCGGCGACGCAGGAGAAGGCGGCGGATGCACAAACGGGAATGCTTCGCAATGTCGCCGCCGTGTCGCTGCTGGTGGGCGGTATCGGGATCATGAACATCATGCTGGTGTCGGTGACCGAACGGACGCGCGAGATCGGGATCCGCCTAGCCATCGGCGCCAGCGAGAACAAAGTACTGCTGCAATTTCTGGTCGAGGCTGTGGTGCTCTCGGCAGCCGGAGGTTTGATTGGGATCGCTCTTGGAATAGGAGGCGCCTTGATGCTTGCCTCGACCATGGGGTGGCCGTTCGTGGTCTCGCCACTGTGGATCTCCGTTGCCTTCGGGATCTCCATGGCGATCGGCGTGGTCTTTGGTTTCTATCCCGCGCGCAAGGCCGCGCGAATGAATCCCATCGATGCGCTACGCTTCGAGTGAAAGTCGTTCCTGGCTCACTTCTGCCAAAGCATCCATCCCGCCTCCAGATCTTGCGCGAGGGGGTCACGATTCGCCGTGATTCGCGCGGTGAAGTCCGTCGCTGGACGAGCGGAAGGAACGGTGGCGCGGTAGGTGTAGCCGCCTTCTCCCTTGCCTTGTTCAGGTGTCCCCGTCATTTCCTTTTCCACCGCGCTGCCATTCTCGTCTCCGTTGGCATAAAGCTCGACCCGAACCGTGTCTGGACTGACGTCTCCCAAAGAGAGCTCCACCGCGATGAGGTTCTCATCCCCTTGGGCCTCCACGGTGACAGCACCAAAACGGATTGCGCTCAACTGCCGTGCCCAAGCATTTTGCCCATCGATGACCTTTCGAATCCCGGCACCGCTGTCTGCTACGTGGACTTGATAGGCACTGGCGGCCGGAAGGTAGTGCTGTTCAGTGTATTCGCGCACCGTGCGACTGGCGGAAAATCTGGGCGTGAGCCGCGCCATGCTTTCCCGCATGCGCGCCACCCATGCGGTGGGTATGCCTTTCTCGGTGCGCGCGAAGAATTCCGGGATCACCTCTTTTTCAAGCATGTCGTATAGGGCCTCGGCCTCGACGGCATCCCAGGCTGGATCGTCACCATGCTCGTGGCCGTCCCCCAGGGCCCAGCCGACTTCTGGCGCATAGGCTTCCGCCCACCAGCCGTCGAGTTCGGAGACGTTGATGCCACCATTGACCAGCACCTTCATACCGCTCGTTCCGCTGGCTTCCCACGGTCGTCGGGGCGTGTTGATCCAGACATCAACTCCTTGCACCAGGCGCTCGGCCAACAGCATGTCGTAGTCAGCCAAAAAGAACACCGGGATACTCCCATCGCTGCGACCGATGAACTGCGTCCATTCCTGAATCAGCGCTTGACCGGCTTGGTCGGCAGGGTGTGCCTTGCCGGCAAGGATAAGTTGCGTGGGACGCGATGGATGACTGAGGATGCTGAGCAACCGGTCGGGATCGTGCAAGAGAAGATTGGGCCTTTTGTAGGTCGCAAATCGTCGCGCGAAACCGAGGGTCATGACTCCGGGATCGAGCCGTGCCTGTGTCCTAGCGATGGCCTCTGGCTCCGCTCCGACTGCCGCCATCTGGCGGCCGATGCCTTCGCGTGCATATTCCACCAAGAGCCTTCGGCTCGTGTTGCGCATCGTCCACAGTCTCTCGTCGGAGACGCGGCGGAGATCTGCCGCAATGGTGACCGACGTCCCCATCCAGCGACTCTTGCCACAGGCCTCGGTCCAAAGCTGGTCGGCCGCGGCTGAATCCCATGTCGGCATATGCACGCCATTGGTCACGTAGCCGACCGGGACTTCCTCTTCCGGCCGGCGTGGAAACAGAGGTGCGAAAATATGTCGGCTTACTTGGCCGTGCAGTCGGCTCACGCCATTGACTGCCCCACTGCCGCGCATCGCAAGGTAGGCCATGTTGAAAGGCTCGCCCTCGTCGGCAGGATCCTTGCGTCCCAGGGCCAGCAGATCGCGCACGGAGATGCCAAGAGCTTCGTTCGCATACCGCTCAAGGTATTGCGCTATCAATGCCGGAGAAAAGAAGTCGAAACCAGCGGCGACCGCCGTATGGGTGGTGAAGAGGTTTCCGGCCCGGGTCGCGGCCAGCGCGATGGCGAAGGGCGTCCCGGTCGCTTTCATGAAACTATGGGCGCGCTCCAATAAAGCGAAGGCCGCGTGTCCTTCGTTGAGATGGCACACTTCAGGTTTGATACCGAGTGCATCGAGCAATTGCCACCCACCCAGCCCCAGCACGATCTCCTGCTTCAAGCGCATTTCTGGGCCACCCCCGTACAGCTCGCTGGCGATACCACGGTGAACGGGAAGGTTGGCTGCATCATTCGTATCGAGCAGGTAAAGCCTGCGCCGACCAACCTGCACTTGCCACGCGCGCAGCCAGACGGACGAGCCGGGCAATGTGATCTCCAGACGCAACAATTCCCCGTTCGGCCGGCGCACCGATGTAATCGGCAATTGTCCAGGATCATTGGACGGATAGAGCGCTTGCTGGGCGCCGTTGCGGTCGATTACCTGGCGAAAATAGCCATGCTGGTAGAGCAAGCCGACACCGACCACCGGCACACCGAGATCGGCGGCGGCCTTGAGTTGATCTCCGGCCACATTGCCGAGCCCACCCGAATAGATTGGGAGGGCCTCGCTGAGCATGAATTCCATGCAGAAATAGGCGACACAAGTCAGAGGCGCCTCGGGATACTTTTCCTGAAACCAGGCCGGCCCCGCGCTTGCCTGGCGGTTGGCCAACACCAGGCGATCCAGGAGTTGGCAGAACGCGGGATCGGCCAAAGCATTCGCGAGCCTTTCGCGCGGGACGGTTTGAAGAACGACGTTGGGGTGATGGGTGAGCGACCATATCTCGGGATCGAGCCGCTGCCACAACTCGTCCGAACAGTGATTCCATGACCAGCGCAGATCCATGGCCAGCTCTGTCAGAGCGTCCATGCCCCGCGGAGGGGTGGGTGGTGAGGGGGCGCTGGCCATGGTTGTGTTCATGAGAAACCCCGGCTCAAGCGACCCTCACCCCCCTTTTCCCCAGTCTTCGACTTCTCCATGACTCAAGCGTGGAGATTCCTCGCGCCAGGCTTCATCTCGACCGCCCTGGCGATCGCATGTTCCGCAGTGTTCTGGATATCCGCCTTGGTGAGGTCAACGATGACCTTCGATTCCTTGTAGCTGATTCGCTCGACCTTGCTTACCGGTATGCGGATCTCCTTGCCCGAATACCAGTGCCCGGCCTCAACGACAAGTTCGCGGATTGCCCAGCTCCTGTCGTCGACGAGGAAACCGGACACGTGCCCGATCTTTCCGTCGATCGCCTCGATAGGATAGCCGGTCACCTCCCGAGCGCTTTGGAGATGCTTGTCGTCCCTATGGTAATAGAGCCTCTGGGTCTCAATTTCGTCTTGCAAAGGTGGCACCAGCACCGGAAATCCACCCATTCCCCACATGGCATCTCCAGCCCAGTAAGCCGGCCAGCCATAATAGCGGTAGTATTCGACTTCGTACTGACGGGAAACCGGCTTGTGCGATTCAATCGATGGACTGTCTTGGATCTGCATTTTGCGCAGGTTGATGTGAAGGGTTCTTGCGTTCTGGTCCAGTTTCCCGAAAGCGTGTGGGGATAGCAGGACGAGGCGCCCAGTCAGCCAGTCTCCTGTATCTGCAACCGCGTAACGAATCACCCAGATATTGTCGTCGAAGTAGAAGTCACTGAGATGGCCGATGTCGCCATCCAACGCGGCAAGGCTGTTGCCAAGGAGGTCCTTGGTGTTTTCCAGATGTGAATCAACAGTAGGAACGCTGGGAACTTCTTGTGGGAGTCGGGTCATGGTGTCTCCTTAGAACTTGATCGGATCACGGAATGGCTCTTCGGCCTTGGATGACTCGGACAATTACCGCCACAAGTGCCAGAAGCAGCAGAATGTGAATGAACCCTCCTACGGTGTAGGAGGTGAGGAATCCAACCCCCCATAGAACAAAAAAGATTGCAGCAATCATCCAAAGCATGAAAATGTCTTTCGCTTGGTGTGGTTCATGAGTACGCGCTTCGTGAGCCGCCGACAGGGGCGGCGCGCGTCTCGGGTTAGGGGTAGAGCAGGTTTCGGGCCAGCCACCTGACCAAAGGAGTTCAAGGACTTGCAACGCACGTGGGTCCGGGAGAGCAAGCGGGTTCCATCAAATGGACGTGATCTTGCATTCAATATGATTGAGAGGGGCTCGCAATGCGCGAGGTGAGAGAAGGGGATCGTTGATTTGCTGCCGAAGGACGCCCGGCACGTTTCCTGCTGCCAGGGGGAAGCAACATTCGGAGGAATTCATGTCCAAGCTCGGCCGCTCAATTCTCTTCGCGCTACCTGCTCTTGCAGGTTTCGCCTACAGTTCGTCCGCCTCAACCCAACCCGTGACTGCAACAGCGCAAGTTCCTGCTCGCTTGACCATCGAGGGCAAGTTCGCGCACTACCTCGTGTCGCCAGGCGGGGAAATCGATGGCATCGTGCTCGAAAACGGTACGGTGGCACGTTTTCCGCCCCATGCACTCGCCCTAGAGACCGCGCCGCTTCAGTCTGGAGATGCCGTCCATCTCGAAGGAGACGCGGTGAACGGCCCGGCAGGACCCGTGCTCGCCCATGTGTCGGTCATGAAGGGAGACGCCATGATCGTGCGCGGCGACCCGGCCCCGGCCTCCGGAGAACCTGGTGCGGATCCTCGGCCGCACCATGGTGGAAAGCACGGCCCCAAAGGTCTACATGAAGAGAGCCTCAGGCCCATGACGGTCACGGGGAAGATCCAGGGCTTCTCGACCGATGCGCAGGGAAGGGTCGATGGCATTCTATTCGTCGACGGAACGAACGCTCGCGCTGGCAAGAGGGTGCGGCTCGAAACCCTTCTGCTCAAGTCGGGAGACACCATCACGGTCACCGGCAAGGGCGGCAACTATCCACAGGGCAGTTCCCTTCATATCGAGACCATGAAGCTTCCCACCGGGGAAATACGTAGCTTCAATCCTCCAAACGCGAAATTGACCCCGGTGTCGCATGAGGGTGAAATCGCGTGCATTCTGCTCAATCCCCACGGCGATTTGGACGGTTTCATCCTCAGGGACAGCACGCTCATTCGCATCAGGCCAACCGCTCCCATTGCGCAGCTCATCGCAGGCGCCAGGATTCGGGCCGAGGGCGAGGGGAACTCTTCGTTCGTTCGTGCGGACAAGGTCACCCTAACCGTGACCGGGGCGGTGCTCGATCTTTCGACGCCGCCGCGAGCACTCCGCGTCGCGCATGCGCTGACGACGCTCGATGATTCGTCCATCGTGCTTCAGGTGGTGAATACTCAAGAGGGCGAGCTCGACAGTCTTGTTCTTCAAGATGGCTCGATCGTGAAGTTGTCACCGAAGTTGCGCGACCAAGCAGGTGACGCCTTGAAGGTTGGCACGATGCTGAGCGCGCGAGGCGAAGGCGGCACCTACGGCACGGTGAAGGCGTTTCGCGCCGACCGGGTACAACTCGCTTCGGGCCAGATCTTTTCCGAACCGTCTGCGAAGGGATCACCCTTTTAGGCTCAGACACGTGGCTTTCGCCCATCAGGCGTCGGCCGTCGGTCCCTACTGATATCCAAGGCACAAGGCGGAATCGAGGATCGCGCGAATCTTCCTTGCAGGGTCTCGATCGACAGGGGCTTCTGGATGAAGTGCACTTCTTTGTCGACGATCCCTCGGTGAACGATGACGTCCGCGGCATAGCCCGACATGTAGAGCACCTTCAAGCCCTTTCGTATGGATTCCAGACGCTCGTAGACTTCCTTGCCGTTCATGTCGGGCATGACCACGTCGTGAGGAATAGGACAACTGCCACCAGCAGGAGAAAGGCGAGAGCAATCGTCTGAATCACCATATGAGATCTTCCCCGTTGTGCGACGGTGAATGATCCATCGAGTGTAGTTTATCACAGCGTCGGCGGACCTCTAGCGTTGTCGTCCGGCAGTCAACCGATTGGGGTATGGACCCGCTGCTCGCCCAACGAGGAATGGAACCGGACTTGGGCGGCTATCCCACCTATCCATGCGTCGATTGTGTGCACCGCGGTCGAGGCGCACACAACCCAATTGGCAACGCGTTTGTCCTACTGATCGGTGGTGTAGTAGCTGCCGATGATCCGCGCCATCGCCGTATTGCCATCCGCGGTAAAGTGCGGAGTCGTCTTGGGATCGAACGCACTGCAATCCGGCACGTAGAATTTCGGCGCAGCCGTGATCTGTACGGTATGGGACGCGGCAACGACATTGGCAATTGCCTCGTCGACGAACGGTTGCACCCAGTCCTGGCCGGTCGGGTGGCCGCAGGTTTGATTGTTGGGACTGCGAATCATGGTCATCAGGTCGATTCGCTTGACGTTCGGATACTTGGCCTGGATGTTGGCAACAATACTCTCCAAATCGAATTGGAACTGAATCACATTCGTGTAGACCCAATTGAAGGCGACGAAGATGATACGGTCGGGATTGTCGCTGCTGTCGGTGCAGGGCGAAGTGGGCGCGGTCGACCAGTAGGCGTTCGTCGGGTCGGCCCACACATTGGTGTATGCCTCCGACTTGCCGATGATCTGCCAACGACCATCGTCCACGATACTCTCAAATCCGGCCGCGTACCACTCGGTCGAAAGCTTGCCACCGATGATCATGTTGCACTTGTATCCGCCACCGCTGGATGGCGTGCCGCTGTTCACGAGCTTGTAAACCTCGCTACCCGCCAGTAGCAAGCCCCCAACCCCGAAGTCGTCGAAGTCAGCGAGCGTGGTTGGACCCAAGCGTCCAGGGTGCATGGAGTCTTCGGTGCAGGGGAGTGCGCCCGTGGACTGCACGTAGCCGAGCAAGCCGTCGTACTGAAGCGCAATGGTGGAAAGGCCATTCCAGGCATTCTGCAGAGCCGGCCCGTAGATCGCCGGGTCGAGGAATCCATTGCGAATGCCCCAGGCAAGGCCGTAGGTGAAGAAGGCGGTTCCGCTGGTTTCCGGACCGTCATCCCCGGCCAGGCCGATGCTGGCACAGTGGGTGGGATCGACAAGGTTCTCGTTCCAGAAACCGTCGCTGCGTTGCAGGGGCACGATGGCTTTGGCCATGGCCTTGAAGTCCGCCACATAGGTATCCCGATGCGGGTCGCTCTTGGGCAGGACGTCGAGAACGCGCGCCAGCGCGACGAAGACCCAGCCATTGCCCCGCGACCAGTAGATGCTCTTGCCGCTCGGGGAAACGATGTACGAATCTTGGGTCTGCGCGGGAAGGGTCATTCCTGCAACGATCGTCTGCTTGACGCTCCAATCGGTGACGACAACAGCGCCGCCATCAATGCCACCATCGATGCCGCCATATTGGCCGGCATCCGGGCCACCATCGGGACCGAGGGTGATGCTGACATCGGTGCGGCCGTCGCTGCTGCCATCGGCACGAGCATCGGTGCGGGTATCCGCGGCGCTATCCGTAGGGCCGTCGCTGGGGCCATCGGGGCCGCCCGTGGTGCCGCCATCGCTACCGCCCGCGCTGCCGCCATCGACGGGACTTGGCAGGGTTGGCGTGTAGTGCAGATCGCGCCACCAGAGGCCGTCTTTCGCGTTCCACAAGCCCCCGCCCTGCTGGGTGCGAGAGCTGTTGTAAAGCCCCCACATGGCATCGAAGTACTTGGTGTCGTTCTCCAGGACCCCCAGCTTCGCGAACGAGGGCATGGCCATCTGGATGGCGTCGATCCACCACCACGCATCGGTGTTCCCTTTTGCTATCATGTCGTCGATGTTGGCCTTGATTTCCTTGATGCGAATGTCCTGGTTGTCGATGTTGTAGAGATCGATGTAGGTCTGGCCGCAGGCTTGGTTATCCGCGACCGCGGTCATGACCCCTGCCGCTGTGTACGTCATGGTCCAAGGATGCGAAGGACTCGACCCCCAATTCACGGCGTAGTCGTAGTAGCTCTGCTTCTTGCTCGCGTCGGGTTCCACGCCATAGAGCCCCATCAGCCCCTCGTAGTAGGCGGCGCGAGTCCAGAGATTGCTGGGCCTCGCCTTGTTCGTGACGATGTCCGCGGTGGCATCCGGATGCTTGGTCATGAACCAGTCATTCGCTCGGTGCATGGATTCCAGCACGGCTGCGGGGCTGGGTAGGCCCGCCACCGTCGGCACCGCACCCGAGCCGGTCGTACCACCCGAGCTTCCCCCGGGTGCGGAGGAACCGCCCAGCGTGGCAGTTCCGCCCGAGCCGGTCGCGCCGCCGGTCGCCGCACTGGAGCCACCGGTACTCGAGCCACCGGTGGTCGAGCCACCGGTACCCGAACCAGGGGAAGCCTTGCCCCCGCTTCCGCTCCCACCCGACCCACCATGATTGGTGTTCGACGAGTTCGAGCATGCCGCCAATGCGACGATAGTGGAAAGAAGAAACGCCCGGCGACAGTGAATTCGAAGACGCGTGGTGATCATGGATTCTCCCCTTTGTGCTGCTACGTCCAGGTTTCGTAGGGTGAAACAGCGCACGCCACTCCAACTACTTCAGCGTGATAGTGCGAAAACCAATATGCCAGAAACAGGAACCTGACAAGTGGAATCTTGGTCTCACGCGAACATCCGGACATCAAGGTACCGACACCTTCGGCCTCACCCTTCCGAGAGGATGGATCGTGGTGGCCGCGGCCAGGTGGCGATCCTCGATCGCCGCCTGCGCAACCGCAGCCACCCTCTCTTGGCCACTAGAGAGAAGTCCCTCCGCCAGCGGAACGGGGACGGTGACGCTCAACGGGAGATACGGGGCGGCGGGGTTCACCGCGGACGTGGATGTCGTGCTGAACTTCCCACAAGGCGACTCGGGAGCGAGCGAATCCGAAACTCTGCAGGCCAAGGCGATTCCGGCGGCCGGCGCCTGCAACTAGTGAATGCTGCTCGGCTTGAAGAACGAATGGGCCAAGGCGGCTGACTGCTCCACGTGCGGATTGCAATTGGGACTTTGTGCCCGCTTCAGAATTTGCTACCGCACCATGCAGGTGATCGAGCACGTATCGCTGCCAACCCCGTTGCTGTTCCCGTGGTCACACTGTTCTCCGCCCGCCAAGGTCATCCCAGTCGCGATCTCTCTGCCCTGGTAGGAACCATTCGTGCACAGATTGGGCCGCTTGAACTGGGCGGCACCGTTGCTGCCATAGTCAACCAGGAAGGCGTCACCAGGACCACTGGGACTTTCATAGTGCGCAATGGCCCAGGATATTTCCGCGGCGGTGTGGACCTCGATCACGTTGTCGCCATCAAAGCCAAGCGCAAGAAATGCCGGATTGGTCACCGTCAACGTGGCGATCCCGGGCTGGCAGTCGCAAGTCTGCTTCACGGCTCCCCGGACGACCTCGGTGTGGTTGAGGACAAGCCAGATATCCTGCTCAACGGCGATGCCGCAAGATCTCGCGAGGTAGACGAGGGACAAGGAAGCCAGCGCCTTGTTTTGCACGATGCCGTCCCCGCAATACTCGTTCTTGCAAGTGCTGCTGCAATGGTCGCCGCTGATGGTGTTGCCATCGTCGCACTGCTCGGAGAACTCTAGGACTCCGTTGCCACAAACGCTGCACTGGGTGGGGGCCGAGCACAATCCGGTCGCCGGGTCGCAGGTCGGTTGCCCCATGCAGTTCGGAAACGAAGGACAAGGAACCGTGGCCGAGCAAAGGCTCGGGGGTGCGTCCGGTGCGCCCGCGTCCGTCGATGCTGTGGTCCCGCCAGTGCCGCCCGCACCGCCCGTGGACGAAATGCCTCCACCACCGTCTACGCCGCCCGTGGACGGAACGCCTCCGGTGCCATCACTGCTGGCCACGTCGAGACTCGCGTCGAGCCCACCAGCACCACCCGCCGATGAAATGCCTCCGGTACCACCCGCCCCGCCTGCGGCGAAGATCCCTCCGCTGCCACCGAGGTTGCCCAGATCCACGCCGGCTTCGCGACCTGCGCCCCCGCCCGTACCTACAACTTCCGCGTCGATGTCACCACCGCCACCCGATCCTCCTTGGCCGCCTTGGCCGCCCATCCCGCCCGTGCCGCCAGCGCCGCCGGTCAGCGGCATATCCGTGCCGCCCGCGCCGTCATATCCGATGGTTTCCTGGCCGGGGTGGCCGTCTCCGGGCGGGGCGTCGACGAGCGGGCCCGCGTCACGCGAACCGGCATCGAGTGGCCCCTGTGGCCCCGCCTCGCCGCTCCCCGAATCCGCCGGGCCAGCGTCGGCATCGCCAGTCAACGCGAGGTAAATGGTCACGTCGGCTCGCCCGCCCACCACGATCTGCGAGCTTCCGCTTCCCGTCGCAACGGTTCGGCCAGAGCTATCGATCGCGCTGACCGCGATGCCGAGATCACCGACGCGCGACTTGGGCAGTGCCAGCGCAAAGATGGCGTCGAAGGCGAGAGGTTTCGTTGCCTGGCCTTTCGGGAAAAGCTCAGTGTCCGATTTCCCGGCGTTGATGATGTCTGCGCGCAATTGCACGACCACGGGCATGGCGGGCGGCGCTTTGACCGTCACGACCACGAAGGAATACGAGTCCGACGAGCCACCACAGGCCGCGGCGGTCAAGACGGCAAGCAGTACCGGCAGCGACCCCGCTCTCGTCGCATTCTCCTGACCATGACCGGCTGAGACATGGGCGCAGTGTACCATTGTCTTATCCGGGGTCGCAATGTCTGGAATCACGCCGAACGTCTGGGCCAACTACCCGGTCCTCGAAGCCTGGGTCGACCTGGGCACCTACGACACGTCTTGGGCCTGCGCATTTCGCCGTTCCTGCGGAAATGGGAACTCAGGGCAGTGCCGATTTCATCCAGGCGTTAGACGGAAGAGTGACTAATCGAAGAACTGCCGTGGCGCATAAGAGGAAACCGCGATGCGCCCTCAACTTCTCAGCTCAAGATGTTGTCGTTAGTCGTAATATGGGGGACATTCAGAAAGGTTGCACATGAGGAATATCCAAGCTCCGCTAGGCATCACGATTCTGAGCATTGTCCTTGTTGGCGCGTGCTCGAACGGCGGCGCCGCGACTCAAGCCAACGGAGGCGGCAGTTCCACGCCGTCAGGCACTGGAGGCGACAACGGCGCGGGCGGCGTTTCCAATTCGGGTGGCGCAATCGGCGGACGTTCTGGCAGTGGTGGTGCCGTGACCAGCGGTGGCACAATCGTCCTGGGCGGCGCGACCAGCCTTGGCGGGAGGACGGGCGGCAGCACGGTCGGGTCCGGCGGCAACACGCCTACTGGTGGCTCGGTCAGCGCAGGCGGAGCGACAGTTGCAGGTGGCGCGACCGGCGGAACGACTCGTGCGGGCGGAACTGGCGGCGGCACTTCCGCTGCCGGTGGCGCAACCGGCGGGACAATTGGAATGGGTGGAGCGGCAGGAGGCGCGACCAGTGGCACGGGCGGCGCGACAGGAGGTAGGGGCGGAACCATCGGCTCAGGCGGCATCGCGGTCACTGGAGGTGCAACTGGACGGGGCGGGGCTTCGGGTTCCGGTGGCATTGCAGGCCAATCCGGCTCCGGCGGGTCGATTCCGTCCGGCCCGGCCGTGGCTTTCCCCGGCGCGCTCGGCTTTGGCAAGAAAGCCACCGGCGGGCGAGGCTATGCCGTGTACCACGTGACCAACTTGAACGACACCGGCACGGGCTCCTTCCGTGACGCCGTCAGCGCGAGTAACCGCATCGTGGTCTTCGACGTGGGCGGCTATGTTCTTCTGACAACGGCTGTGTCAGCCAAGAGCAACCTGACCATCGCAGGTCAGACGGCGCCTGGCGACGGCATTGGTTTCCAGGGGTTCGAGGTTTCGTTTAACGCTGCATCGAACGTGATTGTGCGCTACGTGCGTTTCCGCCAGGGCCTCATCGACCCCGATTGGAGGAAAAGCGGGATCAACCTGCTCAATGGCAGCAACATGATCTTCGATCACATCTCGATCGAGTTCGCTCAGTACAACAACATCGACGCGGTGGGGGCGACCAACATCACGATGCAGTATTCCATCAACGCGGACCCAACCCACCAGCAGTTCGGGGCGCACACTGAGGGAGGCGGCTTCTTCACGTGGTACGCCAACCTTTGGGCCAATGCCCATGGTCGCTTGCCCCTGGCCAAGGCCAACACCCAGTTCGTCAACAACGTGGCCTACAACTACCAGTACGCCTACTGTGCCGGGGATACCGGCGGCGCCAACTGGCACGACATCATCGACAACTACTTCATTGCCGGCCCTTCGACGAACGCCCCAGGAGACGATTTCTACCAGATGAACGCCGGGCAAACCGTCTACGCCAGCGGGAATCTCCTCGACAGCGATGCGGACGGCACTCTCAACGGTACGGACGCAGGTCAGCCGGGCGGCACGACCAAGGCGACCAAAGCGAACTCCACCGATACCGCCAGCCTGCCGACCACCAGCGCGGCAGCCGCATACGCCGATGTCCTGGCCAACGCCGGCGCGTGGCCGAAGAATCGCGATCAAGTCGATTCTCTCGTGGTCGCCGATGTGAAATCGCTGGGAAAATCTGGCAAGTTGTGGACGGACCAAAACGCCACGGGCCTTACCAACCAAGGCTACGGGACACTTGCGGGCGGAACCGCGCCAGTCGACACCGACAAGGACGGCATGCCGGATGCCTGGGAAACCAAGTACGGCCTGAATCCGAACGACCCCTCCGATGCCACCGGCGACTTCGACAAGACCGGATACACCAATATCGAGAAGTACATCAACGGAATCGTAGACGGGCTGTACCCGTAACAGCCAAACCGTCGTTCGGCGAAGGGAACGGCTACCGGCCGACTCAGACGGCCCGGGATCTCGGGCTATCGCATCCGCAAATGCGCCGATAACGGATGCTGCGCAAACCACATCTGCCTACATGCCCAAGCTATCCCGTACCGAGCGCAGTTAGTTGAACCCGAATTGTGCTTGGACTCCCCCTCTAGCCGGCGGAAATAGCTCGAGCTCCATACTCCGGTGCCTGCGACTGAGTTCGGCTGGCGCCACAAAATGAAAGACGGCATGGAAGACAGAACCTGCGACTTGCCCCTATTGACATGTCTGCTGCGCGCGACACTTCGCGCATCGCCTTTCGCCGCGTGGCTCTTTCCAGCAGTACTCGCCGTGCGCGTGTTTGCCGCCGATGGCGGAGCTGTTGATGCGCCGGCGAACGCACAGGCGACCTACTACGTGTCGCCTCAGGGAAACGACTGCAACCCGGGCTCTCTTGCGGCGCCTTTTCGGACGCTCACCAAGGCCCGGGATGTCGTGCGCACTGTGAACAGCGCCATGACTGGCGACATTGTCGTCTATCTGCGTGGTGGCACTTATCCCGTGAGCAATACGATTGCTTTCGCTGCCGCCGATTCAGGAACGAAAGGGTTCTACGTCAAATACCTCAATTACCCTGGCGAAACACCCCTGTTGACGGGCGGCCAGTCGATCGGCGGATGGACCCTTTCTGATCCGGCCAAGAATATGTGGCAAGCTGCGGGCGTGACGTCGCGGTTTCGCCAGCTCTACGTGAACGGCAGCAAGGCGATCCGGGCACGTACCCCCAATCTGGGCACGGGAGGCACGGCGAACTTCAATCGAATCACGGGAGCCGACCAGACTGTCCCCAATGTGCAAGTTGTCAGCTCCCAGGTTGCGAACTGGAACAATCTGACCAAGGTCGAGATGCATTTGATGATCAACTGGGGCGATGCGATCTTGCGGCTGGCGTCGTATTCCACGACGGGCACCACCGCCTTCTTGAAGTTCCAGAGTCCAGAAGCCGGCATCCTGTCTCAGAGGCCATTTCCCATTCTTGCTTCCGTGAAGCAGGCCTATTACTTCGAAAACGCGTTCGAGTTTCTCGATGTCCCGGGCGAGTGGTATCTGAACGAGACCACGAACACGCTGTACTACGAACCGAGGGCGGGCGAAGACATGGCCAACGCGACGGTCGTCGCGCCAATGGTCGAAACCCTGGTCAGCGTCGTGGGCACCAGCGCCGATACCAGCCCCGCGCACCACATCTGGTTTCAGGGTCTGGCCTTCGCCCATTCCACGTACTTGCGGCCGAGCAGCTTCGGCTTTTTGGACGGCCAGGCAGGACAGTACAACGTGTCGGCGACGGCTCAGAACCAGCAGTACGTGGGCAGGCCATCCGCTGGGGTTTTGGTCTCGAATGCCAACAACCTATGGTTCGAGCGAAACATCTTCAGCCAGATGGCCGCCACCGGTCTCGATTTCAACTACGGCACCCACGACGACACCATCGTGGGGAATGTTTTCACGGACATTGGCGGGGCCGGAGTCTCGGTCGGCAAGTTTGTCAGGACGAGACCACCGAGTTTCACATCGCCTACAACCCGAGCAACGCAAGCGAGATCTGCACCAACGACACCATCAAGGACAATTACATCACCAAGGTCACCACCGAGATCCAGGGCGCTTGCGGCATTGCGTGCGGATACCCGCGAACCATCGACATCGAACACAACGAAGTCTCGGACGTGAACTACACCGGAATCTCGGTGGGTTTCGGCTGGACGGCCACGGCGAACGCCATGAGCGGCAACCGGATCAACAACAACGACATTCACGACATTGTAAAGATCCTGGCTGATGGTGGCGGCATCTACACCTTGTCCAACCAGGGTTCAGGCTCCCAGATGGAATACAACTATATCCATGATTTCCAGAAGTCACAGTGGGCTGACTACGGCGATCACGGCCTCTATTTGGACGAGCAAACCAGTGGATACACAGTCAGTCACAACGTGCTCGTCAATTGCCCAGCCATTAGCACCAATCACCCCGGCACCAACACCATGTCCGACAACGCGGGGACGCTCGCATCCACGATCAGCGCTGCCGGCATTGAGCCCGCGTATGCCGATATCAAGACAAACCTGATCATTCCGATCCCGACCTTCGCCAGCAGCGGTGGCGGTGCGAGCGGCGCATGCACGAATACTGGCGGCGCCCCGGGCGTGGGAGGCACGAACGCCGCCGGTGGCTCTACGGGCGCGGGCGGATCGCGGAACACCGGGGGGATAGTCGGCACCGACGGTGCTACGAACGCGGGCGGCACGAGCGGCACGGGTGGCGCCACGAACGTGGGCGGCACGAGCGGCACGGGTGGCGCCACGAACGTGGGCGGCGCCGCGAACGTGGGCGGAACCATGGGCACGGGCGGCGCCACGAACGCGGGCGGGGCCATGCGGGCGGGCGGTTCGACGGGCTCGGGAGGTGCAGCTGCAACCAGCGGCGCGACCAGTACAGGCGGCTCCATCGCGGCCGACGGTTTGACGAGCACTGGAGGCGCACCCGTGGCTGGTAGTTCAACGAGCGCAGGTGGAGCCACGAGCCTAGGAGGGACGGGTGGGGTGGCGACATCGTCCAGCAAGCCGCCGGGCACGGCGGGCAGTGGTTGCGGCTGCGGGCTGGGTGGGAGCACTTCGGGTTCTCAAGAGTTTTGGGGTCGGCATGGCTTGCTTCTGCTCGGCCTCGCGGCGCTTGGGCTGCATAGGTTTCGCGCCAGGCGTCCCAAGAGAGTGCAACGAAGGAATTCCGGGCGGTTGGAGGACTTGAGTTGTTATAGTGAAGAATGTCGCACGGAGAGAATATGAAAACACTCTGGCTTTTCCCCTGCTTTGTCGGCTTCGCCATCGGCGCATGCTCGACATCCGCGCCCGCCACCCAGGGAACTGGCGGGGCGATTGGAAGCGGCGGAGCGACAAGTACCGGAGGCACCACTGCGCCCCAAACGGGTGGCACGGGTGGAACCGTCGGCTCGGGTGGCATCAGCAGCACGGGTGGCACGATTGGCACGACCGGATCGGGGGGCGTCATGGGAAATGGCGGAACAACGGCCACCAAGACCGGCGGAACGACGATGGCCGGCACGATGGCCAGCGGTGGCACCATGGTGACAGCAGGGAACACAGCGACTGGTGGATTCATCGCCACAGGCGGCATCACGATGGTCGTAGGCGGAACTGGAGGCGCCGCAGTCAACGGTGGATCCATATCCACGGGTGGCCTTGCGGCGACTGGCGGGACCATGGCGGCAAGTGGGGGAAAGACCACGGGTGGCACGACTGGAGGCACGGGTGGCAGCGGCGGCACGATGAGCTCCGGCGGGACCGTCGCCGCGGGTGGCGCGACGGCCGCAGGGGGAACCGCCGCCATCGACGGTGCGCCGAGTTTCCACTGCGTGAACTGGGCCGATCCCGGGGACAACTTCCAAGCCGGGGTGCTTCAGCCTTCCGGACTCTCCGCTTCCTCTGATACCTATGCCACGGTTCTGGCCAAGGCCAATGCGATCCTTTCTGGCTTTCAAACCGCGCTCAGCGCCAACTCCATACGCATCCCGATCAACGAACCCACGGTGGTCACCAACGCGGCCTGGTGGACCGCCTACAAAGGGATCATCGATGCGGCGACTAGCAAGAACATGAAGGTGATCATCGCGTACTGGTACAAACCGGGTGTCGGGACGGTGCCCGATATGACCGCCTTCTATACCATGTGGCAAACGGTCGTCGATGCCTACGCAAACAACAACCTTGTCTACTTCGATGTCATCAACGAACCCTCCGGATACAGTCCTACAGCCTTCATCAACCTGGTTGTACAGTGGATGGGCAAGTTTCCCGCTGTTCCCAAGAATCGAATCTTGGTGGCAGGTAATTACAATGACACCGACGTCAATCAGCAGGGCGCCGATTCTCGCTTGGCTGGCTGCCTATTGAACATTCACATCTACGCCATTGGCAGCACCGATACCAACGCGGCAAATTGGACCACCAAACTCAAGAATGCCGTCGGGCCCTATGCCAGTCGCACGGTGGTTTCGGAGTACGGCGCGCCCATGACCAATGGGACCGACTACGGCGGATCCATTGGCAGCAACGCCTTCATTGCCTACATGAACGCCGTGACAAGTCAAATCAAGGCAACGGGAATGGGCAGCTGCTATTGGCCCGGCCTGAGGAACGGCGACTGGTACAGCATCACCACCTTGAAAGGAACGGGCACGAATCTCTCCCTGACCGTGAACAACGCGTCTGGGCTTGCCCTCATCCGGTCGGCTTGGGGCATGTAGCGGGGCGCGGCGATGTTCGTGGCGTAGTCGGCGATGCGCTCAAGGTGCCGCCCGACCGAATTCCACCAGCTCGCCGAGCAATGAACGCTGTCTCGGCGGCAACGCGCGCCGCCTGCTGCGTGTTGTGGGTTACGATGACGATGGTGTATCGGTCGGCCAGGCTTCGCGTCAGGTCTTCGATGCCTCCCGTGGCGATGGGATCGAGGGTCGAGCAAGACTCGTCCATGAGGAGCACATCGGGCTCGACGGCGACGACGGCTCATCGAAATGAATGGGAAGACACTTCAATCTGATGGAAGGAATCAAGGCTTCCAGAACAGCCGCCAGTGCAAGCGTCCGAACTCATGGGTGTGCGGCGGGGCGGCCCGGATGCTGCATACAAAGTGCCACGCAACGAAGAGGGAGAATTCCATGGAATCAGTAGGACAAGAGGTAGGGAAGATCGAAATACGCCTCCGACAACTGGGCACGAGACTCGATAGGCTGGTAGCCAAGGCCGACGAAACCGGGGCCGAGGTCAAGAGCGAGTATCGCAAGCAGATTGATTGCATCAAGGACAAGCGCTCCGTGGTGCAAAGCAAGCTGACCGAGTTCAGGGCCGCCAACGGCCAGAAATGGGACAACTTCAAGGGTGGCGTTGAGACCGCCTGGCACGACCTCGAGAATGCCTTCAAGGCCCTCAAACAATAGGCGCAAGCGACACCAGGCACCATGCCCACCACGCCCGATCCATTCAAAGTGAAGGGCCTAGACGTCCTCGTCACCGAGGTTCGACACGAGGAGGCGCTACTCAAGGCGGGAGCACTGCAGAGGGCGATCTTCAACAGCGCCAATTTCTCAAGTATCGCCACCGACGCGAGGGGAGTTATTCAGATCTTCAACGTCGGCGCCGAGCGCATGCTGGGCTATGAAGCCGCCGAAGTACTTAACAAAATTACACCCGCCGATATATCCGACCCACAGGAAGTCATCGCACGTGCCACGGCGTTGAGCCAGGAACTGGGAACGACGATTGCTCCGGGCTTCGATGCGCTGGTGTTCAAGGCCTCACGCGGAATCGAGGACATCTACGAGCTCACCTACTTTCGCAAGGATGGAAGCCGCTTTCCTGCGGTTGTCTCGGTTACGGCTCTGCGTGACGCGCAGGAGGCCATCATCGGCTATCTGCTGATCGGCACCGACAACACTGCACGCAAGCGGGTGGAAGCAGAACAGAAAAAGCTCGATCAGCGCCTACGCGACCAGCAGTTCTACACGCGCTCTCTCATCGAATCTCATATCGACGCGTTGGTGATCACCGATCCCCTCGGCATCATCACCGACGCCAACAGGCAGATGGAAGCGCTTACCGGCTGCACGCGTGACGAGTTGATTGGCGCGCCGTTTAGGGACTATTTTACCGATCCGGAGCGGGCCGAAGAGGCGATCAAACTGGTGCTGCGAGAAAAGAGAATTGCCGACTACGAGCTGACCGCGCACGACCGGAACGGCAAGACGACGGATGTGTCGTACAATGCCACCACCTTCTACGACCGAGACCGGGTGCTTCAGGGCGTGTTCGCCGCTGCTCGGGACGTCACCGAGCGACAACTCACCCAGCAGGCGCTTCAGAAGACCAACGTCGATCTGGAGGCCGCGAAGTTGGCTGCGGAAAAGGCCAACCTCGCCAAATCGGACTTCCTTTCCAGTATGAGCCATGAGCTGCGCAGCCCGCTCAACGCCATCCTCGGTTTCGCGCAACTGATGGAATCGGCCTCGCCATCGCCGACGGACTCGCAAAAGGAAAGTATTGCCCAGATCCTCCAGGCGGGATGGCATCTTCTAAAACTGATCAATGAGATACTCGATCTCTCGGTGATCGAGGCTGGCAAAGTGCTGCTCTCAACGGAACCGGTCTCCCTGGCCGAGGTCATGTCGGAATGCCAGGCCATGCTCGAGCCCGAGGCGCAACAGCGTGGGATCGGCATGACCTTCCCATGCTTCGATAAGCCGGTCTTTGTTAGTGCCGATCGTACCCGACTCAAGCAGGTCGTCATCAACCTGCTCTCCAACGCGATCAAATACAACAAAGAGTCGGGAACAGTGGTCGTGGTGTGCAGTGCAAGGACCCCGGAACGCACCCGCATCAGCGTGACTGACACCGGCGCAGGTCTGTCTCCAGAGAAGCTGGCCAAACTCTACCAGCCGTTCAATCGTCTTGGACAAGAGGCGGTGGGGGGCGTGGCGGGCACTGGCATCGGCCTGGTGGTCACCAAGAGGCTGGTCGAACTGATGGAGGGCGCACTAGGAGTCGAAAGCACTGTGGGATCGGGAAGTGTGTTCTGGTTCGAATTGAATACAAGCTCCGCGCCGCAACTTGAGGTCGAGACGGACGAAGCCGCGGCTCACGACAAGACGCCCCGACCCATCCGCGCGCCAATTCACACCCTGCTGTATGTCGAGGACAACCAGGCGAACATGAAATTGGTCGAGCAAATCGTCGCACGGCGACCCGACCTGCGATTGTTGACCGCAGTGAATGGCGTTCTTGGCGTCGAGCTTGCGCGTAAAGAGCAGCCTACGGTCATCCTGATGGACATCAATCTGCCCGGCATCAGCGGTATCGCCGCCATGGAAATCTTGCGTGCAGATCCAGCCACGGCGCACATTCCCGTCGTCGCCCTCAGCGCCTATGCAAACCCCCACGACGTCGAGATGAGTCTGGCGAAAGGCTTCTTTCGCTATCTCACCAAACCCATCAAGATCAGGGAATTCACGGACACGCTGAACGCGGCTCTCAAGTTTCGAGAGGCAAGACCGAGCTAGGGTAATGGAAGCAGGAGATCAGGATGGTCAGGACCTTTGAGATTCTTAATGCCAGGATTCTGATCGTCGACGATCAGGAATCCCACGTCCTTTTGCTTGAGCGAATGCTGCGCGACGCCGGATATACTTCCGTTGAGTCAACGATGGATCCGACTGCAGTCTACGAGCTTCACCGCCAAAACCGTTACGCCGCGATCTTGCTCGATCTCAAGATGCCAGGCATGGATGGATTCCAGGTCATGGACAGCCTGAAAGCGGTCACCGAGGACGATAACTTTCCCGTCCTCGTCATCACCGCCGAGCCCGGGCACAAGCTGCGGGCACTACGAGCTGGGGCAAGGGACTTCGTCAGCAAGCCGCTCGATCTGCCCGAGGTCTTGATCCGCGTTCACAACATGATCGAAGTCCGTTTGCTGCGCATGGAGACCGATCTCCTCCGTGCCCAACTCGTGGATGCGCAAAAGTAAACCGTCTGCGAAGGGATCACCCTTTTAGACTGAATTCACTTCTCGGGCAGGGTCGGCTTGTGCCGCACGATTTCGCCCTCCGTTAGGTAGATGACGTCCTCGGCGATGTTCGTGGCGTAGTCGGCGATGCGCTCAAGGTGCCGCCCGACCGAGAGATAACACAGGAGTCTTTCGACGTGGTCCGGGTTTCTCCGGACCGCGGCGGCGAATTCCTTGAAGAGCTTGCGGTTGAGGGCGTCCACTTCATCGTCCGAGGCGCGGACTTCGCGGGCGCACTTGGTATCGAGACGCACCAGCGCGTCCAGACTGCGCGTCAACATGGCGAGGGCCTTGGCCCTCATCTCGGCGAGATCCGATGGCGCCTCGACTGGCCCTTCGCCGCACAGAAAGAGTGCGCGCTCGGCGATGTTGACGGCGAGATCTCCAATGCGCTCGATGTCGTTGTTCATCTTCATCACGCTGACGATGACCCTGAGATTGGTCGCCACCGGCTGGTAGAGCGCCAAGATCTTGAGGCAGTCCTCCTCCAGGAGGACTTCGGAGCGGTCGATGTCGAAGTCGCCGTCGACCACGGCCTGTGCGAGGGCGGCGTCGCGTTTGTCGACGGAGCTTACCGCCTTTTCGACAGCCTCCTTGACGGTTGTCACGAGAGCAAGAAGCTTGATTTTGAGACTCTCGATTTCCTGCTGGAGATGCATCGACATGGCTAGTCCTTTGCAAGAATTTGCGGGTAACTAATTTGTCGGCAACGATTGATAGTCTTCATCCGTACCGCCCGGACACGTAGTCCTCGGTGCGATGGTCCTGGGGATTTTCGAACACGCGCGGGGTCGGGCCGAATTCCACCAGCTCACCGAGCAACATGAACGCCGTCTCGGCGGCAACGCGAGCCGCTTGCTGCATGTTGTGGGTTACGATGACGATGGTGTATCGGTCGGCCAGGCTTCGCATCAGATCTTCGATGCCGCCGGTGGCGATGGGATCGAGAGCCGAGCAAGGCTCATCCATAAGCAGCACCTCGGGCTCGATGGCGACGACGCGCGAGATGCAAAGCCGCTGCTGCTGCTCGGGGGAAAGGTCGAGCGCGGAAGTCGTCAACCTGTCCTTGAGTTCGTCCCACAGCCCGGTAGCGCGCAGGCTCGATTCCACGACCGGCAAGAGATGCGAGCGTCGCGTTTCTCCGTGAACGCGCAGACCGTACGTCACGTTGTCGAAGACCGACAAGGGAAAGGGATTGGGTCGCTGGAAGACCATACCGACGCGACGACGAAGGTGGGACAGGTCGGTGGCTCCGGCAAGGATGTCGACACCGTCGAGCAGCACGCGGCCGGCGACGTGCACGCCCTTGACGAGATCGTTCATGCGGTTGAAACAACGAAGAAGAGTGGATTTGCCACAACCCGAGGGACCGATGATGGCCGTGATCATGCGCGGCTGGATCGACAGACTCACGTTCAGAAGGGCATGGAACTTTCCGTAGTGGAGATCGAGTTCCTCGGTTTGAATCTTGATTCCCATTGTCCTATCCGAATCGCCCCATGAGGTAATCGTTCGTCTGCTTTTTGGCCGGCCGGGTGAACATCTGCGCCGTCGGGCCGACCTCGATGAGATCCCCGAGGAGAAAGAACGCGGTGCGATCGGAGGCGCGCGCGGCCTGCTTGGTATTGTTCGTGACCAGCACGATGGCATGCTTCTCTTTGAGGGCGACCAACGCATCCTCAATCTTTGCGGTCGAGATCGGGTCGAGGCCAGAACAGGGCTCGTCAAGGATGAGCACCTCGGGTTCGAGCGCGAGCACGCGAGCGATGCACAGACGCTGCTGTTGGCCACCTGAAAGAACATTGGCTGGTTCGTGCAGGCGGTCTTTGACCTCATCCCAGAGGAAGGCGTACCCGAGAGCTGCCTGCATGCGCTCATCCAGTATTGCGCGATCCCGGATGCCGGCTAGCCGCAAACCATAGGCAAGGTTGTCGTAGATCGACCACGGCAGCGGCACCGGCGTGGCGTAGACCATGCCGACCTTGCGGCGAAGCTCGGCCACGTCCACGTCCGCATCGTAGATGTCCTTGCCATCGCGCAAGATCTTCCCACTATGGGTGAAGCCAGGGGAAAGATCGTTCAAACGGTTGAGGGAGCGCAGGAAGGTGGTCTTGCCACTTCTGGCGGGTCCGATGATCGCCAGGCGCTCATGCGGGAGGATCTCGAGGTCGAGGCTTTTCACGGCTGGCTGACCGTCGAAGGAAGCCGTGAAGCCTTGGGCGCAAAGGGTGGTCGAGGAAGTCTTCATGGCTACCGGCCCACCTTGACCGCGAACCGGCGCATCAGCGCATAGGCGAGCAAGTTCAACCCCAGGATGGCGATGATGAGTACCGACGCCGTTGCATAGGCATTCGGCATCGAGATCCCTTCACGCGAAAGCAGGTAGAAGTGAAGAGCCAGCGTGCGCGAAGAATCGAACAGCGACTTCGGCAGACGCAGCGCCGAGCCCGCGGTCAGCATCACGGCCGCGGTCTCGCTGATGCTGCGGCCGAGGGACAGCACGATGCCCGTGGAAATGCCGGGAAGAGCAGAGCGCAAGACCACATAGAAGACGGTCTGCCAGCGGGTGCCGCCGAGACCCAAACTGACTTCCCGGTAGGAGTTGGGAACGGCGCGAATGGCTTCCTCGCTGGTGCGAATGATGGTCGGGAGCACCATGAGCGCCAGCGTGAGCGAGCCAGACAGAACCGACAACCCCATGTGCAGCGCAATCGCGAAGAACACAAAACCGAAGAGGCCGAAGATGATCGAGGGTACGCCGGCCAGACAATCCGCTCCGAAGCGGATTACCGAGGTCAGACGCCCCTCGCGCGTGTATTCCGACAAGTACACCGCGGTTGCTACCCCGATGGGGGCCGCGACCAGTACGGCCAGTCCAGCGACGAGGAAGGTACCGAGGATCATGGGAAAGATTCCGCCTTCGCGCCCCATGCTCGTCGGGGACTGGGTGAGGAAGGTCCACGTGACGTGAGGCAACCCGTGCACCAGGATGAAAGCGAGGATGAAGACCAGCACGGCGAACGTGATCGCGGTGAGCATCCACATGAAGCCCACGGCCATGCGCTGGGTGGCGACAGGCGAAACTCTCGGCATCTTCATTTTGCGCGCCTTCTTCCTGCGCGTTGGCGAGAGACGGTAAGCGCGGCAACATTGAGCAGCGTGATGATCACGAACAGAGTGACTCCCGTCGCGAAGAGCGCCTGGCGGTGATCCCCGGATGCGTAGCCCATTTCGAGCGCGATGTTGCTCGTCAGTGTGCGCACGGGGGCGAGCAGGCCGCGTGGGACATCGAGCGCATTGCCCGCCACCATGATCACCGCCATGGTTTCTCCGATGGCTCGCCCCATTCCGAGGATCACGGCGGCGACGAGCCCGGATCGCGCCGCCCGCAAGAGCACCATCGTCACGGTTTGCCAGTGCGTGGCGCCGAGAGCAATCGAGCCTTCGAGGTAGGAACGCGGCACGGCTTCCAGGGTATCGATGGCGATGCTGGTAATCGTCGGCAAGATCATGACTCCAAGAACGATCGAGGCAGCCAACACCGAAAGGCCCGGCCCGCCCAGCGAGCTGCGGATGAGAGGCACGAGCGTGACGACTCCCACGAACCCGTAGACGACCGAAGGGATCCCGGCCAAAAGTTCGATGAACGGCTTCAGCGTGGCCGAAAGTCCAGGCGGCGAAAACTGCGTGAGGACAATCGCGAGACCCAAGCTGAAGACGACGCCAATCACCGCCGCGCCGACGGTCACGAAGAGTGAACCCGCCATCATGGACAGGATGCCGAAGTGTCCGAGACTTGGTTCCCAGTCGGTCGAAAGAAAGAACTGCCTGGCGCCCACGCGCAGGATGATCGGCACGCCTTCGCGGAAGATGAAGACGGTGATGAGCGCCAGTCCCGAGATGGCGGAAAGCGCGACGGCGAGCAAGATCGCGCCGATGACCTTGTCCCGCTTCATCGGATCTTCACCAGCCCCTCCGTTGCGAGCAAGTGCTGCCCTTCCGATGACAGCACGAAATCGATGAATTTCTGCGTGGCAGGATTGACGGTGCCCTTGGTGACAAACAAGAGCGGCCGGACCAGATTGTATCGACCCGCAAGAACATTCTCGACCGTGGGCTGCGCGCCTTCAATAGCCACGGCCTTGAGATCCGCGCCCACGAGACCGAGGGACATGTAGCCGATGGCCGCGGGATCGCCCTTGACCAATTCCTTGACCGCGCCATTGGACTCCTGGGTCAAGGATCGACGGGAAATGCGCTCGCTGCCCATGACCAGGCGAACGAAGCTTTCGCGGGTGCCGGAACCTTCCTCGCGCGTAATGGGTCGGACTGGGCCGGCTTTGCCGCCGACTTCGTTCCAATCCGCAATTCGCCCGGCGAAAAGCGCACGAAGCTGTTCGATGGAAAGCGACGCCACGGGATTCTTGGGGTTGACCACGATGGCCAGGCCATCGCGGGCGATCAGGATCGGCGTGAACAGGAGGGATTCCTTTGCCGTGAGTGAACGCGAGCACATCCCGATGTTCGTGAGGCCGCTTTCTGCTGCTTGCAGACCGGCGGTCGAGCCGCCCCCCTGAACCTCCACGAATTGACCGGGGTATTCTTTTAAGTAGCGCTCGGCCAGCATTTCCGCAAAGGGCTGGATCGACGTGGATCCGAGCAAGTTCACCGAGCGCCCGGATGTCCTGCCGCAGCCGCCGCAGATCAGGACCAAGCCCAGCATCACGATCCGCGCGTGGAAGGGCAATCTCGCGCCAGGCATGAATGGCAGCGCAGCACCTCCAGCAATATTCACGGCGTCGCCGTCGTGGCCTGTCGCGCCGGGTGTGCGGTTGTCCAACGCTTGCCAAGTTTGAGCGCTTCAAACCAAAGCGTGCACGCGAGCCCGGCGGCGATGCTGAGCAGGAGATCGCCAGCATGGATGGGCGCGAAGTGGAACAGGCGTTGCGCGAACGGGAAAAGGAGAACGAGTGCCAAGATCCCCACCGTGCCTCCGAGCACGAACCAAAGCGCGGTGTTGGGTGCGCGAAAGCCCTCGACGATGGTAAGAGTCGACGAGCGATTGGCCAAGAGGACGACCAAGAATGCCGTGACCAGGGCGACGAAGGTCAGCGCGCGCGCCGCCTCGGGCGCGTGACTTCGATGCGCGAAGAGGAAAACCGCCACACAGATCGCCAGGACGCTCAGCCCTTGCAGCACGGCAAATCCCACGCTGTGGAGCGAGAAGAGCCGATCCTTGCGGCCGCGCGGCGGGCGCTTCATGACGTCCGCCTCCGCCTCCTCGGCCTCGAAAACCAGGGAGCACGAAGGGTCGATGATGAGTTCAAGAAAGACGATGTGGGTTGGCAAGAGCAGCAGCGGCCATCCCGCGAAGAAAACGGGCAAGATGGAAAGGCCGGCGATAGGCACGTGGACAGCGAAGGTGAAGGCGATGGCCTTGCGGATGTTGTCGAAGATTCGGCGGCCGAGCCGAATGGCCACCACGATGGAGGCAAAATCGTCGTCGAGCAGGACCAGATCCGCGGCCTCTCGTGCGACGTCGGTACCACGTCCCCCCATCGCGATGCCGATATGGGCCGCTTTGAGTGCCGGGGCGTCGTTCACGCCATCGCCGGTCATGGCGACGACCTCCTGATTCGCCTTGAGGGCCTTGACGATGCGAAGCTTTTGCTCAGGCAGGACACGGGCAAACACGCCGACATCTCTCGCCCGTGTCGCGAGATCTTCGTCGGAAATGCTTTCGAGATCGGATCCGGTGATGACGTTCTCGCAGTTGGCGAGACCGGCTTGACGGGCGATGCTCTGCGCGGTGAGCGCGTAGTCGCCCGTAATCATGATGACCCGAATTCCCGCCGTCCGGCATTCAGCCACGGCGGCTGGCACCGTGGGCCTTAGCGGATCTTCGAAGCCAAGGAGGCCCAGGAATTCGAGCGCGAGGTCGCCATGCGCGGCCGGGAGCTGGTCCTTGCCGATGGTTCCGCGCGCAACGCCGAGCACGCGAAGTCCATCGGATGCCAGTGTCGCCACTTGCACCAGCATCGCCTCGCGCTGTTTGGCCGTCATATGGCACAGCTGCGCGATGGCTTCCGGTGCGCCCTTGGAAGCGATGATGACGTCGGCGTCTTGTCCAGATTGCCACACTTGCGTGACCGCAGCGAGGCCGGGGCTGAGCGGATACGCGCGGACGAGTCCATAGTTTGGGTGAAGGTGCTCGGTCTGCCCGAGCACGCGGTCCGCGGTGGTGTGCAGGGCGCGCTCCATGGGGTCGAAGGCATCGCGCGCACTGGCAAGAACCGCTTGTTCAAGCAGTGTATGCAGCTCTTCTGGGATCCAATTGGTTTCCGGTGCAATGATGGCGGCGTGGCCGCCCGCGATGACATGCTTGAGGGTCATGCGATTCTGGGTGAGTGTTCCGGTCTTGTCCACGCACAGAACCGTAGTCTTGCCCAGGGTCTCGACGGCCGCCATCCGGCGGGTCAGTACGCGCTTGCGGGAAATGCGCCACGCCCCAAGCGCGAGGAAGATGGTCAACACCACGGGGATTTCCTCGGGCAGGATCGACATGGCCATGGTGATACCGGCCAGCAGCCCTTGCTTCCAAACCGCGACGCTTCCGCCTCGCGTGAGGGCGTAGGCAACGACCACAACAATGAACGCCACAAGCCCGACCAGGGCACACATACGAACCAGTCGCGCGGCGTCTTTCTGAAGCGATGTTGCCTCGGGCTTGATCTGCTGCAATGCCTTGCCGATTTTTCCAAGTTCGGTGTGAAGGCCCGTGCTCGCGACCTCGGCGATCCCTTGGCCAGCACTCACCAGCGTGCCCGAAAAGAGCGAGGAAAGATCTTCACCGCCGGGGCGCTCAAGATTGACCGCGGTGGTCGATGCCGATTTGCGCACCGGCACCGATTCTCCGGTCAGTAGGGATTCGTCCGCCGACAGGTTAATTCCTTGTCGAAGGATCGCATCGGCTGGCACGCGGTCGCCTTCGGAAAGCACCAGCAAGTCGCCTTGGACAACTTCCCGTCCTGGAATGCGGCGGTGGACTCCGCCGCGAATGACCAGCGCCCGTGGACTCGACAAGTCCCGCAGAGCATCGAGCGCGCGCTCGGTCCGCCGCGACTGGATGATGGTGATGGCCATGACCACGAAGACGAAGCCGAGCAGCATCACCGCTTCGGAAGCATCGCCGAGGAGCAGATATAGACTGCCAGCGACGATCAGCATGATGAACATGGGCTCGCGCACGACTTCGAACACAATGGCGAGCAAGCTGCGCTTCTTTTGCAAAGGGAGCTCGTTCGCCCCTTGCTTTTCGAGTTTCAATTGAGCCTCGGCCTCAGTAAGGCCATCGGCCCCCGCGAGGTCGGGAGATCGCTCGATCACGGCTGGCACGGTCATCACGACCTGCCTGTTACGGCGCGATCTTCTCGCTTAACCACAGCCTTGTGGCCGCGATCGAGTCCTTCAAGCCGGCGTAGGATTCCTTGAAGCCGCTCTTCACGTCATTCCAAGAGGACTCGGTGGCGTTCTGCGCCTGCTCTAGCTGTTGCTTCGTCTGAGCGAGTTTCTTGCCCGCGGCATCGAGTTTGCTCGCGGCTTCGGCCTTTGCGCTGCCTGCAGAGCTGGCAACCTTGGCGGCAAGGCGATCCAACTCTTCCTGGGTGGCGACCAGGTCGCTCTGCATCTTGGCGACGAATTCGGCCTTGCGCGCATAGGCGTAGTCCTCCATCGCTTGCGTTGCTTCTAGGGTTGCTGCCTTTGCCTTCGCGAGTTGCACAGCCGAGGCCGGATCTTGCTGCGTTCCGTTTGTTGGCTTGTCGGTGGTCGATTTGCAGCCCAACGTGAAAGCCAGGGCGATGAAGAACGAAATAGCCAGTTTCGAGCTGGTCATAAGCATTCCTTTGCTTGGGTTGTCGGCTTCAGACGATGCGGCGGCCCTGAATCAAGCGAACCAGAATCATAACCACGGCGGCCACAAGGAGAATGTGAATGAACCCTCCCATGGCGTGCGCGGTGAAGAATCCAAGTGCCCAAAGCACGAGAAGAATGACGGCGATTGTCCACAACATGGGTGCCTCCTGCTACGAAACCGTGTTGACCGGCTGGCCTGAACTCTTCAACCTTGGCTTGTGCCACAGCATGTGCGAGATGGTCTGCGCGGCCAGGCGTGATACCTCTCGCGGATCGGCGCTGTACTCCGCGGCCTTGTCGAACACGGTCAGGATCAGCTCACCGAGCGGTACGGTCTTGGGGATTTGAGTTCTCATGTCATTTTGCCTTTCTTGGATGCGTATTTCACCTACAGCAGGTTTCGGGCCATCAAGTAGTCGGCAATGAATTCAACAGCTTGCAGCACAAACAGTTCTTGGCGCTGGCGAGTTCAATCATCGTGACGTAGCTTTCCCATCAAATCGAAGGAGAGGGATGGTGATGCGGGCAGGCGATCTAGATCATAAGGAGTTGCTCGAACTCGATCCGGAAGGCGGCGTGATCCGCTTTGCCGGACAGCGAGCGTTGCTGCTCGATGCGGTGGCCATGGGACTTTTGCGCAAGTACCTGGTCGAGAACTTTGGCGTGACCGCCGCGCGCACCGTGCTTACCCAATTCGGCTTTGCCCACGGTTGGCGCATGGCCGAGGCCATCCAGGCCGAATTCAAGTGGGACAGCAAGGAGGAATGGCAGCAGGCGGGGCCCCGCATCCACACCCTCGAAGGTCTCTTTCACTTGGAGCAGGGAAGCCAGGGACCTCTCTCCAAGGAGGGCATGATGCTCACGTCATCCTACGAGGCGGAGCAACATCTCTTGCACTTCGGTCGATCCGATGCGCCGGCGTGCTGGACCATCTGCGGCCTCACCAGCGGCTACCTCAGCCGAAGCTCTGGCAGCGAGATCTACGTCCTTGAAGACCGCTGCATGGGCCAGGGCGATGCGGCCTGCCACCTGATGGGTCGAACTCGCGCGGAGTGGGGTGACGAGCGTGCGGAAGAGCTACGGTTTTTCGAGGCGAATCGTCTCAAGGATTGTCTCGATGTTTCGCTCCAGCGGGTGACCGAGACGCTGAAGGCGGCCGAGCTGAAGTTGCGCTTGCACCGCCGAGCCCTGGTTCGCGTGGCCCGCGACGTCGAGGAGCCGCTCGGAATCGTCGCCAAGAGCGCCGCCATGGCACAGCTCGTGGATTTGGCGAGCCGGGTGGCCAAAGTCGATTCCACCGTCCTCATCACAGGCGAAAGCGGATCGGGCAAGGAGCGCGTCGCACGGCTCGTCCATGAAGAATCCACGCGTTCGACGGGACCGTTCGTCGCGGTCAACTGCGGGGCCATTACCGAGACCCTCCTCGAAAGCGAACTCTTTGGCCACGCGCGGGGCGCGTTCACGGGCGCGACGCAAGATCGGCCAGGCCTGTTCGAGGCGGCCAACAGCGGGACGCTGCTGCTCGACGAGGTCGGCGAGGTCTCGCCGGGGATGCAGGTCAAGCTCCTGCGTGCGCTGCAAGAGCGGGAGATCCGGCGCGTGGGTGAAAACAAGAACCGCAAGGTCGACGTGCGTGTCCTGGCCGCCACCAACCGCGACCTTGCCCACGGCGTGGCCGGGGGCAATTTTCGCCAAGATCTCTACTACCGCCTCAAGGTGGTCGAATTGCACGTGCCACCCCTGCGCGAGCGCAGAGACGACATCTTGCCCCTCGGCCGGGTGCTACTCGCGGACGCGGCCCTGCAGATGAAGCGCAAGATCACCGGTCTTGCCCCGGAGGCCGCCGATCAGCTGCTACGCTACGAGTGGCCAGGCAACGTGCGCGAGCTCGAAAACGCCATGGAGCGCGCCGTTGCGCTCGCGCGCGGAAGCCGCGTCGAGCTCGAGGATCTGCCCGAGGAGATCCGCCAGGCCGTGACCGTCCCCGTGGCCACCAAGGGCAAGGTGCGGCCGCTCGACGAGGTCGAGAAGGAATATATCCTCGCGGCCCTGGAACTGAATCACGGCAATCAGACCCATACCGCGCAGCAGCTCCACATCGGCTCGGCGACGCTGTACCGCAAACTCAAGAGCTACGGCTTGATCGGCAACAAGCGCGCAGTTGCGAGCTGAAGCACATGATGTTTCGGGGCATTTCGATCTCTTCGGGCATCGCGCGCGGCGAGGCTTTCGTGCTCTCGTCGGTCGACCAGATTCTGGTTCCGCGCCGTAGCGTCGCAGCGGACGAGGTGGATGCCGAGCTGGCGCGCTTCAGCGTGGCGATCGGGACGGCGGAGAAGGAGCTGCTCGCCCTGAGGGACGACGTGGCCAAGCGCATCGGCGTGAGCGAGGGCGACATCTTCGCGGCTCAAGCGCTGGTGGTGCGGGATCCCCGCCTACACGGGCAGGTCGTAACCGTGGTCCAGCAGAGCCGAATCAACGTCGAGGCCGCCCTGCTCGATGTCATCGAGACATTCGTTCGCGCCTTCGATCAGGTGTCCGACCCCTACCTGCGCGACCGCGCTGCGGACGTTCGCGACATCGGTCGTCGCATTCTCGCGGCGCTGGCCAAGGACGACGCATTTGTTGAGATCCCGGACGGATCTATCTTGGTTGCGGACGAGCTCTTGCCGTCGGCGATCGCGCGCTTCGAGCTCGATCGGGTGAAAGCACTTGTGACAGATCGCGGCGGCAAATTCTCGCACACCTCGATCCTCGCGCGTTCGTCGCGAATACCGGCGGTGTCGGGGATCCGAAACGCTCCGCTCAAGATCAAGACGGGCGACCAGTTGATCGTCGACGGCGTGTCCGGCATGGTCTTCGTCAACCCGGACCAGGCGGTGCAGAGCGAGTACGCGCGACTTGAGGCCGAGCTCTCCGGCTACCGCGCGGGACTGCAAGAGAGCATCGATTTGCCTTCGGTCACGCTCGACGGCACCGCGATCCTTCTGCTAGCCAACGCCAGCAAGGTGTCGGACACGGAGGCGGCCTGCCTCTATCGAGCCGACGGGATTGGTCTTTATCGCACCGAGTTCGCATTTTCGATCCGCAGCGCGTTTCCAAGCGAGGAGGATCAGTATCAGCTGTGGAAGCGAGCCGCCGAGCGCATCCACCCGCGCAAGATCGTGCTGCGCCTGCTCGACGTGGGTGGCGACAAGCAGCTCCCCTACTTTCCTTTGCCCCAGGCGCGCAATCCGTCGCTCGCCCAGCGCGGGATTCGCCTCCTGCTCAAGAATCCCGACCTGCTGAAGAGCCAATTGCGGGCGTTTCTGCGGGTCAGCGCGGAGCACCCCGTGTCGGTGCTAATCCCGGTCGTGGGCGGGATCGAAGACGTGCGGGGGACGCGCGCTGTGCTGAACGCAGCGATGGCGGAGCTTGGCGCCGAGGGCAAGGCTTTCAATCCGAAGATTCCACTTGGGGCCATGATTGAGGTCCCGTCGGCAGCGCTGCTGATGGCAGTGCTGGCCAAGGAACTCGACTTCTTCAGTCTGGGTACCAACGATCTGGTCCAGTATGTGCTCGCGGCGGATCGCGAAGACGACACCGTCGACGATTACTACCAACCGCTTCACCCGGCCGTTTTGCGGGTGATCCGGTTCGTGTCCGATGCCGCGCGCGCCGCTGGCCGGCCGCTGTCGATTTGCGGCGAGATAGCCGGCGATCCAGCGTACGTCCAGCTGCTCTTGGGACTGGGGCTGCATGAATTCAGCGTGGCACCCGGCGAGATACTCGAGGTCAAGAACGCGATTCGCGCGACAACGCTATCGGACGCCGAAACCCTGGCGACCGCTGCATTGGCGAAAGACTCGACGAGTGAAGTCCAGGAATTGCTCGAAAAGGGGCGGTTTGCGCGACGTCAGGCACCGTCCATGCCCGGGGAGGAATGACAGGTGCTTTGGGGGGCGCCCGCTGGTGAGGCTTGGCTCATCCATCAAAATGATGGTGACGGTAGTTCGTTCTGGTCGAACGAGCCAATGCTGAGCCTCCTCCGCGCTGCAACTACTCGAAATTGCGCGTTCTTCGCGATGGCTCGAAAACTGCTGTAGTCAGTGCGGAGATCGATTGGAGTTCAAATGAAACGCATATTCACTTTCGTGCTGCTGGCCGCGCTTACATCGAGTGGGTGCTTCTGGGGTGTTCGAGGAAGACGTGACGAAGGCCATTATCGACATGACGAGTATCGCGGACACGATGAACACGACCATGGTCATGGCGACCAAGGTCGTGACCACGATCATCGCGAAGGCCGTTGACCAAGCCGCGCTAGCGTTCGGCCTGCAGGTGCGCCTCGACGAACCAGAGCCACTTGTCCAACCCGCGAGAAACCTCGGTAAAGAGGTCGGTGGTGTCGGCATCGCTCAGCTCGTTGCTCTTCGCGATGGATTGCCGCACCGACTTTCCGAACGCCGCCAAGGCCGAGGACAGCGCATCCACGTGATCCCGGCCGGCGCCAGTCTTCGCCGCGTACTCGGCCAGGGTCGTCCGTTTGGCCACGCTGCGGGCGGTTCCCTCTGCGATGCCGCCTAGCTGCACGGCACGTTCGGCGATCACGTCCACGTAGGCCTCGACATCCTCATTCAGCTTGTCGAACAACTCGTGCAAAGCGATGAAATCGGGGCCCTTCACGTTCCAGTGCGCTTGCTTGCACTGGGTTTGCAGGTCGATGGCATCGGCCAGTCGAGCGTTGAGCAATTCCACCAAGGGGACGCGATTCTTTTCGTGAATATCATTCTTCGTGGGATACATGATCCACCAATTCCTTCCAATAGTAGTTGCAGTAATGAAATTCCTGACCGTGCTATCGAGCGCTCACTTGCCTATCACAACATGACTTTTCTTCGCTTCCGCTTCCAGCTTGGCTAGCTTGTTTCGAATCGACTCCTTGGTATCGCCGACTTTCTCCTGGATGACGCCGTAAAGCTTCTCTGCAGAGCCTTCGGCTTTCTTGAAGTCGTCGTCGGTGAGAGATCCCCAAGCTTCCTTCGCCCTTCCCTTGAGCTGTTCCCATTTACCGCTGGCTTGATCCTGGTTCATGTGATTGTCCTTCCTGACAGTAGTCGTCTTGTTCTCGTGTGGTACGGCGCTCCCCGAAGCGAGCTGCCCTATCCACACACCTACAGCAGTATTCGAGCCACCGGCCAAACGTGTGCAAATGCGGGCAATTGCAGCGCAGGAAGATCTGGAGGACTGGCAACTTCGACCAAGATGAAGGTCCAACTCCATCGATTTGAGGCAGAAGGTGGCCGCCGTCTTCATTCACCAAATCTGCGGACAAACCAGGTCTTTACGACTTGGGTCAGCAATGCATAGCCCAGCAGCATAGCAGCCAGGAACAGCCAGAAGCTCGGCGGCAGCGGAACGAATCCGAGCGTGGTCGCCAGCGGCGAAACCGTCAGCCATGCGCCTACGGCGACGATGGCAAGGGACGTGAGGATAAGCGGCCAACTGGCTCGGCTTTGGATGAACGGAATCTTGTTGGTGCGGATCACGTGGATGATCAAGGTCTGGGTGAAGAGCGACTCGACGAACCAGCCGGTATGAAACAGTGCCGGGTTGTTCCAGCACTTGAACACATACAGCATGATGAAAAATGTCAGGTAATCGAAGATCGAGCTGATTGGCCCGATGAACAGAATGAAGCGCAGAATTCTTCCAATGGTCCATTGGCGCGGTTTGGTGAGCCAGTCCGCGTCCACCCCGTCGGTCGGGATGGTCGTCTGGGAAAAGTCATAAAGAAGGTTGGTGCTCAGTACTTGGATCGGCAGCATGGGCAGAAAGGGCAGGAAGGCGCTGGCGCCCACGACGCTGAACATGTTGCCGAAGTTGGAACTGGCCGCCATCTTGATGTACTTGACGATGTTGCCGAACACCCGCCGGCCCTCCAGCACGCCCTGCTCCAGCACGAGTAGGCTATTTTCCAGCAGAATGATGTCGGAGGACTCCTTGGCGATGTCGACCGCGCTGTCCACGGAAATGCCCACATCGGCGGCCTTCAAGGCCGGGGCGTCGTTGATGCCGTCGCCCAGGAAGCCCAACACATGGCCCTGGCTCTGCAGGGCTCGAATGATGCGTTCTTTGTGGGCAGGAGCCAGCCTGGCAAAGACGCTCGTCGCGCTCGCGGCGGTGGCCAGCTCTGGCTCGCTCATGGTCTCGATTTGCGAGCCAAGCAAGAGGTGCTCAACGGGCATGCCCACTTCCTTACAGATATGGGCGGTGATGATCTCATTGTCGCCGGTCAACACCTTTACAGTTACGTTCAGACCATGAAGCCGCTTCAGCGCCTCGCTAGCGGTGTCTTTGGGCGGGTCCAGGAAAGCCAGAAAGCCCAGCAGGACCAGGTCCGACTCGTCTTTGACGGAATACACCGGGTCATCGGAAGCCCCGGGCATCTCCTTGTACGCAAGGGCGATCACGCGAAAGCCTTGCCCATTCAAATCGTCCGCTATTTGCCGGCGTTTGGCGTCGTGCTCGCGCTCGACAGGGACGACCTGGCCCTTGACATCGACCCGGGTGCACTGGCTCAGAACCTCCTCCACCGCGCCCTTGCAGATCAGCGTGTTCAACCCAGTTTCATCTTCCACCACCACGGACATCCGGCGACGTACGAAGTCGAATGGGATCTCATCGATCTTCTTGAATTTCTCCTTGGCTTTGAGGCGCTCTTCCAGCTCCTCGTGGTCAAGGATCGCTTGATCGAGCAGATTCTTCAAACCCGTGTGGTGGTAGCTGTTCAGGTAGCCGTAGTGAAGCACCTTCTCGTCGGCATCGCCGTTCACATCCAAGTACTTTTCGAGCACGACCTTGCCTTGGGTGAGCGTTCCGGTCTTATCCGTGCACAGCACGTCCATCGCGCCAAAGTTCTGGATGGCGTTGAGCCGTTTGACGATGACCTTCTTGCGCGCCATGGCCAGGGCGCCCTTCGACAAGTTGA
>OCTA010000174.1_pt1 | contig 60406 bp, 41 predicted proteins | sample 1538991 | NCBI WGS metagenome assembly OCTA01 (sample SAMEA3539302, study PRJEB22396) | soil metagenome | biome: tundra; feature: field; material: soil | place: USA | collected 2010-05 | depth 0.15 m
CCGTCGTGACGCTGCCAAAGTCCAGGCTGGCTCCGCTCAAAGCCAAAGTGCCAAGAGACTGTTGAGTCGAAGACTTGCCCGAGCTAAAACCCTGGCAGCCAATCAGGATGGCCAGACTCAAAAAAACCAGTGCCAGACTACTGGTCCGGAGAAGCTCGGCAGCTGGGGGTGGCAGACAGCGTCTCTTCATAATGAGTCGATCCCTGAAACGACCGGCACTTAAGTCTCGCGTTACTGCACTTAGGTCTCGCGTTTCTTAGGTATTGAGTTTGGGCGTTAAGGCGAGATTCGACCAGATTTCGAAGGTTCATAAGATAGACGGCGGAAGGTCACCACCCGGATGAACCGGCGCTCGTATGTCTTGTGGATTGTTGAGGATACGCCTATTCCATCTTGCGCGGCGCAGGCTAAAACGATCTCATGTCCAGTGCTGGTCTTAAACAAACGGTCTGTTATTTGCCTGGATTCGTAATCATGACCATGGGACTCGGAGGACCGACCTTGCCATCCGCTGCTACGTAGGAAATGCGGTACCGGACGCTTCCCGAAGCTGGCGGATTGTTGTCGGTGGCATTCTGTGCGGTCATTGGCCCTGCCATACGAATCCACCCTTGCTCCGGCTGAGCCTGGCGCTCCACGATCAGGCTGAGGCCGGCGGGTGGTTGCTGGAACTGCACGACAACATGGGGATAGGGGCTGGCGCTGAACTGCGCTGTGGGCGTTGCAGGAGTGGGGAGCGGTGGCGCGCCAACGCGAATGGCGACCGGCCGCGTGGGGTCGCTGCGATTTCCGTTCTTGTCCACTGCAACCAGGCGGTACCAATAATTCTCTCCGGCACTCACGTAGAGATCCGTAAACTGTCGAGCACTTCCGGGAAGCGGATCGCCAATCACAACTCCCAGATCGTCCGCACGTCCGGAACGCAACACCATGAACTGCGCCGCCTTTTCATCGGCAGGGACAAAATTAAGAACGCTTTTGCCGTCCGCGCCGCTTGAGCCAGTGATGGAAGGCGCATCGGGAAGCGACCGGTCGGCGAGCACCACCTGCACTGAAGCGCTGGCCGGGCCCTCTGCGTTGTCGAATCCAATGGCCAGAACCCGGTATTCGAGCTTCATGTCCGAACTCAGGCCCAGATAATCGTCGTAGAGCGGCTCCGGCGTCACATGGGGATTGAGGCGCACCCAGTTTTCGACGCCGGCACTGCCCGTCAGAGCACGACGTTCGACGAAGTATCCTGCTACCGGGAAGTCAACTGGCTTCCACGTGAGGCGGACTCGCGTCTGCCCTGCGTCGGAGGTGAGCCCTTCCACTTTCGGCAGCGCTCCTGGATTTTGCGACTGCGCGGCCGCGGCGCCCGAGGGATTTCCCAAGTCTCCCCGAGAATTTACAGAGCGCACGCGATAGTAATAAGTGGTGCCGCCCCGAACCGTTGCATCCTCATAATGCGAGGTGCCGGGCGGCAACGCCTGCGCTGCGAGAGCTTCGTAGGGCCCTGCGTGGAGAAATGCGCGCTCCACAACATAGCCGGCGAGATTTGGTTTCTGCTGCGCAGGCCAGCTCACCACAATCTTTCCGGCTGAACCCGCAGCCGTGACTGGCTGCGGTGGTTCGAGCGAATGAAAATCCGGATAGAAGATGCGAATGGAAGTTCCAGCGCTGCGGCGGCCAAACGCGTCCACGCTGAAGACGCGGTAGGTCAGCATCTCGTTCGGAGGAGCGTTCCGGTCGAGAACCAGCGGGATCTTCGGATCCCATTTCAGTCCAGGGATCACAGGCTTGGCCGTCACGGGTGCCGCCGACTGCCCGCCTCCATCGCGTTCAATGGCATAAGCGATCACCGGCAGCTCACGATTCTCCGCGGGCGCCTCCCAAAAAAGTGCCACGCCGCGTTCGTCGACTTTCACCTGCACGCCCGCAGGCGCTGGAGCGAGTGCCGTAGCCTGGGAGGAATCAACCGCAGAACTTACCAGTTGCACCCCAGTTGGTTTTCCCGAGTTGTCGAGGCCTTCGACTTTGTAGGTGCGGCTCCCCGATGCAACATTCTCCAACGTCCACGAAAGACCCAGTGCTTTTGCATAGCCCGGTTCGCTGAACGCCCTCAGGCCAACAATGTTGATCAGTTGCTTGCCTTTCGCGCCAGCATCGGGCTTCGCCAGCACATCCGGCAGTTTGCGGATCGCATCGGCATCCTCAACAGAAAGAGCCTGCAATGCAGCGGCATCGCCCATGCTGATCTTGGGAACGAGAACTTGTCCGGTGGAATCCGACAGCTTCCATCCCCCAGCCGGCCACTTGGATGGTGGCGGAAACCACAACAACGAAATATGTCCCTTGCCGTCAGAGACCGCGAACAGAGCTCCTGACGCTTCCTGGCCGGCAACAACTCGAACAGCGAAGAGCAGCAGAAGTGCCGTCGCCATCGACGTCGAGATTTTTGAAGGTGCCGTCATTGATTATTGTTTCTAGTTCTTGACTACAAGTGCACCGAGAACGAAACCGATCCCAGCGGCCACGGGAGTCCGATGCTGGCGCTAGCCTGCATCTCAAGCGGCAAAGCCTCGGCATGCACCTGTGCTGACACCCCCGCCGAGACGCAGACACTGTCCACGCAGACCCCGGCGTCAACGTTCGCCGAAAAGTCTCCGGAGATATGCGGCTGCGGCGTGATCGTTAGTCCCATGTCCACGCTGCCGCGAATGTATGCGGACGCCACCGAATCGTCGCCCACATTCAAATTGATGCTCTCTCCGCCGCCGATCGAGAGTCCTGCATCGGAGAGCATGACGTACATATTCGCGTCCGCGATCAACAGATGCCCGTCGATCCGCGGCCCCTGCTGCTTCCCGGCGTCGATGTGCCACGGCCCGCTCGGCCCGAAATGGATGTCAACCGCCGCGTTGTTCGCGCTGTTGCCCATATCCACCGATGCCAGCCCGCCCATGAAGTTCAGATGTCCCCACAGTCGCCCATCAAAATTGCTACCCGCGTACTGGAAATATCCCTGGAAATCTCCGTTGCTGTTGTCCGGCGGCTTGAGCACCCAGGCGTGGAAATCCATGCGCGCGCCCGCATCCTGCCCACTCGACTTGATCACCAGATCGCCGTCCAGCGTGTAAGTAAACTGGTCGGGCATACCCACCCGCATTCCCGCCATGAATAGGAAAGAATTATCGAAGACCGGAGCCGCCGCATTGATCGAGCCCGTATCCTCAAACGCGGTCAGTGGGAAATTGTGCCCGAGTCCGCCCTGCACGCGGTAAAGGTTCATCACCGGTGGTACCGGAATCAGCGGCACCCCTGTCGGGCCCAGTGCATAACTGACACGTGTCAACCAGTAATCGTGCCCGCCTTGATAGCCCAGGCGGAATTCTCCCGTAATCGGCGGGCCGCCTAACTCCGACAAATCCACCGATCCCGAATATTCACTGCCGCTTGTCCCGGAATACACGGGATGAATCTTGGCCTCGGAACTCGGCTGCCCCGACGGGTAGGGCAAGTCGATCACGAAAGGAGAATTCGTCGGGCCGACGGTGGAATAGTTATTGCCCGCCATGTTCACCTGATAATTCACCTGCATCGGTGCGGCCGGCATCACCTCGGACAGGTGAACCGTCGTATTGAAGAGCGCACCGAGAACCTGGCTGCCCGACGGAGGCGCCGTCAAATGTACCGAGGCCATATCAACCGGCGTCAGCCCCAGTTGCGCACTGCCTCCGAGCGGAATATCCAGCGCTTGATTGCCCTGCGCGAAGTACCCGCGCCCGTCCATCCCAAAGTAGAAAACCTGATCGAAGGCCGCAAACTGCTTGTTCTCGGAGGAGAACACCATGTGCAACTTGTTCGCTTCCACCACCCAACCGATGCCCTGCTGCTGCGTAAATTGCGGATTGTTCGCCGTGAAAGCAAAGTTTCCGAATGTCTTTGAAACGGGAGGAACCGTGAACGGGAAACTGGTCTGCGGATGCTGCCCGCCGCCGGATTGCAGTTGCGCAGTGCCCTTCAGGTCAATGTCGAGCCAAGGCACATGAATATCCATGTTGTTATATGTGGCTGTGAATCTTCCGTTGAACGCCGTCGCACTGATCGAGTCGAAATGGACGGACCCCAACCCAAGAGGCGCGGTGAAAGGTTTCGTGGTAAAGGTACCGCAAAGACCTGCGGCGATTCCCCAATCCGGAACGACAGGTTGCAGCGATGAACTCGAAACCAAGTCGAAGGTGTAAGGCGTGATCGCGAGACTTGGGAAGCGCACGCCCACCCAATCGCCGCCGGCCAGGTTTCCGCACAACAAATTTGCCGCGTCGCCATCATGATGGCTCAGATCCAGCCGCACGTTGCTGGACTGCATCGTGAAGGCACTCCAGCCAATCAATGTCGTGGGCATGTTGAGCCCATCTTTGATCCAGTCCCCATTGGCATGGAGTTCGCTGGTGACGCCGCTCCATGAAACCGGTATCTCTCCCGGCAGCCGGAGCGTGTCATCGGCAATCGTGACATTCAAGGTCGCGTCGAGTTCCCCGCCCGCCTGCCCCGCGAGTCTCTGCAGCGTTCCCTTGAGCGCCGGCAAACTCGCAGCCAGCGTGACATTCGGAGAAACATCAATGCTCCCCGTCTGCACATTCAGGCCGTCGGGAACGATCCAGTTGCTGATCTTTACCGGAATCGGCGGATACTGGTCATATGCCCCGGTACCGGTGTTGGCCATATAAATGATCAGATTGCCGGTTCCGTCATATGTTGAGCCCTGCTGTGTGACTCCATTCTGCAGTCCGCTGACCTCAAATGCTCCGCCGCTCTTGACTGGAAACAGAAATTTGCACGGCTTCTTCGGATCGGACGCCACCACTTGATAGGCCTCGCTGTTCGAAGCCACGTGCTGGTCCGGTACCGTATTCCCCAACTGCGAAACCACCTGCTGCAGCGCTCCATTCACATATTGCACCGCGCCTAATCCTGATGCGCTTTGCTTCGTCGGCGAGAGAACCCCAATCTTCAGCGGCGGCAAATTGCTGCCCGCCGGCGGCGCTAGAGTATTCAGCAAAGATTGCGCGTCGGCTGCATTGGGCCCAGCTATCTGTTTGCCGCCAGCGCTGCTGCTCGTGCCCGATCCCGTCGGCAGCGACGACGCAACCGGCAGCAACGATCCCAACGCTCGGCTTACCCCGATGGAGAGATTTGGCATCGTCGGATTGGGCATCACGTCGGCTTCGACCATCACACTGTGATTGCCCACCGGCTGCACCTGCAATCCCGGCGAAAGGACCGGAGGGCTTTGGCCAATCTTGATCGGAGGCTCGGGCACAGGCATCTCGAAGGACGCTCCCAGGAACTGGATCCTGGTGAATGCTTGGCGGGGCAGATTCATGCGTCTTGGGGAGGGCACCAGCGTCATGTTCTGCTGCGACTGCGTGCCATCCACAATCCACGTGACCCGCACTTGCCCGGTGCCGTAATAGCTCAAGTAAGAGGTCGCATCCATCCCGTCGTCACACGTGCTGCAGACAGCCGCAACCGGCGCTGCTCCCGGAACCAACGGCACCAGCTTTTCCTTTTCGAGCTTCGGCGGATTACTGCCCGCGGCTGGTGGCGGCGTCTTTGCGACCTGCATCGGCACCGTGGTTTTGGCTGGTTGGCCACCCAGCGGTCCGTTCTTCATCGGCCCGCCCGCAGCCAACACTCCTTTGCGGACGTCGTACGCGCCAAAATCAGGATCGGCGATTCCCGTCAGATGGAGCGGCCCTTCCGCCACCAGATCCGGCACTACAGTTACGTATATCGTGTGGCAATACAGCATGTAAGCGTCGCTCGCTACCTGAGCTGCGGGGCTGGTTCCGCTGTTGCCTCCGCCAAGCATCTGCTGAAAGTTCGTCTGCACTCCCGTCAGCGTGAGCCCGTTCTTCACCGCGCCCGTTGATGCCATCTTCGACAGCAGCGCAGTCTGCATGAACGGCGTCGTCGGCCCATCCACACTCGCCGAAACCGAACCGACGCTTACGTGCTGCAAGTCTTCTTCCGACAATTGGAACACCCGCACCGTGTAGCCGTTGGGCGACTGATAGGTGTGCTGCATCGGGCTGGTGGAATTCATCGGGTACGACAGCTGAACTGCCGGCGTCCAGTTGCCCAGCGAATATTGGTTCGGAGGTGGGGGCTCCACCGGGGGTGCGGTCAACGGCTCTACGGTTCCATCGCCCCAGTCGACAAAGACATTGTCGAACTTAACCGCTGCGACGTACCCCGCCAGACACGGCGGTCCGCACTTGGGCGGATCGGCCGTCTGGGGCGTGAACTTGATCTCATACGGCGACTGCGCCAGACTGAAGTTGCCCTCCAGCGCCCATGGGTCGCCGACATAGTTGTTCTGGTCAACTCCCGTCACCTTCCCGTTTGCGTCGTACACATTCTTGTCGGCAATATTGACGGCCTGCACGCCCGTAGTCGTCCCCGTGCCGCTGCACTGCATCCCCGTCGGCGGCTTGGGAGCGAGCAGTGGCCAGCGGTTGGAGATTTCCACTTCAATATTTACGGTCCCGCCAGAGGCCGCCTGGTTGGCCGAGTTCTGAGCGAGGTTCTGCGCGGCGTTCTGGTTTAGCACGGGCACGGCATTTTGCCCGCCGCCCTTGCTGTTCGCCGGAGGATTCGCCTGCGGCGCTACTCCGTTTTTGTTATACGTGTGGAATCCTGCGACCTCCCATTGCAGTTGCCCCTGATTCAACAACCCGCTGAGCTGGTCTGGAGGAAACTTCGGCATGGTATTGCCCGACGAGGCCGCGATGGAAACAATCGGCGTCTTAGTGGGGGACAAGGGCGGCCCCATCAATCCAACCAAACCGGGGAACATCCGCCGCTGAACCGGATCCAACACCGCTTTCAGGAAAGCCGGGTCGGGTCGGAAGTAGGTTGGCACCACTGTAAGCCATCCTCCCATCGCCGGCACGCGGTACCCGGTAATCTGCTGCGTTGCCACCAGCGTCTTGCCGTCCGCGGAGTAGATGCGTAACTCGTAGTAGTCAGCCAGCCCAGGATTCTGCTCGTGCCACTGGAAAACGGAACTGTCATTCAGCAAAGGAACCGAGTATGTGCCGTATCCGTCGCTAGTGGTCTCCGGGCCGAGCGGTCCGTCCAGCACGATGATGCCAAGCGGAAAATTCTGCAGCGTAATCGGCGGAATCTTCAACACCGTCGGCGGCCCAGACTGCTTCACCGCCAGCACATTCAGCATCCCCTTCCCAACAACACTCTGCTGGCCTGGCCCCTGCAAATTGATGTCGCGCCCTCCAGGCAGTGCAGCCGGGAGCGCGTTCACGCTGACATGCATCTCGGTGCTGTTGACGTAGCGGGCCGGCCCATTTGCGAATACAGCCGCCGGTACCCCCGCGCCCACCGTGAATGTCACCTGCGTGCCAGGAACAAAATTAGAGCCCTGCAGAGTCACGTCAACGTTCTGGCTTCCCGCAGCAATCTGATTTGGAACCACGCGCAGTATCTGCATGGGCGGTGCGTGGCTGAGGCTGGCCCCGGAAACCACGGTGAATGTATTCGACGCGGAAACTCTTGTCTTCCCGCTGCCCACCGCCAGCACTACTCCCCGAGCTCCCAACGATGCATTCGGAGCGATGCTGATCTGGGCCTGAATCTGATTCGCGTTCGTTGACGTGGCCGACTGCACCGTGATGCCACTGTTGGGCATGAACTGCAATGACACGGGCGCGGAGAAGTTGACTCCGGTCAGGGTCATCGCCACGGTCGTGCCCTGCGTCCCCTGCAACGGAGAAAATTCGCGAAGAGCGGGCAGGCCGGGTTGCGTTGTAGCGCAGCCGTTGGCCGCCATTCCGGGCGGGCAATTCTGCGACGCCGTGATGGTGAAGGGCATTGCGGCGCGCAGGCTGTGGTCGGCGTCGATCAGAATGACTTGACGGCTTCCGGATTGCGCGCTGGGATCAATTTGCACCTGCGCCGAAATCTGCATGGGCGAAACGACCTGGAGTTTGCTCACCGTGATTCCCTGCGACGGCGTGAACACCAGATTCATGGCCCGAGCCACGAAATTTGAACCGCTGAAATTAATGGTGACCGTGGAACCGGCCGCCGCTTGGGCCGGGCTGAAGCTGATGAGCACCGGCGGCTTCGCCTGCGCGTGCCCCATCCCGCAGAGCGCGAGACATAGCACCGACAAGTGAATCACCCGCGAACTTAACCACCGCTGCTTCATGAGCGCTTTGCTCGCTTCATCTTCAGAAAGTGTGCTTATGGCCCCAGGTCACCGTCCAAATCACCAACAACTGCGTGCTTCTTTGGTCAACGTTCATGATCCCGTCGCGATTCTGGTTGTAGTTCCCCTGCGCCGAAAACGTATTGAACTTCAGCACTCCCGGAAGTGTCCACGAAACTCTGCCCCCATATTGCCCGGTGAGCGTGTCCGCTGTGAGTGTGCCGTTCGAGAGAATCGTCCGCCCTTTCGTGACCGTCACCAGCGGCGAAACCTGCAGCGCCGGTTTCTTCCACGTAAACGCCGGTTGGATATACACCGTGATGTTGCGCGTCGTGCCGGTCGTCAACCCATCGGCGGCGACCCAGTTCGCATTTACTTGCCCATTCAACTGGAAGAACTTCTTCGTAACCAGGTTCGTGCCGAAGGTGAGTGACGAAGTGATCGTGCTGGCCTCGGGAAACAGATTGTTGTGATTCCAGTCTCGCGTGGCTCCTCCGGTGATCGTCACTGTCCCAACTTGCCGGTTCAAGTTGATGTTTCCGGAGATGTCGCGTTGGTCCTGCGCTCCGGTCTGGTCCGGAGGCTGCCCCTGCAGCGCCGCGGGAATCGTGCCGGTCTGCGTCAGGGACTCGCGCGCATCCACAACCAGATTGGTTTTCACCCCGAAGGCCTTGCTCCACGTTTCGTCAAAGTTGTCCAGGAACAATTCGTCGCTCGTCGTGGGATGAACGTTGTTCGCCAGAAACGTGTAGGTCAATCCGAACGTGCCGGCGCTCGTAGCCTGGGTAATCCCGGAATCCACTCCCCGCAGGTTGGGCTGGCTGGCCTGCGTCAGGCTGGGATTCGCGGGATTGCCGAAGTTCTCACCGACGTCGCGGTAAGCCACGTTCATGTTCGTCTTGCCAGCTTGTCCGGAAATACCGGTGCGCCACGCTCTGCCAAACTGGCTGTCGGAGAACTGGGTCGTGTCTGGATTCTCGCGGCTGAAGGCATACTCTGAAGACCACAACCATTTCGCAGTAAGATGAATATTGAGCAGCGCGCCGTAAACGTCTCCCATCGACTTCGCAGCCACTGGATTCGGCAGGATGATCGGGTTCCCTTGCGAATCGTACGATACGCTGGTGGGCGCGCCGATATCTTGTGCGCTTAACCACATCAGCCGGAACACCGCCCACTTGGGCAACGGCGCCTGCCAACTCGCTCCCATCATCTGCTGATGGAAATTGATTCCCGACCCTCCACCCAGCGCCTGATCGTTTGTATTTACGAAATAGCCGAACGTGCCCGCCGGCGTCTTGAGCGTCGCCTCGAGGCCCTGGCGTGGAGTGGCAGCAGTCACAAACTGTGCGTCGGTGTACAAGACTGGTGACACGATTCCGAAGCGAAGATTCGCCGCGAAATCCCCGTTCTTATAGCCAAGCTGCAAAACGTAGTCATTCACTCGTCCCTGGCTGGTGCGCTGCACTTCAGGATTCAGGATGGAATTCAGCAGCCCGCTGCCGTTAACTTCCACGTGCCAGGGGCCGCGATTGTAGGTCATGCGTTCGGCGACCGATAGGACATTCGAATCCGGCGGATTCGATCCTGAGGCCCACTGCGTGTTCGCACTGATCTGGCCTTCCTCCGACGGGCCCTGCTCCTTTCGAAGCTCAATCGCACCCGCCTTGGCGCCGCGGTGCACAGCTGCGACGGACGCTGTTGTCGGCAAAGCACCCTGCTGTCGCGGTGGAGGAAGCTCCGCATCCGTTCCCGGCTGGAACGCCCCTGCCGCCGGAACGCTCGGCACTGCGGGCGCAGGCGGAGATGGAGCCACCACGGTGAACTTCCAGGTCGCACCCTCGCTCCCCACTGTGAGGTTCACATTGTGATCCCCTCCGGCCAGCGCCAGTGGCGGCGTGAACGCAACTTTGATGTCACTCACCTGCGCTAGTGTGGTGACATCCACGTCATCGAGCATCAGGGTGATGTCAGCGGGATTCACCTGAGACTGGAAGCCCACCGAAACTGTCGGCTGCAATTGATTCGTGCTGCTGTTGGGCGCCGGCGTTTGCCCGGAAATCTGAGCCGCGAGATCGGGGGGAGATGGCAGCGCCTCAGGAACTCCCAGAGACGCCAGTTGCACAAGATGGCCGTCGTGATTCAGGCTGGTGTCAGGCAAGGCCTCTGCCACAAAACTTTGCACCGGTCCCGACATGATGAGTACGCCGTTGGGCGCGATGGCATCCACCTGCCAGTAATAAGTAGTGCCCGCCGTCAGTTTCCGATCTGCAACCCGCAGGTCCAGCTTGGGGTCAGCAGTCAAGTATTGCCGGATGATCTGTGTGGCCTCGGCGTCGCCGCTGATCGTAACGAAATAGTAGCCGTTGGTTTGTGCGGGTTTCCATTCGAGGAGCGTATGGCCCGCAGCCGTGCGTGCGGGCTTCGGACGCAGCGACGTCAACCCGCCTTCCGCAACCCGATATACGCTTCTCATCGGCAGCGGCTTGCGCGGCGTTCCCGATATTTCCACGGCGCGCACAGTCCAGTAGAGTTGGCCCTCCGGCAAACTCCGCCAGATTCCGTCCGGCACTTCCCAGCGATTGTCCACGACATCAAACCAATTCTGGATCGTCCCCAGATAAGGCTGACTCGAGAAGCCCACCTGATACTTCGCCGCCCCTGGCACGGGGGCCCACAACAACCGCGGTGGAATGTCCGACGAAAACGTTGCCCCGTATTCCGGCTGGATCAGTTGTTCCAGTCTCCAATCTCCCGGATTCACGACGACTACGATGGGATAGGTTGAGATCTGATTGGGCTGCACCATGCGCAACAACAGCGTATGCGAGCCGAGGTACCAGGTGGGCAGAGACTGGCGAGTCTGAATGGCCGTACTCTGTCCGCCCACAATCGAAGCCGTAAACTGCTCGACCACGTTTCCGTCCCAAACCCACTGTCCGACCACCGTGCCGGTTCCCGAACCCGCAAGAATGGCTTCGGCATTCAATTCCTGGCCTTGCATCACCACGGTCCCGTCACGCGGATGCATCAATGCCATGTTTAAGACGGAAAGCGGTGCTCCCAAGGAACTGGACGATTCCACCTCGATCGGCTGAGAGGTTCCCGAAGCTCCATTAGTAAACGCGCCCGCCGTGCTGGTTCCATCCAGATTCAATACGTCCACAGCACGCAAACCAGGAATCGCTTTCGGACTCACGCTGAAGAGGGCCGACATAAGCCCAGAATTCACGACCACCACACTCAGCACGGCGACATCCGTGGCCCGGGTATGTCCATTCGAATTGCTGACGGAAGTCAACGTTGGCGAGATCACCGCGGTAGCCCCCGGTCTAAAATTCGCTCCGACCAGAGTCATCCTTATATGGTCTCCACCTTGCGAGGTGAAGCCAGGAGAAACACTGATCAGACTTGGCGAAGGCGCGGCACTCGCCGTAAGCGGTACGCCGTTGGACGTCAACCCGCCTCCTGCGGCAAATGGGTTGAATACCGTGACCAGGAGAGTTGACGGCGTGGCGATGTCGGAACCGAAAATCGTCGCCGTCAGCTTCAGCCCGCTGACAAAGACGGTGGGACGGTTGCTGCCGTTGATCTGCACTACTGAGTTTGTGAGGAAGCCGCTGCCGGTCACCGTCAAAGTGAAGTTTGGTCCTCCGGATGCAACTGAAGGCGGATTGATGCTGGCGATAACCGGAGCAGTTTGTGCGCGGCCGGCCTGGCATGTCGCCACCAAGAAAACGATCGACAAAAACAGAAAGACACTTGATTTGCGACGCGCCTGACAATCCACAGAGCCACCAATCGCCCGAACATCGGTTGACAGAATTCAATTGACAAAATGCGGATAGAGGTTGCGTTGACTGCAGTTCTACAAATCAAACCACACTTGGGTCGGTGGTGGAAGCCCAAACGTCACGCGAGTACCTTGCTGGTCAACTGCTGAGCGTGTCAGGGGAGGAGGTCCGGAAATCTTGGCGCGCGGGCCTACTCGACCTCTGCATTTCCACTGGGCTTGACCACCAGGAAAGGACCGATCGCCAGCACATCCATGCGGGTGCGCTGGAAACAATCGATGGCCTCCTCTGGAGTGCAGACGATGGGCTCATTCTCGTTGAAGCTCGTGTTCAGGATGACGGGGATGCCAGTCTTCCGATGGAAGGCCGAGATCAAGTCGTAGTACATCGGATTTTCTTCGCGAGTCACGCTCTGCAGGCGGCCGGTATCGTCCACATGGTTCACCGCACACAGTTCCTTGCGCTTCTCTGGCCGGATTTTGTACACGTGCAGCATGAACGGCGAGGGATGATCGTGCTCAAAGTACTCGTGCTGATGGTCGGCCATGATCGACGGGGCAAAGGGGCGGAACCACTCGCGGTGCTTGATGCGAGCGTTAAGAACGTCTTTCATGTTGGGCAGGCCAGGATGAGCCACGATGGAGCGATTGCCGAGTGCGCGCGGACCCCACTCCATCCGTCCTTGAAACCAGCCGATCACGTTGCCAGCGGCGATCTGTTCGGCGGTGGCGTCGAGCAATGCAGTGCGCTCCAGCTTGCGATACTTCGAACCGGCACTCTGTAGCGCCGATTCAATGCGCGAATCGGAAAATTCCGGACCGAGGTAGGAATTCTTCAATTCATGGCGTCGCGGCTGCTTGAGCACGGAATGATAGGTGTGCAGAGCGGCCCCGATGGCCAGGCCTTCGTCGCCAGCGGCGGGTTGAATGTAGGTGCGGCGGAACGGCGTGACATCGAAGACCTTGCCATTGGCCACGCTGTTGAGCGCACATCCGCCAGCCATCGCCAGGTCTTCGCACGGGACTCGGCGGTGAAGTTGATTCAGTAAATGGAAGAAGATCTCTTCAAAACGATGCTGCAGCGCGAAGGCGAGGTCCATATCGCGCTGCTTTATTTCGGAGTGCGGAGCGCGCGGTTCGCCGAATAGCTTCTCCATGCGGTCCGAGAAGTGGCGGGCAAGCTTAACCGTGCCATCTTCCAGCACCTGCATTCCCTGGTTGCTGCCGAGCGCCTTGAAATAGCTGAGGTCCAACTGGAAGCCACCATTCTTGGCCGCGACGATCTTGTTGATCTCGTCACAATAGGTGTCCTTTCCATACGGGGCCAGGCCCATGACTTTGCCTTCATCGCCGTACTTGCTGTAGCCGATGAATTCGCAAATCATGGTGTAGACGCTGCCCAGCGAGTGCGGCAGAAACACGCGGTCGAGAACCTCAATCTCGTTGCCTTCGCAAAGCGCCATCATCGTGGAAACGAAGTCGCCGGAACCGTCGTAGCTGAAGCCCGCGGCCTTCTCCCAAGGAGAACAGTAATAGGCGCTCGCGATATGGGCGATGTGGTGCTCGAGATGGTGCTCCTGAAAACGGAGTTGCGCGGAATCGACATCAAGCGCCTTCGACAGCAGCGAGCGCACATCGCGCATTCCCTCTTTGCGCTGACGAAGCCGGATGAGGTTCAGAATCTTAGCCGGGTTGGCGAGCGCGTATCGTACTTTCTTTGCGAGGTGCGCATCGCTATCCTGCCCGACGGACACATGTTCGACATCCGAAATCTTCGCCCCGACCGCATCGAGGCACGCCTTGATCGCAAGCGCGGGAAAACCAGCGAAGTGTTTGTGACGGTTCAGGCGCTCCTCGGCAATGGCAAACTTGACTTCGCCATCGACCACGATCGCCGCCGAGGCATCGGCATGAAACATGTTGAGGCCCAAGATGAGCATGAACTACGTTCGTCTCCTCTGACGTTGCACGCGTAATTGGATCATTCGTTCAGGCTGGGTTTACGCTGGATGTTCTTCGAACTGCGTTGAGCAATGAGGCTGCATTCACCGCGAGCCGCTTCAATTACTGGAGCATGCGGCTGCGATGTTAGTTGCGAAACAACCGCTCGAAACTTTCCGTTTGGTTGCCTTTCAATTTCCTCGACGTATTGAAATCGGACCGCGAGACCCGGACTGATCCAGCGGTGGATCTCCCGGAGGATTTCGGCTTCGTCGCTTGTACCATACCCGGGACGGCGCACCAATCGAACCGTAATCTCGCCCAGTTGCTCTTGAACGACCTGCACCTCTTTTACGTTGAGGGCATCCTTAAACACATAGTCAAATCGCATGATGCGCGTGCCCTCTGGCGTAATCACGTAATCGTCCTCGCGCCCTTCAATACGGAGCAAGGCCCTCGAACTGCGCCCACAAGGGCAAGCGTGCGCGCTATCTTGCCACACCCCACTATCGCCAACCTCATAACGAATCAGAGGAAAAGCGTCGTTGGCAAAACCCGTGCATAGGATTGACTTTGCGGGATTCGCACGCTGAAGCTCGACCCCTTCCATGACCCCAAACTCGAAGTCCTCATGGTAAACGAACTCCGGGCAGTGGGACGCATTGCCGCAGCCCTCGGAGCAACCGTACTGATCGGTCAGCGTCGCGCCCGTAAATTTCTGAATGTCACGGCGCTGAAAGTCGAGCATCTTTTCGGCTCCGGTGAAGACAGCCCGGGGCGGCGAATGAAGGGCCAGTCCGGCTTCGCTGGCATGCAACACAAGCATGTGGATGATCGACGGATATCCTGAATAAAACTCGAAGGGGTGTGAGTTTAAAAACTCGATCACGCTGGAGATTTTTCCTGCGGTGAGGTGGTGCATCGTCACCAGCGCCTGATGCAGCGGCCGATTCCAGCGCCAGTAGGGCGGTGTGCTCTGACCCACCGGAACAACCCTTTTACCGGTAAAGTTCGCATGCCAGGCGCCGGGCCCTATGCCGAAACGCAACCGGTGACGCCACCACACAGCCCACTGGAAAGCAATCGCCGGTTTGGTCGCATAAAAGTGCAGCGCCTTTCCGGTCGTTCCGCTGGTGTGGCGAAACACCAGATCGCGCCTAGATACCTTCTGAGAAACCAGGCGGTCGAAATTCTGCCGCACATTTTCTTTGGTCAGCACAGGCAGCTTGGGCAGGTCTTCGCGGCAACGAATATCTTCCGGTGATAACTTCAGGCTCTTCCAGAGTTCGCGATAGTAAGGAACGCTTTCGTAAGCATGGCGAATGAGTTGCCGAATCTTTTCATTTTGGTAGGCCTCGATCTCCGCGGCGCTCCATCGATCCGAATCCATCAATTCGAGCAAGCGCTTTTCAAAAATGCTTCCGAAGCGGGTCCGGGCCTCTTTTTTCCCGTAGTACCAGCACGCGGCGTTCTGCAGAAAAACCGGCAACCGGGGATAAATGTGCTCGACGATGGCGGATTCACTCATGGCTGCGAGACCGCCTCGCTGGTGCAGTCGGCAGAGGTGTCGAGCGCAGGCGCTTGTTCGATGTGCCCCTTCCACCCGAAATGAGGCTCGAAGTGAAATGTGTCGCGGCTCGCAATTTCGACCAAGGGTAGATTCCACGCAGAGTCGTTGCTGCTCAAGACAATGTCGCGCCAACCGTGGTCGGAGAGCGGAAAATTCCGGCACTGAAACGCCCGCGCTACGATCGGAATCTTGTCCGGATCAAAGCCCATGAGGTAAGCGCATGCTGCATCCACGCTGGGTGGGTGCACGCCAAACAGCAGCACTCCCGCTGGAACAGGATCCGGATTCAGCGGCCCCCTACCCTCGCCGGCAAGGATTCCGTCCACAAGAACGTAATGCCGTTTGCGACCCTGCTGCGGATCGCGCAGCGATCCGTCGGCGTTACCATAGAAGACAATCTTGTTCAGATCGAGGCACATCCTCCAGATGGTGTCGTTGCCGAACCAGTTCCCGCTGCGAACGGTGCTCTCGGTATCGCCAAAGACCGGTTTCCCGAGTCCACGCGCCACCTGATGGAGCCAGGGGCCAACCACCGGGATCCGATGCGAGAGTCCGCGAATGGCGCCCGCCATCTTGCGTTCGGTGCGGTGCTTCAAGTCCGGATTCGGATGCTCATCTCCTCCGAGGGCCGGAGCGCCTTCGGTGTGATGCGGCAGCCAGTTCTTGTCCGCGTTCACTCCGACCAGGTTCTTAAGGCTCGCGGTGATCCCTGCTTTCTTGTGGGTCTTCCACTTCGGCAGGCTGAACACCACATCGCACTTGATGGCGCAACCCGCAATCAGATATTCGTGGCGCCCCCCGCTGTGATGACGGTTGACCACGCCGGCGTCATAATCCGCACCATAATAATGTCCGGCGCCAGTGTGATCCACGAATTCGCTCGCCTGTCCCAGATCGAAGGCGACCGCTCCGTAAGGATTGGGAGCGAGTTTGCGTCGCTCCACGATCACTTCACGGTGCGTGGTCCACTCTTCCTGGCGCAGATCGATGAGTTCGAACGAGAGGCCGCGAGCCAGATAAAAGTCTCGAATCACGTCAAGGCCTAGAAGACGCGTCATTTCTGAGAAGGACGCATCCGTTTGGGGCGCATCAGCAAGAATGATTTTGCCTTTGGGTCCAACCGCCTTCCAAACATAGTCAGCCACTGCCCGAATTATGCTGCCATGCGTAATTACATAGCGCCAGCCCTGAGGATCACGCGGGTGGCGCTGATGCACCATATTCGGCTTCAGTAGAACCGTCTCGCCGGGGTGGATCAACTCCCTAAGCGGATTCCACTCGGGCATCCCGAAGTGCGCAAGATCCAGTCCGGCCGTGTGAAAGCAGCCGCGCACACCTTCATAGGCAGCATTCGGTTCCGCTGACACATCGTCGAAAGCATATTCCGGGTAGCGCTGCGCCGGAGAAAACGGTGCCTGGTCGGAATACTCCCCACGTTTGCCACGCCAGGCAACGACCGTATTTTCCGGCAAGCCACTCATCCCCGATTCCGCATCGAGGGTTCAACGCCCTCGTCCTCTCTCGCCCGTCGCAACTCGTAGATCTTCGACTTCACGTGAAACACCTGCACCGCCTGAAATCCGCAATAGATCAAGCCAGGGACACCGTCCAGAAATCCCAGACCGAACACATACTTGAACAAAAAGTACCAAAGCGGCGCGCCGGGTATGCCGAGGAACCTGGTTTTGAGCCAACGGCGGCGCTGCGCCTGCGTGCCGAAAAATGACGGAGCGAGTTGCCCGTTGGCCTCGCTTTCCAGCCAAACTTTAGCTTCCCAGTTGGAGTACTCATCGTGCTTCCGGATGTAGCGCGACAGCGACTCAACATTGCGGTGCGCCAGCGGGTTCTTCAGTCGCGCGGTGGCTCCCTCCACCACAACGTGTTCGTGAATCTCCATGTCAGCCATGGAGGTATCTTGATCCTTCAAGCGGCATTCGTAACCGCCTTTGCCGCGGCGAAACAGCGACAGCTTCCAAAAACCCGCGCCCCCGTGCCGAAGAAGTCGGCCGAGAAAATACATCCGCAGAGAAACATAGTAGCCATTGATACTTGGATCTTCGACGGCCCGGCGGATTTCTTCTTCCAGTTCCGGCGTGAGCGCTTCGTCGGCGTCAACCAGGAATATCCAGTCAAACTCAAGAGGCAGATTCTCGATGGCCCACTGACGTTTCTTCGGCCAGCCACCCTGATAGTGAAACTGCACCAGCTTGACTCCAAAAGCACGCGCGATTTCGGGAGTAGCATCGGTGCTCCCGGAGTCGATGACATAGACCTCGCCGACATTGCGCAACGCCTCCAGACAACGAGGCAGGTTCTTCTCCTCATTGCGCGCAGCCACGATCACGCTGACTGGCAGCTTTGCCGTCGGGGTCACAGGCTGCGACTTCGCGATTTCTTCGACTTTCTGCATGGAAAGCGATTACAGGTGCAGTTCGCACCAGCGTTGCAGGACGTACAAGGACCACGGGCGTGACCATGAAGTCCCGCCACCCAGGAAATCTTTCCAGACCTGTTCCACTTGATTGGCGTCCAGCATTCCCCCCAGTGGTCCTTCGCTGATTCGTTTTTTCCCCAGCACTGGCTCGATCTCCGGTCGAAGCTCTTGCCTCATCCAATGCTCGAAAGGCAGCGTAAAGCCCCGCTTCGGACGATGGACAATCTCGTCGGGCAACGATCCCGCCAGCGCGCCCACCAGAAGTTTCTTCGGCGTACCATTCAGCTTCCACTCACCCGGAAGAGCCAGGACGGCTTTGGCTAACTGGTGATCGATCAGGGGAACTCGGACCTCCAGACCCTGCGACATGCTCATCCCATCGGCGTCGCGCAACAGTGTATTCAGCATATAACAGCGCGACTCGAGATAGGAAACGCGATTGATGGGATCGAGCGCACGCGAACGCTGGAGACTGTCATACTGAGAGGCGGACGCCGTTCCCACCGTGACTTCATCTATACCGGGAAAAAGAAGATCTCGCTGGTCAGGAGTAAACAACATGCGCGTCAGGAAGTAGGGATGCAAAATCCTGCCATTGGCGCTCACCAAAGTAGACAGCTTTCGGTTCTGGTCATTATTAGGGGCGACCGCGCGAAACACCGAAGCGAGCGTACCTCGGAGGGTGCGCGGAACTCGCTTCCAAGGCAACGCAAACCGTTCGATGCGCGGCAAACTTCGGAAGCTGGAATACCCGGCAAATACTTCGTCCCCGCCGAGCCCGGACAATGCGACCTTCACGCCAGCCCGGCGCGTTTCCCGTGAAACGAAATAGGTATTGATCCCGTCCATGGTGGGCAGGTCCATCGCCCGCAGCGCGTCCGGAATCGCCGCCAGAACATCCGTCTGCGAAACATTGATTTCGTGATGATCAGTATGAAACTTGGCGGCGATGGCACGCGAGTGTTGCGCTTCGGAAAAATCGGCTTCGCGAAAAACGATGGAGAACGTGCTGGGAGTCACGCCGCCACGGCTCAGAATGCTGACCAGCGCGCTCGAATCGATGCCCCCGGAGAGAAACACTCCCACGGGCACATCGCTGACTAACTGCAGGCGGACGGCTTCTTCCAGAATCGGCTGCAGGCGCTCGGCGGCTTGTTTTTCATTGTCGGCCAAGGACCCCGCCGAATCTCGAGCAGCAACTGCCGGTGCGTCTACCAAATCCCAATACGAAGCTTGGCGCAGAACCCCGATTTCCCACGTCAAAGTGTGCCCGGGAGGAAGCGAGCGAATGCCGTCCACGAGTGTGAGCGGATCGTAGGCCGAGCCGAAAGTCAGGTAGTTGATGAGGCCCGCAGGATCGATGCGGGGCTGCACGAGACCGGTCCCAAGCAACGTGCGGACTTCCGAGGCAAAAAGAAAATACGAGCCGGTCTGCGCATAGTACAGCGGCTTAATGCCCATCGGATCGCGGGCAATGAACAGGCGGTGGCGGCGGGCGTCCCAGAGGGCGAAGGCAAACATGCCGCGGAACTTCGCCAGGCAGCCCTCGCCCCACCGCGCATAAGCCTTCAGAATCACTTCCGTGTCGGAGTGGCTGACAAAACTTGTGCCGGCTTTTTGAAGTTCGTCCCGAATGTCGCGGAAGTTGTAGATCTCGCCGTTGTAGACGATCCAATTGCCGGTTTCGGCGTCGTGCATGGGCTGGTGAGCGAGCGGGGAGAGATCGAGAATCGCCAGCCGCCGGTTGCCCAGGCCGATTTCCACCGGGTCAGAGGCGGAATCGCGCAGCAGAATCGTCCCCGAGTCATCCGGCCCGCGATGCGCCAGCGACTGCGTGCCCCTTTCGAGCACACCGTCCGGGATTCGCGCGTTCCGCGCAACAACGCCGAAGATTCCGCACATTCAGAATGTCATCCGAGATCGAGCTATCTAGTCCGAGCCAACCATATTAAGGCAGAAAGGGTTGAAGAGCCGCACCCTCAGAGGCAGTGTTGTTAGCAGGTCAAAATGTCCGGTTTTCTTAGCAGGTGACACTGTCCGGTGAAGGGTAAACGACCAGCCGTCGTCGGGACTTTAGGAAAGTGGTGCTTCCCGCGGTTTTTGCGGGATTTCCAAGCGAGGGGGGAAAGTCGGGGGTTGACTTTTCCACCTCGCGGCTTTTCCACAGCCCGTCCGCGTAGCGTTTTGTGGTTTGCCAGGGCGCACCGTGGGCGTCGTAGCGGCCCAACCGATGCGATCAATGGGTGAGGCTGAAGCTTCCATCCAGGTGTTGGTGGACTGGATGTTCTCCGGGGTTTGGCAAATCAGAATGAGCAAGACGGGACCCGCGTCAACCTTTGGCTAAAGTTGGGAAGTTACCCTGTGTCAATATCAGGAAAAAGCTGCGCTACCGTCTTCATAGGTAGAAAGAGACGATTCGGGCGATCCGGAATATCGATGAAGCCATAGCGTCTGTAGAAGGCGCGCGCATTTTCGTCGATGGCGTCCACCACCACGGCCAAGGAGGCGATGATCCTGCTCTGCTCTAGCGCTCTTTTCAGAGCCCCCATGAGCAGGAGTTCCCCAAGACCACGCCCTTTGAACTTCTTGCTTCTCGCCAATCGTCCGAGCAGCGTCGCGGGCAATTTATCGTACTTGGGAAGGTGTAACAGTTGAACCAATTCAGGAGGCAGGTCACCGGCCTCGATGGCGTACTGCGAAAGCGTGTAATAACCCGCAATCGTCTTGTCGTCAGGGGTCAAGACATAGACGGCAGCCACTCGTTTCTTGATTTCCTGAGTCGCGTGCTCCTTCAGGTATCTGTCAAGCGACTCCTGCTCGCACGAAAAAGCCGCTCGATCATGTCGTTTCTTATCGAGCGGCTCGAATCGGAGTCTAGGGACTTCCTGAACGGGACGATCTGCCAACTACGCCATCTCCTCTTTCAATCTCCGTGCCGCCGCAATCGCCTTCTCAGTTGGCTTGGGCGGGTTCAGGAGTGCTTCCACGAACACTCGTTTCGCCTCTTCGTTGAGCGTCAGGACTTCGTGCTCACGAATAGTGTTCAGGGCGGCCTGTCTCGTTGCCATTCGAATAAAATCTGAAGCAGAGGTGCCGCTTAAACGCGCTGCAGTCTCAATCATTTCCTTCTCTTCGCGCGTGACCCGAGCGTCTAAACGCTCATCCCGCGCGACAGATGCAGTCGCCATGATCCACCTCGCCTCTCAATGTACGACAGTTTGCCGCACATGTCAAATGCTCGCGATGGATAACCTTATTATTCAATAAGTTACGGAGACTTGTTTGTGGCTAAAATCGCAGATTCTTGCAGCTTGAAGAATGTATGTTCAAGCGCACGCCCAAAACCGACCCTAGCGCGGATTGGGTTCGTTCCCAGTCCACGCAAAGATCAGGTCGGGCAGTTCCAATGAATTCGAACGCTTGCCAGGCATCCAAAGCTCCCCGGGGAAATCACGGCTGCGCTACGAGCTGGGTGCCTAGGCTGCCTCTTTCTGCGACGTGCCGGCCTTCTCGCCCAGGAAGCTCAGCAATTCGGCGTTGACTTCATCCGTGTGTCCGACATCGAATTGGACGATTCCGTGAAGCCAACCTCAGCGCACAGCGCGCTCACTACCATCGTCGAGGACGGAAAAGAGATCAAGATCTTGCGCGATAACATGCCCTTCGGCCGGCCCGCGCATGGTGAATTTGGCACCTATTTCATCGGCTACAGCCGTTCGCCACGCACCATCGAGCAGATGCTCGAGAACATGTTCGTCGGTCGGCCGCCTGGCAATTACGACCGGCTCCTCGACTTCAGCCGCGCCGTCACCGGAAGCCTGTTCTTCGTGCCATCGGCGACGTTTTTCGAGAACGTAACCCAAGACCAAACATTTGAAGACCCGCCTGTGGTTGCGGAATCCCCAGCAGCGCCGGCGGTGACCGAACCCTCTTCATCCATTTCATCGGTGCGCGATGGTTCGCTCGGCATCGGTTCTCTCAAAGGAGACATACAACATGAATAATCTCCATCGTGAGCTTGCTCCCATCTCCGATTCGGCATGGGCCCAGATCGAAGAGGAAACATCGCGCACGCTCAAGCGCTACCTTGCCGGACGGCGCGTCGTCGACCTGAAGGGGCCGGCTGGGACCGGCCTCTCTGCCATAGGTACAGGCCACCTGCGGACGGTCACCGCCCCAGCGAAAGACATCGTCGCGAGGCAGCGGGAGGTGAAAGCGCTGGTCGAGCTGCGCGTTCCGTTCGAACTGGATCGACAAGCGATCGACGACGTCGAGCGTGGCGCGAACGACTCGGACTGGCAGCCGGCGAAGGACGCCGCGCGGCAGATCGCATTCGCCGAGGATGCCGCCATATTCGAAGGCTATGCCGCGGCCGGCATTGGGGGCGTCCGCCAAGGAACCAGCAACCCGATCATGACGCTTCCCGCCGACGTGCGTGAATACCCGGATGCAATTTCCCAGAGCTTGAGTCGCTTGCGCCTCGTCGGTGTCAACGGCCCCTATGCCGTGCTGCTCGGAGCCGACGCTTATACCGCACTGGCCGAGACCAGCGACCACGGATACCCGGTGTTGGAGCACGTCAAGCGGCTGGTTAAAGATCAAATCATCTGGGCGCCCGCCATTGCCGGCGCGTTCGTGCTGACCACTCGTGGCGGCGATTTCGACTTGCACATCGGTCAGGACGTCTCCATCGGTTATCTCAGCCACACCGATGCCGCGGTCCGCCTGTACCTGCAGGAGACATTCACTTTCCTTCTGCTCACGAATGAGGCCGCCGTGGCGCTGGCTCCTCCCGCAAAGACGAAAAAGGCTTGACGCACCGTCACTGACTGGCGGCGGAATCTGCGATTCCCCTAAAAGTCTTGGCGATCGGATGTGGATGAGTTCAGAGAATTGTTTATCGCGCCCGGCACAAGCGGTCCTGGGATCGCGAAGCCGAATGCGAGACCATGTCACCGTCGGTATTGTGGTTGAGGGTGTGAGATCCCGCCCCGCGCTTTGCAAGCGCGCGGGCGGGTTTTTTCCTGTCCTAAGCGGCCGCTTGTGCTGAGCGCTTGATGAACGCCAGCAGGTCGGCATTAATCCGGTCTGCGTGGGTAGTGGGCATTCCGTGCGGGAAACCCGGATACACCTTTAGCGTCGCACCCTTGACAAGCTTCGAGGACTGCAGGGCCGCCGCGCCGATGGGCACGATCTGGTCGTCGTCCCCATGAAGAATGAGCGTGGGCACGTCGAACTTCTTTAGATCCTCGGTAAAGTCCGTCTCGGAGAAAGCCTTGATGCAGTCGTAGCCCGCCTTCACGCCGCCCATCATCCCCTGAAGCCACCACTTATCCCGGATGCCTTCAGAAATCTTGGCGCCCGGCCGGTTGTAGCCGTAGAACGGGAGAGTGATGTCCCGGTAAAACTGCGGCCGATTTTCTACGTACGCGGCTCGCAGGTCGTCAAACACCTTGATTGGCGCGCCCGCAGGATTCTTCTCCGTTTTCGCCATCAACGGCGGCACCGCGCTGATGAGTACCGCCATGGCAACACGTTTTGAGCCATGCCGCCCGATGTAACGGGCAACCTCGCCGCCGCCGGTGGAGTGGCCCACATGGATTGCGTTTTTGAGGTCGAGTTTTTCGGTAAGAGCTGCGAGGTCGTCGGCGTAAGTATCCATCTCGTTGCCATCCCAGGTCTGGGTGGAACGGCCGTGCCCTCGCCGGTCAGCCGCGATGACTCGATAGCCACGCTGGCCGAAGAACAGCATCTGCCCGTCCCAGTCGTCCGCCGTGAGCGGCCAACCGTGACTGAACACTATGGGCTGGCCCGTTCCCCAGTCCTTGTAATAAATCTGCGTACCGTCTTTCATGCTAATGGTCGCCATTGTCTTCGTCTCCTATAGTGGTTGCCTTCGTTCACATCCAGCCCGGCGAGTGTTGCGTCGCTGGGCGCATCGTCCCGACTCTTAGTTCACCTTCGTCCACCCATAGTCTCGGCCCCAAACCAGACCCGGCGCATGTCCTCCGGGGCAATCATTTCATCGTTTTGATCATGATCTCGCGGCAGCGGCGCGCGATCTGTTGCTCTTCTTGTGTAGGGACAATTTGTATCTTGTCCACGGTGAGCCCGAGAAATTCAAGCCCATCCGTTGCTGCAGCTCGGATGCTAGAACTGTGCTCCCCTATGCCACCAGTAAAGACGAGAAGATCCACGCCGCCCAGCAGAGCCATGTAGGCGCCGATTGTCTTTCGCACTGAAACGGCAAAGACGTCCAGCGCAAGACGGGCCCTTGTATCGCCGGACGGGAGCCGTTCTTCCAGCGTCTTCACATCGCTCTCGCCGGATGAGAGAGCGAAAAGGCCGCTCTGATGATTGAGCAGTTCTTCCAAGCTGTCGGCGCTGAACTTCTCATGGCGCAACAAAAACAGGATGACGCCAGGGTCGAGGTCGCCAGAGCGTGTCCCCATTGGAATGCCGCCGGTGGGAGTTAGGCCCATCGTCGTATCGATCGACATCCCGTTTCGAAGTGCACAGAGACTCGATCCATTACCCAGATGCGCGAAGATGGCTCGTTTGGGAAGCTTTGCGCCGAAGTGATACACCAGTGATTCGTAAGAAATACCGTGGAAACCATAGCGGCGGATGCCTTTGTCGAAATAGCGGTGCGGGATCGGAAAATGCGAAGCCATCTCCGGGATCGTCTGGTGAAAGGCGTCATCGAAGCAGGCGAATTGTACGGCCGAAGGAAATATCGATTGTGCGGTAGCGATCAGCGACAAAGCTTGCGGGATATGCAACGGCGCAAAGTGAGTCGCCGAACGCAGTTGATCCAGAACTTGTGGCGTGATGATTTGGTGTCTGCAGAGGTTGGGGCCGCCATGCACTACACGATGGCCGACCGCCGCGGGTGCGCTCTCAGTATGTTCACGCATTGCTGTAGCGAGAGCGTTAAGCGCGTCGCTCTGGGACTCGTGAATGCAGTCACGCTGCAAGAGCGGTTTTCCGTCCGAGGAACGAATGCGCAAGGATCCATTGTCGCGCCCAATGCCGTCAGCGCTCCCAGTCAACAGCGGCTCTTCGTCGGTCGCCCCAGGCAGGTAGATGCCGAACTTCAGCGAAGACGAGCCGCTGTTGAGCGCAAGGATCGGACCATCCTTTCTAGCCAACTCTTTCGCCATTTCTACCCCGGCCACTTCCAGTTTCGAATTTCTTCTTTGTCGATGCCTTCGGCGTGAGCGTAGTTAACGCTCGCGATGATCTGACCCTTCAGCCATTCCTTGACGTGGGCGCCGATGGAGCGCAAGCGTGGAACACGGTCGATGACGTCAATTGCCAAATCGAAGCGGTCGATCTGATTGAGAATCGCAAGTTCGAGCGGAGTGTTTATGTTGCCCTTTTCCTTGTACCCACGCACATGTATGTTTTCGTGATTCTTACGCCGGTAAGTAAGCTTGTGAACGAGCGAAGCATAGGAATGGAAGTTGAAGATGACCGGCTTGTCTGTGGTGAAGAGTGAATCGAAATCACGATCGGAGAGTCCATGCGGATGTTCCGTCTCCGGCATCAGGCGAAAAAGATCCACAACGTTGACGAATCGTATCTTCAGATCGCGGAAGTGCTCCTTCAGGATTGCGACCGCCGCAAGGGACTCCATAGTCGCGATGTCGCCGGCACAAGCCATTACGGCGTCAGGCTCTTGACCATCGTCGCTGGACGCCCAGTCCCAGATGCCGATGCCCTTGGTGCAATGCGTCACGGCCTCTTCCATGGTCAGGTACTGCAGATGATCCTGCTTGTCCGCGACGATGACATTGATATAGTCGCGCGACCGGAGGCAGTGGTCTGTCACGCTCAGCAGGCAATTTGCGTCCGGAGGCAAATAGATGCGAACGATGTCCGGGCTCTTATTCGTGACCACGTCAAGAAATCCGGGGTCCTGGTGCGTAAAACCATTGTGATCCTGGCGCCATACCAACGATGTAATGAGGAGGTTGATCGAAGGTACTGGCGCCCGCCAGGAGATCTCTTTCTTCGATTTTTCCAGCCATTTGGCGTGCTGGTTGAACATGGAATCGATGATGTGGATGAAGGCTTCATAACTTGAGAAGAAGCCATGGCGCCCCGTGAGAACGTAACCCTCAAACCAGCCTTCGAGCGTGTGCTCACTGAGCATCTCCATGACGCGTCCGGAGACATCAAGCTCGCCGCCATCTGCGTCTTCCGGCTTGTACTCGGCAAGCCATGTTTTCTTTGAGGCAGCATAGATGGCAGTCAGCCTGTTGGAGGCGGTTTCGTCTGGTCCGAAAACACGGAAGGAACTCATGTTACGGCGCATCACCTCAGCAAGAAAGTGTGCGAGCACATCGGTGGGCGGAGCGTAGGTCACACCCGGCGCTTTCACTTGGACGGCGTAGTCACGAAAGTCCGGCAGTTCGAGCTCTTTTCGCAGCAGCCCGCCATTGGCGTGGGGATTGGCGGAGATACGGCGCGTCCCGGAAGGCGCAAGTTCCTGCAGCTCTGGTATCAGTTTTCCACTGGCATCGAATAGTTCTTCGGGCTTGTAGCTGTGAAGCCAGTCTTCGACCAGTTTCAGATCTTTCTTATTGGTGGCCGGGTCGGACACAGGAACCTGGTGGGCCCGCCACGTGCCCTCCACTTTGTGGCCGTCCACCTGCTTTGGCCCGGTCCATCCTTTCGGGGAGCGAAGTACGATCATGGGCCAGCGAGGGCGTGTGGCGTCGCCGGTTGAGCGGGCGTGCTGCTGGAGCGAGCGAATTTCCAGGATGCATTGCTCCAGGGTCGAAGCCATCTGTTGATGCATCACGGACGGGTCATCGCCCTCGACGAAATGCGGTTTGTGGCCGTATCCGATCAGCAGCGCTTCCAATTCTTCGTGGGGAATGCGCGCGAGGACCGTGGGATTTGCGATCTTGTAGCCGTTGAGGTGAAGCACGGGAAGGACAGCTCCATCGCGAATGGGATTCAGGAACTTATTCGAATGCCAAGAGGTGGCAAGCGGACCGGTCTCGGCTTCGCCGTCTCCCACGGTGACGGCAACGATGAGATCAGGGTTGTCGAAAGCGGCCCCGTAGGCATGAGAGATGGAATAGCCCAGCTCGCCGCCTTCGTGAATCGAACCGGGAGTCTCCGGCGTGCAGTGTGAGCCGATCCCGCCGGGAAACGAAAACTGCCGGAAGAACTTGAGCAGGCCAGCTTCATCACGACTCTTGTCGGGATAGATCTCGGAATAATGGCCTTCCAGGTAGCAGTTGGCCAGCGTGGCCGGCGCGCCGTGACCCGGGCCCGAGATGTACATAACATTCAGATCATATTTCTTGATGAGACGGTTCAAGTGAACCCAAATCAAAGATTGCCCCGGATCCGACCCCCAATGACCAAGGAGTCGATTCTTGATGTGCTCCGGCCTCAAGGGCTCGCGAAGCAGAGGATTCGCGCGGAGATAGATCATTCCTGCCGACAGATAGTTGCAGGCATGCCAGTAAGCATCGATCTTTCGCAGTTCGTCGGGCGCAAGCGGCGCCAGGATGTCAGCCGAGACTTCAGTTGTGCCAGCCATTCTATGTTCTCCGGCAATTCAAGATTGTGGCCATCTCGGAGGATAACCTACTTGCAGCCTAGGGTCTGTGATGCGGCGGGTCACCAAAGGGCTTATGAATTTTCAGATCCACAGGCTCTTTTGTGGCTGCGATTCAGCTACGAATTTTTGTTCCGAGTTTTCGTGGCGGAACGTTCTGATTCAGACTAAAGAAGTTGTTGGGATCATAGTGCGACTTGACGGCTACGATGCGGTCCCATCGTTCATGATAAGCCTCAGGCACGCGATCCTGTTCATCACCGCTCATGAAATTTATGTACACCCCCGGTTTCATTGCCGGCCGAAGTTTGTTGAAGATTCCGCGAATCCAGGCAACATTGCCGGCATCCGCAGATGGCTCCGACCAGTTTGCCAGCAAATTCAGGATGAAAGGAGAGCTGCGATCACCGAATGCGGTCTCGTCCGCGCCGATTCGCGCTGCGGCGCCCCCAAGATAGGCTAGCTCAATCTGGGTTTCCGATGACGGAATCGTGGCGACTGCCTCCACCAGGCGATCAATACTGCTGTCGTCGAGATAGGTGAAATATCCGGATTTTGTGTAGTAGCGACGGCCATGGGGGAAATCGGAATCCGCCATTGTTTGTAAATTCAGGAACGACACCATCTTGCTGCTCACTGAATCCGGGCTACACATGGCAAGCGCGCCTTGCAGATAAGGACGCCCTGCTTCGGGATCACCGGTCCAAACCAAGGAACTGCTGGCCACGGTTCGTCCGCGGAGTTCAATGGGCACCTTATTAGTATGCAGGGCAAGGCGAAGATCAATATTCCACTTTAAATCGTTTGGCGCCTCGGCCATGAAGTCTCTCCACGTTTCAAGCAGGCCCCGAATGCCGGACTCGGGAGTTAAGCCTTCAGCCAGCACAACAGACGTAAGCGGATGCAGCTTCACTTCGAATTCTGTCACTACTCCGAAGTTCCCGCCGCCTCCGCGGAGGGCCCAAAATAAATCCGGGTTATCCTTTGCGTTGCAGCGCATGACGGAGCTATCTGCAGTTACGAGAGTGAACCCTTCGACGTTGTCACATGACAATCCAAATCGCCGGGTGAGCCATCCGGTTCCTCCACCTAAGATCAGTCCGGAAGCTCCGGTGTGAGAGACGACGCCGGAGGGAAAGACGAGTCCTGCTTTCTGTGTTGCGCTATCGATCGATCCTAACAGGCAACCCCCGGCGATCCTGGCCCGCCGTACCTCGGGATCAACCGTGACTTGGCGCATTCTTGAGAGGTCAATGACCAACCCGCCATCGCACGTGCTAAATCCCGCAAGGCTATGCCCTCCACAGCGAACAGCAGTAAGAATTCCGGCCTCAGAAGCGGCCCGGATCGCGCTTTGCACATCGCTCACAGCTGCGCAGCGCGCGATAAGGCCTGGCGTGCGAGCTACCATGCCATTCCAAATGACGCGCGCTTCCTCGTAACCATTTTGGCCGGGGCGCAGCAGGTCACCTTTGAAATGTCGGTGGAGCGACGAGTAAACCTCATCGCTGGCTTCGACCATTTCGCGCTCTCCTTGCAGAATGTTCTTGTAGCCCACCAGGGAGGCGCCCTCCTAAATGGCCTTGCGCCGTCGGCTACGCATGTAAAACAGTGAGATGAGCCCCAAGAAAACAGAAAATGCTGGAACCGACCATCGCAATCCATCGACAAAGAAAGTTGTGACCGAGATCGCAAGAAGTAACAGAATACCGACGATCGTGAACAGCGGGTGAGCCCACAGGCGCATGGGCAAGCTCAATAGCCGCTCACGCGTAATGGCCTGGCGAAAACGGAGGTGCGTGTTAAGAATCACCAGCCACACGAAAAGCATTCCGGCTACTGCCGTCCCATAGAGCATGAGGAAAGCGTCCTTAGGCGCAAAGATGGCCAGCAGAATGGCAGCGATGATCCCCGCGGTTGAAGCCAGCAGCGCGCGATGCGGCACCCCGTTGCGGCTCACTGTACCCATCCATTCTGGGGCATACCCTCCCCGACCAAGCGAGAAAAGCATTCTAGTAGAAAGGTAAAGGTTCGTATTCACACTCGACAATGCCGCGGTCAGCACCACGAAGTTCATGATCGCAGCCGCGAACGGTATATGCGCCGCAGCGAATGCCGTTACAAAAGGGCTGCCAGAGAGCGTCGACGAAGCACTGGTCTGGTTCCAGGGAACCATCGTCACCATAATCGCAATCGCCAGCACATAGAACAAAATGAGCCGCCAAACAATGCTTCGCATGGCGTGGGGAATCGTAACCTCCGGATGCTCGGCCTCTCCCGCTGTGACTGCAATAATTTCCACTCCCATGTAGCTGGTAACTGTGATGGTGAGCGAAAGCCAGACGCCCTTCCATCCTGCAGGTAAAAATCCTCCGTGCTGCGTCAAGTTAGCCAAGCCAATTGCACTGCGCGAGCCAACGCCCAGAATCAAAGATATTCCGACAATGATGAAGGCGACGATGGCCGCCACTTTGATTGTTGCGAACCAATATTCGAACTCACCCAGGCGGTTCACCTGCATGGAATTGAGTGCCACCAGAGCGGCCGAAACCAACACGACCCAAATCCATTGCGGCACATTCGGAAACCAAAAGGAAATATAGATGCCGGCGGCGGTGACTTCAGCACCGATGGCGATGATCTGTGCGACTCCGTAAGTAGCTCGAACCGAAAAACCGGCCCAGGGATTAAGGTACTTCTCCGCGTACACTCCGAAGGCACCGGCGACCGGATGGACCACCGCCATCTCCGCCAGCGCATAGGACATGATCAAAGCTATACCTGCCCCCAGAAGATAAGACAGAATGACGGCGGGTCCAGCGAGACGAATAGTGACACTGCTTCCCAAAAACAAACCGACACCGATGGCACCGCCAATTGCCATCATGGTGAGCTGCCTTTGACCCAACCGGCGGTGGAGACCTTCCACCTCCGGCGTCGGAGGCATCTCACCGGCAAGCATGGCCCCGGCCACTGAACGTGGTTGATCAGTCATAGCTGCGAACGATGGCAGGGTCAAGAACCATAAGATCGATATTCTTCTTGAGAACTTCCACGACCGCCTTTACGTCGTCCAACGTGTTGTACACGTGAAACGATATCCGCAGCCCGTCGTGGCGATTCGATGCGACGATGTTGCTTTCAGCGAATTTCTGCACGAGCGAAGTTGAATCTTTACACTGCAATACGACGAGCGGCCCAGCGCTATCAGCGGGCGTTTTGGCACGAATGCCCAGGTCGTGGGCGCAGCTCAACAGCGATTGTGCGAGTCTCTTGATGTGGCCTGCCACATTCTCCAGGCCGATTTCTTGTAACAGTTGGAATCCGGGCAGCGCGGCGTACACATTTGGCACGGATGGAGAACCTGACTCGAATCGTCGCGCAGTGGGAGATAAGTCGAACAGTTTGGGATCGTAGGCGAACGGATTTGCTTGCGCAAACCATCCAGTGACTGTTGGAACCAACGATGAAATGAGTTCCTTGCGCACGTACATGAAAGCCAGGCCGGGAGGGCCGAGCAGGTATTTGAGAGTCCCGGTCACAAAAAAGTCCACATCCAAGGCTTTGACGTCAATGGGGCGGGTCCCGCAATCCTGGTAATCATCGAGCATTACGAGAGCACCGCAGCGGTGAGCGATTTGGGTGACGGCGTTTACTTCGGAACGAAATCCGTTTTTGAAACAAACGTGCGTGAGCGGCACGATGAGCGTATTCCGGTCTACCGTCTTTTCGTAATTGGCTGCCGGAATGCGGTTACCTTCTGCACGCACAAATTGCACCTCGGCGCCTCGAACACGTTGCCCCAGCCAGACATGACCCATCGTTGGAAACTCGAACTCGCCCATCACGACTTTCTTCCGTTGGTGGAAATTCAGCGCGCTGGCGACGCCATTGATGCCGGCCGACACGCTGGTCACAATCGCAACTTCATCTGGGCTGGCGTGGATGAATTGTGCAAAGGCAGTTCGCGCTGCCTCATACTGATTCACCCAAAGCTCCCACGGCGAGCCTTGCTCGTGCCAACTCGCCATGAAATCCTCCAGGCCGGCCTGCACCGCATCCGATAGCGGTCCCTGTGAGCAGCTGTTGAGATAGATTTTGTGTTTGAAGATGTTGAAGCGGGAACGAATCTGCAGGATTTGCGTGTCGGTCAGCATGATTCTTTGATCTCAGCCAGTACACTTCCGAATCTGCGTACCTCGTGGACCGTATTGTAGTGGACCAATGATGCTCGGACCGCGCCGCTCTCGTGTGGGATCCCAAGGCGCTTCATCAGCCGCGGCGAATACATGTGGCCGTCGCGTACACCAATATTCTGTGTCGCGAACTCTTCGGCGACTCTTGAGGGCGGCACGTTCGGCAAATTGAAGCAAAGCGTTGGCACTCGCTGACCGATGCGCTCTTCCTCCGACAAACCGTAGACGACGGCGCCACAATCGTTGAGCACCCGAAGCATTTCGAGCGAAAGAGACTCCTCGTAGACCCGGATTGCCTCGAACGCACGTTGCAGAGCGGCCCGCCTCGATTCCGATTTCGCCGTTGCATCGTTCCCGCCCAAACTTCGGCCTAGAGTCTCCAAGTAGCGGACTGCGGCATCCATCCCGGCTACATTTTCGTAAACAAAGGTGCCCGCCTCTATTTTCCCGGGTGGCTCGTCAGGGATGAAATCCTCACGGAAGGTCGGGAGCTTTTCCAGCAGCTCGCGCCGCCCCCACAGAAACCCCATGTGGGGGCCGAAGATCTTGTAGCCCGAACACACCAGGTAATCGCAGTCAAAGGCTTGTACATCGATCAGTCCGTGAGGACCGAAATGCACGGAATCGAGAAAGATTTCAGCTCCGGACGCGTGGGCTACTCTTGCTGCCGCCGCCACATCCACAATCGAGCCGATGGCGTTCGAAGCCAGGGTGCACGCCACGAGGCGCGTCGTCGAAGACACCAAAGGGATGAGGTCGTCCACATGCAGATTCCCATCGTCCCTCATCTTCCACCAGGAGAATTTCGCACCGCCCCGTTCCAACGCCAGCCATGTGGCGACGTTAGCCTCGTGATCCATGTCGGTTACGATAATCTCGTTCCGCTTACCGAGCGTTTGTCCAATTGCCAGACTCACCAGGCGAATAAAGGACGTGGCGTTCATGCCAAAAGCGATTTCAGTCGGATCGCGCGCGTTTACGAGATCGGCGACGCTGTGCCGGGCACGCAAAATCATCTCGTCTACTTCACGGCTTTTCGCGTAGCGTCCGCCCCGCTGCACATTGCACTCGAGGAGATGATGATTTACCGCGTCCAGCACGATCTGTGGTACCTGCGCGCCTGCCGCATTATCAAAAAAGATGAAGGCCGGAGGCCGGGCCAGTGCGAGAAAAGCAGCACGAACGGCTTCAATGGGAAAGTCTGCACTCAATCCGGACGAGATTTCGGGATTGAGAACGCTTTGGGATTTGGCTTCCAAGCCGATGCTCCTAGTTACCTCTGAAAAGTCAGCCCTGAGTCTTGCAAAATGAGCAGCGCCAAACCTATACTCCGCTGCAACAACTCGTCAACCCGAAACCAAAAAGATGCCGGTATCCGCGAGCAATTCCAAGCTGATTTATGACGCACTGAAGGAGTGCGACATCCGCCTAATGTCAGCTCTGCCGGAAACCTGGTTGGTACATCTCATCCGGTTGGCGGACGAGGACCCAAAGATGATTCTGGTGCGACTTGCAAAGGAGGAAGAAGGGATTGGGATTTCGGCCGGGGCCCACTTTGCGGGAGTGAAGTCGGCCATGCTGATGCAGAACCACGGCTTCCTGGCATCCATTAACGGAATTGTCTCTTTCGCACATCTGTACAAGATCCCTCTCTTGATGCTCATCAGCTACCGCGGTTCTTTGGGGGAGCGCGACCCATGGCAAACGCAGGGCGGCAACGTTACGGAGCCGCTCTTGCAAGCGCTGCGGATCCCGTACTTTGTTCTCGACGCAATGGACAGCGTCAGAAAACGTATTCGGCAAGCGCAGACTCTCGCCGAAAGCAGTTTGCAGCCGGTCGCCCTTCTCCTAACGCGCGACCTGATGTGGGAGGAGTGATGCTCCGCCTGGATTGTCTTCGGTCGGTTTATTCGGAACTGGAAAACTGTCTGGTCGTCACGATCATGGGAGCAGTCGCGGCTGAACTACACTCCCTCGGACACCGTCCCAATTTCTTTTACTTGCAGCACGCGATGGGACTCGCGTCTTCGACGGGATTGGGACTGGCTCTGTGTCTGCCCGAACAGAGAGTGATTGTCTTCGATGGCGATGGTTCGCTCTTGATGAACCTTGGCAGCCTCAGCACAATGGCACGTTATCGACCTAAGAAACTAGTCCACGTCGTTTTCGACAACGAAAGCTTGCTGTCGGTCGGCGGTTTCCCGACGGCAACGAGCACAGGTACGGATCTGGAAGGCATCGCCCGCGCCGCCGGCATTCCCCGAGTGACCACAGTCCGCAGTGTGGAGAGTTTCAAGTCCGCTGTGACCGACGCCATGCGGGGCAGCGAACTGACCACGATCATCGCCAAGGTCGAAGCCAAGGGTCCCGCCGCCTATGTCACCGACCTGTCATTGCTGGAAAATCGGTTTCAATTCCGCCGCCATATCCAAACGCTGAAAACAAGCTAATGCGACGCCAGTCGGGCTGCGCTCAAGCGGACATGGACCGTCGGACGAAAACATTCTTGAGGAGCCCAAATGTCTCTCGTCTTGGCCACACTACTCGAGGAACTTACCGCCGGACGGCTGCGGGTCGTGGATTTGACCCAGCCCTTAACTCCGCAGACGCCGCTGCTGCCGCTGCCGTCGCAGTGGAACAACACGCCTGCTTTCAAAATCTGGGAGCTGTCGCGGTACGATGAGCGCGGTCCTGCCTGGTACTGGAATGGGTTCGAAACCGGCGAGCACACTGGCACCCATTTCGATGCGCCGGTCCACTGGGTCTCGGGGAAAGACCTTCCGGACAACACCGTGGATCGCATCCCGCCGAAGAAATTCGTGGGACCAGCCTGTGTAATCGACATCAGCTCAGATGTGGCAAGAAATCCAGACTTTCTGCTCACGCCTGAGCGCATCCGCCACTGGGAAGAACAGCACGGCCTTATTCCGGCAGGCGCATGGGTTCTCTTGCGTACGGACTGGTCGAAGCGGACAGACCCCAAGGAATACATCAACCTGAAGGAGAATGGATCCCACACTCCCGGATTAGCCAAGGAGAGCTCTGCCCTCCTCGCCGAGGAGCGGGATGTACTGGGTGTCGGCGTGGAGACGGTCGGCACCGATGCCGGTCAGGCCGCCACTTTTGATCCACCCTTCCCGAACCACTACCTCATGCACGGCAGCGGCAAGTTCGGGCTCGCAAGTCTGTCCAACCTTGATCAGCTGCCGCCAACCGGTGCCATCGTCATCGCCGCGCCACTGAAAATCGTGGGCGGCTCCGGCAGTCCTCTGCGAGTAATTGCCATCACACCCTGAAGCACGGTGAGAATTTTAGAGACCTCGGAGTAGTCCCAGAGGCCGAGCGCCGCTTTCCGTGCGTACCTTGTGATGCATGTCACTCTGTTCTGTGATGCATGTCACGACGGACAACGTGCAAGGACCTTTCAGCACCTAAGTTGCGCAATGAAAAGCCATCGAGAGCGTAACGTCCATCTATTTTTGATATTCCTTATTTTGAGTTTGGCTACGGGTTTGTTGAGCGGGTGCGGATCCTCGGCAGCTACGCCACCCGTCACGCCTGTGCCGACAGTCGCGTTGGCTGCGTTGCCCACCACGGTTACGGCTGGGTTGAGCACGACCTTAACTTGGACGTCGAACAACGCTGAATCCGCCACGATTAACAACGGTATTGGAACAGTCGCACCGGCCGGGAGCACAACCGTGATTCCCACTCAGACCACCACCTACATCATCACAGTCCATGGAAGCGGGACCGCCACGGCCACTGCGCAGGCTACGGTCACGGTGGCGCTGGTCGCTACACCCACCGTCACCATGAGTGCGAATCCCACGTCGATCACTGCCGGGCAGTCCAGCACCCTGACGGTCGTCGCCACGAATTCGAGCAGCGTAGTGATTACCGACAATGTGGATTCGAACAGCTATCCGCTGGGGACGAGCGGAGGAGCGCAGATCGCTAATCCGACCACCACCACAATTTACACGGCGACTGCAACGGGAGCAAACAATCTGACCGCAACCGCCAGCGCGACGGTGACGGTAAGTTCAGGAGGTGGAGGTGTCAATTCCATCAACCACGTCATCTTCATGGAGCAGGAGAACCGCACCTTCGACACCTACTTCGGCATGCTGAACCCTTATCGTCAGGCTCAGGGTTGGAATATCGGAGACGACGGGAAAGACTATGAAGTGGATGGCATTGACGATAAGCTGAGTATGATCAGCAACATCGACGATGAAGGCGACGTCTATCCGCTTTTCAAGTTCACGTCCACCTGCATCGACGATGAGACCTCAGCCTGGCTGGAAAGCTACGGCGACGTCAATCGCTTCGATTTCCTCACTTCCCGTCCAATCCTGATGGATGGCTTCGTTCACACCGCTGAAGGCTTCGCGAACAATTGTGTCGCTTCCCGCAATTGTTCGGGGAATTTCACCGATCTGACCGGACGGCGCGCGATGGGATACTACGACCAGGGCTTCCTGAACTATTACTATTACATGGCTTCGCAGTTCGCATTGTCTGATCGTTGGTTCTCGCCGGTCGCGAGCAAGAGCATTTCCAACCGCATCGCAACCTTCACGGGCGGTACGACGCAGGGTCTGGTCAGGGACCCGGGCAACGACGATCACCTTAGCCAGCTCAATATTCCCACCATTTTCGAGGAACTTGACCAAGCGAAGGTATCGTGGAAGGTGTACTACACCGTCACCGACGGCTTTTGCCTCAATGATGATGAATGCTCGGGCTCGGCGAGCGCCTACTATCCAGCAACCACCTTCGCTTCCTTAACTTACTCGTACCGATTCATGTACGAAAATCCAACTGGTGCGGCGTGTACCGGAACTACGCAGGCATCCAGCGTGGTGGGCGATACGACGAACTCATTCTGCATTGATCCGAACCACATTGCTCCACTAGACCAGTTCCTCAGCGATTTGAGCACGGGCACACTGCCCAGTTTTGCCTTCATTGAAGCAGGGTACGGCAAGAACGACGAGCATCCTGGGTCGGGGCAATCGATTTTGGCCGGTCAGACACAGGTGGCAAACACTCTGAATTCTTTCATGGCCAGCCGTTCATGGAAGGATTCGGTCTTTTTTCTCAGCTACGATGAAGGCGGCGGCCCCTACGATCATGTGCCTCCCGTGCCCGGCCACTCGAACGACAACAGCGATGCTGCGCTGGGAGCGATTCCGGATATCGCGCAGATCGCGGTCAACGCGGATAGCTTCTTTCCGTGCGTGCCAACCGGCGGTATAGCCACGCTGCATTGCGATCTGATGCAGACCGACCCCGGCGCTCAACCGGGTGATGCCGCGGCTGTCCAGGGGTTTGCGGCACAACTTGGCTTCCGCTTGCCGAATATGATCGTCTCGCCTTTCACGCGGCGGCATTACGTCTCGCACACGCCCATGGATCACACAGCAGTGATCAAGTTCGTGGAGAACCGATTTATCGGCGGCACCGCGCACCTCACTCCGCGCGATGCCGCTCAGCCCGATCTGCTGGACTTTTTCGATTTCAATGCGGTGCCATGGGCTACGCCGCCCTCGCCACCGAAGCCGGTCGCTTCAACGACCTCGTGCACGCCCGCAAACCTGGGACCGTGAGCCCGTGTCACCGGGTGACAAAGCTCCATTCACACCCGTCAGCGTCGGCTTGTTCTGAAGCAGGACTTGCCATTGCTTGCTCGCATGGCCGCCCTGCGACCTAAACATACCAGGCAATGGGATGCGTATACGGTCGGAGCATTTGCAATGCGGGTCGAATAAGAGGGAGGAATGAAAATGGCCAAGCCCGTCACCGGGCCTGACCATGTCTTGTTCTATTTTCTGCGGCTTCAAACTACTCAGTTTTGCGGGCTTGCGACAGTCACAGAGTTTGTGCTCGCAGTTGGCTCACGGGAGATGGCCGCATTACCACATTGGCGCCAATTCGCAGAGCCCAATTCCCAAGCTTTGGTTTTGAGCGTCTCTTCGCGCCCGACAAGCCATCTCTGGTTGCCAACCGCGCCTCAAACGTTGGCGCCAATAGCTCACGAAATCGCAGTCTCGCCTTGTACAGTTGGGACTTCGAATTGCCCACTGAGCAACTGAGCATCTCCGCGATTTCCTGGTGCTCATAGCCCTCCACTTCGTGCAGCAGGAAGATTGTCCTGTATCCGGCAGGAAGCCGTTCCATGGCACGCGCCAATGCGACGCGGTCGATACAGCCTGCCAGATCCTTATCTCTAATTCCGTACTCGCGCCGGATCTTGGCGCCGTTCCGGTCGCTCTGCGGTTCGTCCAGTGAAACCTGATTCAGCGAATTCTTGCGAAAATGCATCAGTACGGTATTGACCGCAATTCGGTGAACCCACGTCGAAAAAGCTGAGTCTCCACGAAATTTGTTGATTTTGCGAAACACCTGCAAAAACGTGTCTTGGGTGAGATCCTCCGCTTCCGCTCCGTTGCTGGTCATGCGAAGGCATACGGAGTAAATCCGCGACCTGTGCGCCTGAAACAGCGCGCCAAATGCATCCACATCTCCTTGCTGTGCCCGCTTGATCAAATCCGTACCCAGAGGAGCCGTGCCGGTAATCGCAGAGACGCTGTTCATGACGGTCTCCCTTGAGGCGGTCCAACATGTATCTGACATAACGAAGTGAGGTCTGTGTGATTCATGCTTGAGAGTAGAGGCGGAATGCGGGAATGGTCTATCCAGTGCAGTCAGTATGAGAATCCAATTGTTGCTGTACCGCCGGCATGACAGCAAAATCATTTCTCCGCCAGAAGTGAACTCTCGTTTGCGGAGAGAGCCCCTATCTCTTTTCGTGAATCTTTGTCTGATTCCCTGATCGTGTTGTGCTTCCCCACCATTGCATGGCTGCGAATGAGGATCGAGAATCGCCCCGGAAAAACATAGTGGAACGCTGCCGGGCAAATACACACTGCGCACGATAGACCACGCAGGCACTACTCATTTATTCCTTAGGTCTGCCCCAACGCGAGGGGTGGAAGGTAGGCGTTGGCTCGAACCTCCCTGTTTGTCACCAGCGCTTGCCTCCTTACTGAAATGTGGTCTTATGGAATCGCCGTATTGTTCGCGATTTTATTAATTGTCACGGCCCTGACTTCCACGCCACCGGCTCCGCTCTAGATCCTGACGCTTGCCAACCGGCTCATCCACGGTGCCTGGCTGTGGGGCGCCGTGAGCAATACTGCTCAGACAGTATCCCATCGATGTTGATAAGTTAGCGTGAGTATGGGGAGGTTCTATGAGTGCATTTCGAGTTTTGGTGGCTGACGATCATCCAATATTCCGGTACGGTTTGTCCTCGCTGATTGGATCTCACGAAGGCTGGCAGGTCTGTGGAGAAGCCGTGGACGGAAGGGATGCGGTAGACAAGTGCCGGGAATTGAAACCCGATCTCCTGATTCTGGATATTTGCCTGCCCATACTGAATGGCGTGGACACAGCGCGGCAAATCCTGAAACACAATCCCGCGCAAGCCATCCTCGTCCTCACCTCCGTGGACTCCGAGCAAGCGATCCGCGATTGCCTGGAAGCGGGAGTTCGCGGTTGGGTTTTCAAGTCCGACGGGACAGAAGATCTCACGACCGCAGTGGAGGCTATGCAACGGTGTAAGAGCATCTTCAGCCCGCGAGTGTCAGATCTGATTATGGACGGCTATAAGCGGCACCGCGTTGATCCAGATGCAGCGAGAGTGCCCAAGCTATCGCCCCGAGAGCGCGAAGTTGTCCAACTCGTGAGTGAGGGCAAAGCCTCCAAAGAAGTCGCCACGATCCTGAACGTGACATTGGCGACGGCAGAAACGCATCGCAGCAATATCATGCGGAAGCTGAAACTTCACTCGATCGCCGAACTGGTACTGTATGCGGTGAGAAATGAGATCATCCACGTACACTCTGCATCTGTTCTGCAGTTCCCCAGCCCGGGAGAGGAGCGGAGTCGTCCGCGCGCAACATCGGACTATGCTGCCCTTCCCGTCACAGTGAACGCCCGCGCGGACGTTGGGCGCCGTACCCTTAACTGACAAGTTGCTGTGTGCGGTCGGGCGAAAGGCGATAGGTTTGCCTTGCGTCCGCCGCACTGTTTTCACGCCCCAAGATCGTCGAACACTGATTCGCTTATTGGGACAGACGGCGGCAAGAATCGCGGGCTCGCGACCCTAAGTCCTCGTTCAGTTCGACCTGCAACTGCGACAACCACAAATCGATTCCGAATGTTTTTTTCTCTCCAATAGTTTCAAACCCTCTCGATCTTCTTGAGGCTCCAGTTGCTCCCGTCCCGTGCGGGCAAATACCCGAAGAGAAAGGCTCTAGCCAAAATCCCATTTGTAGAGTCAGAAAGATATTTCTGCACTCATGGTTATCGGGTCAAGATCGCATCGAGCAGCCACGCTGCGATGAAGGTGTTGGAGGACGCTCCAGTGGCCGCAGTTCTGCTGGAGTACAAGCAGGAAGGCATAGACGCAGAAGCCGTGGCGTGCCATATCAAGCAACGGTTTCCCAGCCTGCCGATCATACTGCTTTCAGCGTACTCGGAGATGCCAGAGCGGATCCTTTGGCTGGTGGATGAATATGTGATAAAGAGTGAGCTGCCGGACCGCCTGGTGCCAATCATCGAACGGGTGCATGCCCACTCACTAGGTTCGAACCGGCGCCGCCAGCATGGCGGGGAAGCTGCGTAAAGTCCTCTTCTGCAATCACCCTGGTTTTCCGGCCACCGCATTTCCTCGTGTGAGCGATCTTGCTCAGACTTGTCCCTCCCGATCTGTCATGCTTCATTTTGCTGAGTTCTCGACCGAGCGCCCGAGTGTGTTCCTCAACCTCGGTCGCGGGCGTGACCGGCGATTGTCAGTGCCAGTAAAGGGGTCACAGTTGCGATCAGTAACATCCTTCGCGCCGGGAGAAGTCTGGGGTCAATTCAACAACTACCGGGCAAATGGCTTGGTTGGATCAGGGATTGTTCACGTTGTGCTGTTAGGCCTCATCCTTGCGGGCGCTGCCATCGGACATCAGGTCGTCGTACAAGCCAAGCAGCGAGAGGTCGTACTCCTCGTTGCACCTTCCCCTGACTCCTACATACTTCGGACGTCCAGCAAAGTGGTCGGTGGTGGTGGAGGCGGTGGGGATCGTGATCCTCTGCCCGCGCCGAGAGGGAGACTCCCCAAGTTCGCGATGGTGCAGATCACTCCGCCGCAGATTGTGCTTCGCAACCCGAATCCCAAGCTGACGGTAGAACCGACAGTCATTGTGCCGCCCCAAGTGCACCTTGCCGAAAATCACATGCCCAACCTGGGTAATCCATCCGCTACCGCTCTGCCCGGTGCCCCGCCTTCCAATGGATCGGGTTCCGGCGGCGGGATTGGATTCGGTTCTGGCGGCGGTGTAGGAGTTGGACACGGCGCAGGTGTCGGTGCCGGGAGCGGTGGCGGAATCGGTGGAGGCGTGTTTAAGGTCGGTGGCGGAATATCGGCCCCGCAACCTGTGTTGACGCCTGATCCTGAGTACACAGAGGAAGCCCGCAGGGCGAAGACGCAGGGCACGTGCACGCTGTTCTTGATCGTCGACGCAACTGGACAACCGCGAGACATTCGTGTCGTCCACGGGCTTGGGTTCGGGCTGGATGCAAAGGCGATAGAGGCTGTGAGGCAGTGGCGTTTTGATCCTTCTCTGAAGGATGGGAAGCCTGTGAGCGTGCAAATTAGCATTGAAGTCGAATTCAAGCTCTTCTAAGCACGAGACTTCGGACGTGCGTGGCCACTCGGTCGGCGCGATCAGAGGAACGAGAGACGGCGCGGCGGACGGGGGGAGTGGATCATTGTGAGGGCCCGGCCGCGCCATCAGAGGAAACACGACCTTTGCGGCCGCGTCATTCCTTCACATCTCTTTCTGGAGGGGAAATTTACAACCCTGGCGTACTCGTCGTCTGTTCAAAATTGCTCATCCCCTGAAATTGAGTCCTGTCGACTGCCAGCTTCGCGATGTCTCTGCGCATCACGCAAGGAGAAGGCGGCAGGCAAGAAGCGGCCTGCGTGACTTGTGCCTACTGACGCTCTTCTCCGTCTTCGACTGTTTCCTGTTCTTGCATACGGTTGTCGCGGTTGGCGGGTTCCTCGAGATGTGGAGCCCGCCCATTCGCACTTGGCTGAACCACCGCCTCACGGGCAAGTAGCTGGTAATTACATCGGTATCCAAGGTGACCGCGCCATTCCGCGCCAGCACCCTGCCTTCCACATTCACGCCCGTGGTTACGGTGATGGATGTGAGGGAATCGCTCACTTCGCTGTTTTCTACTCACGGACTGCGCCGCGCCAGTTCGCTGCAAATGAGTCTGGTGGAAATCAATCTCTTGTGAGCAGTAGTGACCAGCCAGATCTATCCCCTTCTCTCATAATTGAAAGTGGTAGGATTTCCATATTAAGGTCGCCCCTTTGGTTAAGCGAAGTACAAACGCGCAAAGAAAAATCGATTTCAATCCCCACGCCTTTCTTTCAACCATCGGTAAGGGCAGAGATATGCAGTCTTTTCAAAAGAAAGATTCGATCTTTGCTCAGGGGGATCCAACGGACGGGCTGTTTTTTGTCAAAAAGGGGAAGGTCCGGCTCACGGTTGTGTCGGAAGCCGGAAAAGAGGCAACGCTTGGCATTTTGAGCGAAGGTGATTTCTTTGGAGAGGGCGGTCTTGCGGGTCAGCTCACGCGCATGTCGTCTGCGATTGCTGTGACGGACTGCGTTCTTCTGCATGTTGAGAAGAAGGCGATGATGCATACTCTGAGCCTGGAGCCAAAATTGTCGGCCGTGTTTGTCAAATATCTGCTGAAGCGGAACATCCGATATCAGGATGATTTGGTCGATCAGCTTTTCAACTCCAGCGAAAAGCGACTGGCGAGAGTTCTTTTGCTGATGGCGCAATTCGGGCAAAAAGGAGTCTCCGAAATGTCGGTGCCGAGGCTGAGTCAGGAGACTCTGGCGGAAATGGTCGGGACAACCCGTTCGCGGGTCAGCTTCTTCATGAACCGATTCAGGAAGTTCGGGTTTATCAACTACGACGTTGGAGACAACCTACATGTCCACAGCTCGCTCCTCAACGTTATTCTGCACGATGACGACGCTGTAAGCGCAACTTCGCCGGTCGAGAATGCAAGCGGCCGCGTCACGAAGAGTCTCGAACCACCTGCCGAGCCTGGCGAACGGCCCGACAAAGAACGCGCCATGAGGCCTCCGCTCTCCAGCCTCCGGGCACGTCGATAGTGAGCGGGAGATTCACAGGAAGCATCTGTCGGAAAGGCACCCAGAGATCTTAAGAATCCATGGAAAGCATGCCGTGAAGAACGGCTGATGAGGTCCGGCACCAATGACTGCGAAACTAGCGACGGTAGACGAACGCATCTGGGCCAGCGTGGAAGAAGCAACCCTGATCCCCGACGGGAACGGGATTTCGCGCAGCACGACCAGCGACACCCCGGTTGGCGGCATGCAATTCGACCGCGGATATCTCTCGCCTTACTTTGTCACCGACCCCGAGCACATGGAAGTTGCCTGGGAAGACGCGTACGTTCTCATTCACGAAAAGAAAATTACCCACAAGAAGGACTTGCTCCCACTCCTCGAGCAAATCACCGGGAGTGGCAAGCCTCTGCTCATAATCGCAGAGGATGTTGAAGGCGAGGCGCTGGCTACTCTCGTTGTGAGCAAGATCCGTGGCCCCCTGCAAGTCGCGGCTGTCAGGGCGCCTGGCGTCGGGGATCAGCGCAAGACCCTGTTGCAGCGCATAGCCCTGATCACCGGTGGCAAGGCCATCACTGCAGGCCTCGACCTCTCATGCGTGCAGATCTCCGACCTGGGTCAGGCCAGGAAGATCAAAATCGACAAGAACAATACGATGGTGGAAGGCGGGTTCGAGTGTGGCCACCTTCGGCAATTAACCTCGTAACTGTGCCACCCGTCGAACGTTCTCGCGCTCTGCGCCAATTAGCCATCGCGTTCAGTCATGGTTGGGTGGTAGACACAGGCACGCGACAGCAATGACGATGCGCGAAGAGTGCGGGGACACTAGCGCCCGCCGTCCCGACTACATTTGGGAAATCACCAACTTCCCCACCCTGATCAAGCAACCCGGTCTCTACTATCACCATCGAAACCGCGTCCGGTAGACAAAAAGAGCGCCACCCTTATGTTCAGGATGAGAGACCGTATCGTCGCTTGCTGTTTGAGTTCGATCACCCTGCTGCTTTGCAGTTGTGGGGGAGGGTCGAGCGGAGGCTCCGGAACTCACACCGGTCCCTTTGAGCTTAGCGTCCAGGCCACCGGCGCTGGCGGTGGGACGATCAGCAGCAATCCCGCGGGCATCAATTGCGGAACAGCATGCAGCGCTAGCTTCGCGAACGGGACCCAGGTGATGCTGACGGAGACCGCCGCAGCGAACTCATCTTTCACCGGATGGACAGGGAGTTGCAGCGGCAGCAACTCAACTTGCACATTGATGCTCAGCGCGAGCCAGCAAGTTACCGCAAGCTTCAACACCATCCAGAGCACAGCCGTGCTGACCGTGAGCGAATCGGGAACTGGCACGGGCACGATCGCAAGCACCCCTGCCGGAATCAATTGCGCCCCCACCTGCACCGCGAGCTTTGCGAGCGGAACCCAGATAACTCTCAATGGGACCGCCGCCGCGGGCTCATCTCTTGCCGGGTGGACGGGGGGCGGCTGTAGCGGCAGCAATCCAACCTGCACACTTACGCTCAGTGCAAGCCAGCAGGTCACTGCAACTTTCAACACGGTCCAAAATATCGCCGCTCTCAATCACATCATTTTCCTGGCGCAGGAGAACCGCTCTTTCGATCACTACTTTGGCGCACTACGAGGATACTGGGCCCAGAACGGCTATCCGGACCAATCGTTTGACGGACTACCCCAGTTCAATCCAAGTTCAGGCGCAGCGCCGCTGAAGGGGCCAGCCCCGACCATTCCGGGGTGCGACCCCAGCGCGCCTCCGCCAAGTGATTGCGTCTTTGATGCCAATAATCTGATCACTTCGTATCATCTGATCACTCAGTGCATCGAAAACCCGAGCCCTTCCTGGAATGAGGCCCACGTGGACTGGAATTTCAACGACCAGGTTGGTCTGTATCCTGCCACTTTGAACGGGTTTGTCTGGTCCGCAGGGCATGACTCCAGAGCCCTGGTGCCGCCGTTCAACGACGTCAATGGCATCCGAGCGATTGGATACTACGATGGTGGCGACCTCAACTACTACTATTTTATGGCTTCGAATTTCGCGACCTCGGACCGCTGGTTTCACCCTGTAATGGCGCGCACCCCGCCGAACCGCGCGAGTCTTCTCGCGGCCACATCTCAGGGATATGCGTATCCGATGAACACTGACAGTGCAGACACGGCGCCAATGACGGCACCAACCATCTTTCAGGAGCTACAAACCGCGGGGGTTAGTTGGAAGATCTATGTGAATCCTCAGGGGAGCGCTTGCCCCGGCCCTCCCTACGATCCTGCATGCCTGGTCACACTGAGCTCCGTACAGGAGTTCCAATGGGGCCAGACAATTCCATCCCAGTATCCTCAGAACATCGCGCCCATATCTCAATATTTCACCGACTTGCAGAATGGAACCTTGCCGCAAGTCGCTCTGATGGAGCCAGCCTCCGACGCTGGTTTCGATGAGCATCCAACAAACGATGATTCGGCGCCGAGCGATATCCAACTGGGGGCCAATTATGTCTCCTCGCTCATCAATGGGCTGATGACCAGCACTTCCTGGAAAGACTCGGCGTTTATTCTCACCTTCGACGAATTTGGAGGCCTTTATGACCACGTTTCACCCCAGCCGGCTGTAAGTCCGGATGGCATTCAGCCAGTGGATTTGCTTCCAGAGGATGTGTGCACGGTAACGTCCGGGCCCACTTGTGATTTCGTATACACCGGCTATCGCGTTCCGCTAATCGTTGTCTCACCGTACACCAAGAAGAACTACGTCTCGCACTCGGTGGCCGATACGACTGCGATTCTGAAACTCATTGAAACCCGCTTCAACGTGCCGGCGCTGACCAAGCGGGACGCCGCCCAAATCGACATGACGGAATTCTTTGATTTCAGCAATCCGGCTTGGATGACTCCTCCGAGCCCGCCTAAGCAAGCCACAAACGGCGCCTGCTATGTGAATCAGTTGCCTTAATTTGTCGCGGGACATGCACGCCAATGACTTCAATGACGAACGATAACGAGTACAACGACAGCAGCGACGAGCGGGTTCCCGTAACCTTGAGGTTCCTGCAGTGCTGCGGCTTGACGCTGGTCTGCATGGGCTTCTTCCTCACTCTGGCAACCGTTGAACTCAAGGGTCAAGATTCCTCTTCGATTCCGGCTTCTCCCGTCGCGACCGTCGCCGCGCAAACCGCTCCAGCATCCAACACCGAGCCTGCACCTCCAAACAATGGCGCGACGATGCAGGAGCAGTCGGCCGGAGTTGATCAAAGCTCCGTCTTCGTGTTCAAGACGCAAGTGCGGGAAGTGATTTTGCACGCTACCGTTGTCGATGAGCAGCGGCACCTGGTTACCAATCTCGACCGGCCGGCATTCACAGCCTATGAAAATGGAGTGCCACAGGCGACGACATCCTTTCACCGGGAAGATGTTCCGGTGGCAATGGGTATCGTGATCGACAACTCCGGCTCCATGCGCGAAAAGCGAGACAAGGTGAATCAGGCAGTGCTCAATCTGATTCGGGCCAGCAATTCGAAGGATGAGACCTTTGTGGTCAACTTCAGTCAGGATTCCTATCTCGACCAGGATTTCACGTCGGATATCGACCTGCTCCAGGGGGCGCTGCAGAAGGTCTCCGCGCAAGGTAGCACGGCGCTCTATGACGCCATCGTGGCTTCCGCAGTCCATCTGCAAAACAACACCCGAGTGCAGCGGAAGGTTCTGCTGGTGATCACAGATGGCCGGGACAATGCCAGTCAGGAAACGCTCCAGGAGGCGATGCGCCGCGTGCAGCAGCAGAACGGACCGACGCTCTATGCCATTGGGCTTCTTGGCGACGAACTTCAGAAGTCGGACACCGGAGCTCTGCAGAGTCTGGCCGAGGTCACGGGCGGAGTTGCTTTTTTTCCAAAACGCCTGGACGAAGTTGACGACATCACGCGGGTCGTGGCGCGCGACATTCACAGTCAGTACACAATCGGTTACAAGCCAACCGACCACAGCAAGAATGGTGGATACCGCGCTATCGAGGTGCGAGCGCAGGCACTCGGCCATCGCAAGCTGACCGTTCGCACTCGAAGTGGGTATTACGCGGGCGAGGCTGTCCACTGAGTCTGCTCCAACCGGCGGCTGCTGGTTGGCGGTCACAGTTCAGGAAGCCTGAACGCAAACATTGGCCCCCGAAGGCCTTTCGTTTCCCGCAGCCTTCCGGTTCCGAATTCTCCTCAGCGAGTTGAGCCGTATTGATCAGACACTTGAGCGCCAAAGGTAGAAAGTAATGGGAGTGGGGTTCGTGGATCTGAATCTCGCGCTAAGGAGAACCACTTGCAACGTACCTACCGATTTCTCAGTTCCCTTCTTCTGACTGGCGTCCTTGCTGCACCAGTTGCCATGATGGCGGCTGCTCGCCCACAAGACGACCGGAAAGAAGAAAACAAGCAAGGCGAGAACCACAAGCGCTATTACGACAAGGGCCACAAGGACTATCACACTTGGGACTCCAACGAAGATCGCTCATACCAGCGGTACCAGACCGAACACCACCAAAAGCATGCCTTCGTTGAGTTGAACACCCAGCAACAGACCAACTACTGGAGCTGGCGCCACAATAATCCAGACAACCGATAACGGCTCAGCGTATGTATTTTGTAATCGTTGCTAGTTGGACGCGCGGAAGTGCGGCGTCCACTAGCCGAGGAGTGAGAATTATGATGTACACGATGACGAAGCCTTGCCCGATCTGCAAGCAGCAGTTAACGAAGCAAAAACCCACGGACAGTGTGCCCTGCGCTTGCGGTCACCACATTTGGCAGGGCTAGAAAGCGGGAACGCACCTACCAACTTTCAGTGTTGGTTCAGATCGCTAGATTGCTGGACCGTGGAGCTACCAGATTCCCTTATCGCTTCCCGTAATCTTTTGCCCCACAGCGGCCGCGGTGGCCAGGCACGGCAACAAGCTAAGTCGGACGCTGTTCCTCAATTCCCGATGGAGCAGCAGAGTGGTGAGTTGTGAGCCGTACAGCTTGGCAGACTGCGGCATAATTGGGATACGTAAGAAACCGCGGATGAAGCGTAGTTCATCGCCGCCAAACCGCGCTGAAACCCTTACGAATGGCGGGAGATCGAGACCTCTACCGCGGTAATGAGTCAGGTAGTCCGACACAATCGCCAGATAACTCGCGACACCTTTCCAGATTCCGGCAACCTTGGCCGAGAATCGCAGGTCTTCGTAATCAATGGTGTCCGTCTCCGACAGCCTGCCCGTGTCCACGATATCGCACAACCGAAAATAGAAATGGCGGTACATCCGTTGCATGGTTGAGATCATGAGACGGTCTTCGGCAGCTGGCACGCGGAACATGTGGCTTCCAAAAGGAGCGAGCCTGGCACGGCTGGCCAAGGACTCGGCGATTCCAACCTGTTCTCCGGTTTGCCCCAAGCGGCCCATGTGGATCTCAACCGCCTCGGGTAATCCGGGGATGACGAAGTTCCATTTGCGTGCCAGGCGATCTCCCCAGCTGCGCGGTGCGAGTTGTGCTGCGAAACTCCGCGTCATCAGTTGGAGTACATCCGTCGGGGCCGCATTCGTGTACAGATCCAAGTCGCTGCCCAGATCGGGCCAGTGATCGAGCGATTTGATTACCGTGATGTCGTACCCTTCTGCGTGGAACGCGGCGCAAACTCTCTGCAAGAACGACATCGCGTTTTCGATCCGCGCGCCCTCGGCAGCAAGCGCGGTTGCAGCCCACGCCGCACGGCTGTCGTCCCCGGCCTGGCGCATGATCTGGAGAAAGGCATCGAGCCCGCGCATGACCACATGATGGGAGCTGGCGAGTTTGAGCATATCTTCGAATTCTTCCCGGCTGATTTCCGCAACGCCCAAATCCAGCTCGGCAGCCGTGGGCGGAAGGCTTGCGTCGCCTCGGCTCGGCGGCAACAGAAGCCGCGAAAGAACGATCAGAGACTTGCTCGAACCGAAGGGAGAGGATGTCTTATTCATATTGGCCAGAATGCATCGGTTGTTATTGGGGCGCCTGCGACCCCGCTGGTTTGGAGAGGGGTGACGGGGAAGCGGACGATAGCGGCTCTTTTGGGGGCACCGTCGTTTCCATGACAGGCGTGTTGTCGCGGTGTTTCAGTTCGATCGGACCGGAGTGCCGTTGTCTTGCCTGGTTTTCCAAAACGATCTTGTCGCCAACTTGCTGCCCGCTATCGGTGATGACTGCAGAGAGGTGCTTCCCTTCGGCGGAGCGCTGGGTCGCTAGTCCAACCCGGTCGTTGGCGTGCTCGGCCTTTCGCGCTCGTGCGTAGAAGAACTGCGCGGTCTCGAGGTCGCCGTCCCTTTCCGCCAGATAACCGATGTTGTTGATTGAAAATGCGCTGTTTGGGTCAAGAGAGTAAGCCCGAAGGAAGTCCTGCTTCGCAGCAGGCCAATTATTTCGATTCGTCGCTGAAACTCCGCGCACCGCGAGCAAGGCAGCTTGCGCCTGGTCGGTGGCTGCATTTTGCGTGCGTTCTCTCAGCTTTTTTGCGCTATCCGCAGCCATCTCGCTGACCGGTTTTCCTCTCCAAGCGTGGTTCAGCGTGACGATGACTGGTTCCGAGGAATGTGAATCAGCAGCCGCCGTGTAGTACGTCAGCGCCAGTTCGTAATCTCCTCGCGACTCCTTGGCAACGCCCATGTTGTTCAAGGTGAATGTATTCCGCGGATCCAGGGCCAATGCCTGTTGCAGGAGGAGATCAGCCTCCGGCGTCCGGTTTTGTGATAAAAGACGAATCGCCTCGACATTCATGCGATTGATCTGCATCGGGACGTCGTTCAGGCCGCCAAATGCTTCCCGCATCGGCTTTCCTTCCAGGCGCTTCGCGTTGGTGCGGTCGATCACCGCATCGCTCGCCTGTTCCGACGCCAGAGCGTAGAACTTTTGCGCGCGATCCAGCAGACCCTGCAGTTCAGAAATGTAGCCCAGGTTGTTCAATGTGAAGGGGTCGCCGGGGTCGTAAAGATACGCTTTGTAGAAGAATCCTTCTGCCTTCTCGTACTGTTGCTTCCGGAGAGCCTCAACCCCGTCGCGATTGAGACGCTGCACCAGAGTAAGTTCGCTTCGCTTGGGGAGCGTGAGTTTGAGGTCACCCGCCGAGGCATTCCGGGGTGCCCAGCCCACCGCGACGGCAACGATCGCCAGTAAGGTTATTCGTTTGCCAAACATGTTTGGTCCTTTGTGAGCGTGGGTTGGATGCACCGGACGGGAATGCGTTGCCTAGCCGCCAAAAGCAACATTGTTGGCTGCGGAAGGAGCTTTGAGACCACTGCTGATCATTTCCTACCATCAAAGAGACGGCGGGAATTCAGGCAGCAGGTAAAGGGTGTCCGAAATGGGTCGTCTTCTAGCGGTAGCCATTCTTAGTAGCGTGGCATTTGCTCAATCAGCGTCGTCCGCCGGTTCGAAGCCAGCACAAGATCAGAGTGTTCAAGCTGCAAGCAGGCCGGAAAGCGCGTTCGGCAGTCCGACCGCATTGCCCCCTACGCCCCGGGGAAAGAGTACTGTAATCGGCGGCGCAATTCGTGGGGTGGACCGGGTTCGCGATCAGTTCACGCTGAATGTGTTCGGCGGGCGGACGCTGAAGGTCCTTTTCGACGAACGTACTCAGATCTATCGTGACGGCGCAAGAAGCGCGTTGCGCGATCTGCGTACCGGCGATCATGTCTCGGTCGAGACGGTGCTGGACGGAACCACACTGTTTGCGCGCAGCATTCACCTGCTGTCGGCGGTGCCGGAAGGCGAGTGCCAAGGTCAGGTGCTCAACTACAATCCCGGCGACCGTGAATTGACCGTGCGCGACGTTCTCTCTCGTCAACCGGTCAAACTGCAGGTGCCCGCAGGCACCGCCATTGTTCGCCAAGGTCAGGCTGCTTCCGCGTCCTCGGACAGTGGCTTCCCGGGTCTGACTACAGGGACTCTAATCTCGGTCAAATTCCAATCCGACAACAAGGGTCACGGCGTGGCTAGCAAGATTGTGATCCTGGCGGTTCCGGGAACCGCATTCGTGTTCGTTGGAAATATCACTTCCCTTGACCTGCACTCTGGCTTGTTGGTGCTGGTCGATCCGCGGGACGACAAACGCTATGAGGTTTCCTTTGATTCGGCTCGCTTCCCGATGAGCCATGAACTCCACGAAGGGACGGACTTGACTGTGACTGCGGACTTCGATGGCGCCCGCTACGTAGCCAGCAAGATTGCGATCAACTCGCCTTCTGACAAGTAAGATCGACCATAACCGGCGCGCCAGCGGGCCAACTTCCTACTTCGAACCGTACACGTCCAACTCACCCTGGGGATTTGGCACCGACGCCAAATCATGAGCGGTCCCAATATAGACTTTCCCATTCGCAACAATCGGCGAGGTGAACTTGATTCCGTATCCCGCCACATCCGCGGCGTTAATTCCACTGTTATACAGTTCACTGGACAGATTGCCGGCATCGTAGGCACGCAGGGTTGCGGCCGTCGGCGCAGCGCCGTTTGGATTTATTGGATTTTGGTTTTGAATCGGTTGACCGTGGTCAATAATCCACAAGATTCCATTCGCAGTGCCATTGGCCGAGATGAAAGCCGTCGTGCCATTGCTGCCTACCTGTATGGCGGGAGCACTCATCAGTCCCGGCGTCAGTGTCCCCGCGTACTGAAACTGTACGATCCCGACGGGGATGACGGCTGCCGTCGGAGTTAATCCGATGTATACCGAACCATTGAAGTAGGAGGCCGTCGCGAAGATTTCATAGGAATTGACGTCAGCGGTCCATGTTGCTCCGCCGTCCTGCGGGGAGTCCGTGCAACTCGACGAATACGGACTGAAACCCAGATCAGTCAAGAGACCGGGCACGGTTTGCGTTGCTCCCGCATCGTTGGGTTGCTCGTGGCCAAGATTCGTCGTGTTCACGAGATAGAGCTTTCCGGTCTTTCCACCCGCGAGCGCCTGGGTGCTTCCTGGAATCAGCAACAAACCACCCGCAGCCAAGTCCGCGTCGTTGCAATTCATGTAGCGATAATCATCGGCCGTGAAGTAGTCGAGCATGTGAAGCAGTCCGTTGTTCGAAAACTTCAACACCGAATTGCCCCAGGCGGTCAGCCCGTCCCACGGTCCGTCTCCCGTCGTGACGTATATGTTGCCGCTATCATCGGCGGCGGGGCCACCGCCACCCATCCAGATCCCGCCGACGCCGGGATACCCGTTCTCGCCGTTCGAGTTGGGACCCGCATTGAAGACGCCAGTCTGAGCCAGGGACTGCGCACCATAGGCGAGCAGCCATCCGCTATGACAACTGCCGAAACCGATGTAGACCGTGCTGTTCGCGAGAAGGAGAGCCGCCCGTTGTATACAGGATGTGTCGAGACGGACCACACCGTTTATCGCAGTCGAATTTGTACCCGGCACCGAAGCCTGAATGGTTGCCGGCCCACCGAACTTTTGTTTTCCGGTCGTGATATCCAGGGCATTCAAGCGGAAAGTTGAGGCGCCCGTTGAAGTGAGTGTTTGCGCCGAGACCACATACACCGTATTCGACGACGTATCGATGACCGGCGTTGACGTAATGCCCTGATAAGGCTGAATGGGACCGTCGGTCATCGGAGTTTCGCCCGATTGCAGCAGCGAAACCTGCCACAACGGAGTTCCCCCGCCATAACTGTCGGCGTCAAAGGCATACACACTGTCGTTTTCGGTCGCGGCGAATAGCACATTGTGCACGCTGCCATTGATGGTCAGATTCGACACCAGCAGCGGCTGTGCGTACGGGTAGCCGTCGAGCAGATAAGAAAACAGTTTGCCAAAAGTTTGAGGAGTTACGCTGGCCGGCGACAGTGATCCCTCGTTTGCATTCAACCCGGTGCGTTGAGCGTCGAAATGCCACATTACGACGTTCGTTCCTCCGCCAACGGTCGCCGTCACGGTAAGAGACGCATTTCCGCTGATCCCGCTTAGTGACGCAGCCACGATCGTCGAGCCCACGGTTACTCCTGTCGTCAGTCCGCTCGAACTTGTCGTCGCTACTGACGCAGGCACGTCCGTCCAACTCGCCGTCGAACTCACATTGGCTGTCGAGCCATTGCTATAGGTTGCCGTAGCCGTGAACTGCTGCGTAGCTCCCACCGCGATGCTTACGCTGGACGGCGACACTGATATCGACGCGAGTGTCGCGGTTGCAGCAACGGCAAGAGACGCATTTCCGCTGATCCCGCTTAGCGACGCAGCCACCATCGTCGAGCCCGCAGTAACTCCTGTTGCCAGGCCACTCGAACTTGTCGTCGCTACCGACGCCGGGGCGTTGGTCCAGCTGGCCGTCGAAGTCACATTGGCCGTCGAGCCGTTGCTATAGGTTGCCGTGGCGGTGAACTGCTGCGTGGCGCCCACTAGAATGCTTGCGCTGGACGGAGCTACGGACACCGACGTGAGCGTCGGAGGCGCAGAGTTGCTGGAAACAAGCCCCCGGCATCCCATGTTCGCGATCAGGAGCGAGAGGAAAAAAAAGCAAAAGAGGGCCGAAAGCAACCGACGAGGACGAGTAGCCATTGGTCGAATCTCCAAGAAATGCGAGTCCGCAGAGACAGCAGGAGGGTGCTAAAAATTACCGCGACAGAACATCATGGAGCACAACGACATCGTCCCACCTCCGCGGAGGTGCCGTTTAGTTGCCAAATCTTTGTCGAAGGTTGCTCTGCGTCTGCAGATTACGAACCCGTCAATCGCTGCCTAGGAACCGGGCACGAAAGGCGCCCGATACCAAGTTCCAAATCGGGCCTGATCGCGCCCGGCAGCCAAGCCTGCAAAAGGCTCGCAACCGTCGCTTCCCCTGGATAGCTGAGCAACGCCCTGTCTTTGCACCGTTCCAATGGTCTTGGAAGTCGGCGTTTCAAGAAGTCCGCCCTTGCCACGCCCGATTCCCATAAGGGGGACGATGTACTTCCGATTGGAATGTCAAGGCTTTCTTTGTTGACCATACCCAGAACCCTGTATTACTGTCTGGGCAACACCAGTGAACTCCGGATCGATCCGAATCGGTCCAGCAAGGCTGTACAGGGGCAACGTCCCGTTCGCGTCGGGCCTAGTCCACTCATTAGGAAATTTTTCAGAACTTGTGATTCCACAAGCACGCGTTCAAAAACATACTCCGGAGACCCCTGACGATCATGAAGACTGTTTCCCGCATTCTCTTTGCTTTCATAGCGTTGGCTACACCTGCCCTGGCAACTGTGACGGTCAGCAGTCCAACTAATGGCGCTACCGTTGGCTCGCCGGTACCTTACGTGGCGACTGCGACTACGTCCACTTGTTCGAAGGGCGTAGCGTCCATGGGCATCTATGTGAACAACCAGTTGGTCTACGTCGTGAACGGAGCGAGCATGAATACACATTGGACCCTCGCCCCAGGTTCTTACAGCACCGTCGTGGAAGAGTGGGACTACTGTGGCGGCGCAACCTACACGACGTTGGCGATCACGGTCAGCAGCCAAAGTGGCGTATATGTGACATCGCCCGCGAACAACGCCCAAGTGAATTCGCCGGTGAATTATGTGGCGTCGTCGACCACGAGTACTTGTTCGAAGGGCGTGGCATCGACTGGAATCTACGTTGACAACAAACTGACGTATACCACGCAGGGAGCGAGTCTAAACACTCAGCTGTCGTTGAGCCAAGGGTCCCACAGTACCGTAGTGGAAGAGTGGGACTATTGTGGTGGAGCTGCTTATTCCACGGTGAATGTCACGGTGACAAGCGGCGGAACGAAACTCTCCAACATCCAGGCCAATCAAGGCTGGAATAGCTGGGGTCAGCTTCCCCCCGCCTATGCTGACTGTTCACCCTGTTCCGGACTCTCTTGGTCAACGAAGTACGGAATCAAGTCGCCGTCAGAAAGTGGAGATGCAACCCAATTCAATACCAGCGGAACTACACCTTACGGGGTCGTTCTCTGGTACAACCCGGTGATTGGCCAATTCTCAACGGAGGGACTGCCCGACCTGAATCACACGCTGATTCCGAGTCTCCATAACTTTACCTATGACACCGATTTCTATGTGACGAACCTCGCGGTGACGCAGGTGTTGGAGTTTGATGTCAGCATGTATTTGGATGGGATCGGCATGTTCTTCGGCACCCAATGCAACCATTTAGGGGGAGGGGAATGGGATGTCCTGGACAACGTGACCCAGCAATGGGCTTCAACCAGCGCTTCTTGTAATCTCACTACTGGCTGGAACCACCTTACCCTTCAACTGCAGCGGGAATCGAACAATGACCTTCTGTATCAGTCGATCACTTTGAACGGTGTGACGGCCAACATCAACAAGACGTATGCCCCTTACACCGTGCCATCCAGCTGGTATGGCATTACCGTGAACTACCAGATGGACGGAGACTACAAGCAGTCGGCAAACACGACGTACCTGGACAATTTGAGTCTGACCTATTGGTAGAGTGACGGAGCAGACGTTACGGTGATTCTCCACCGCAAGACTTTCCGCTGGGAGGTCTTGCGGAGCGTCCGGAGACCGACTGTGACCGTGGACTTCGATGGCGCCCGCTGCGTGGCGAGCAAGATTGCGATCAACTCGCCTTCTGACAAATAGATCAAGAGTGCAACCCAAAAGGGGCCGAATCAGCGAGTGTACGCATGCAAGATGGCTCTCCCTGGTGAGTGTCGTTCTCATCGTATAGCCCGAGCGCATCGTAGGAACGTGGCCCCCCGCCTGGTGTTAGATCCGAATCTGCAAAGCCCTCCAATCGCCCCCTTGCCCCGTTTAACCTGCATAAAGTCCGCATCTCCTCCCCTCGATCGTTTCAAGATTCCGAGGATCGAGGAATGCAGCAATTCCCCATGCTCGATTGGGCGCGCAGGCCAGTGCACTTCCGAGTAAGATCCGAGTCATTTCCTGTTGACCGTACCCAGAACCCTGTATTACTGTCTGGGCAACATCACTGAAACTCCGGATCGATCTGGTCGGTCCAGCAAGACTACAGGGGCAATGTCCCGTTCGCGTCGGGCCGAGTCCATTTATTCAGCAACTCAGAACTTGCGATTCCGCAAGCACGCGTTCGACACAAAATGCCGGAGGCCCCGTCATCATGAAGACTTCTTACGTCTCGATCTGTATGTTTATAATGCTGGCGGCATCCGCGCTCGCCAATGTCAGTGTCAGCAGTCCAAATAATGGCGCTACGGTTGGCTCGCCCGTGCCTTACGTGGCGACAGCGACCACCACTACTTGCTCGAAGGGCGTAGCGTCCATGGGGATCTATGTGGACAACCAACTGGTCTATGTCGTCAATGGCGCGAGCCTGAACACGAATTGGCCCGTCAGTTCGGGTAAACACAACACCGTGGTGGAAGAGTGGGACTACTGTGGCGGCGCAACCTACACGACCCTGACGATCACCGTCAGCAGCCAAACTGGCGTATGGGTGACCTCGCCCGCGAATAAGAGCAAGGTGAGTTCGCCGACGAATTACGTTGCAACCGCGAGCACGACCACCTGTTCTAAGGGCGTCGCTTCCATGGGGATTTACGTGAATAACGTACTCCAGTACGTAGTGAATGGAGCGAGCCTGAATACCAATTTGAGTCTGACAGCAGGAACGTACAACACCGTGGTGGAAGAGTGGGATTATTGTGGCGGAGCAGCCTACACTCCCGTTGCGATCACGGTGCAGGGTGGACAGGGCGGAAATGTACTCTCCAAACTGCAGGCTAGCAGCGGATGGAAAAATTGGGGCGAATTGCCTCCATACTATGCGATTTGTTCCGCACCCTGTCCTGGGGTGACCTGGTCCATGACGCAAGGGATCAAATCACCCGCGATGAGCGGAAATTCGACGCAGTTCAATATCGGCGGTACGACGCCTTATTCAGACGTTCTGTGGAGCATTCCTCTGATCGGCCAGGGGTCGACTCAGGGGCTGCCCGACTCCGGTCACACGCTCCTTCCGACGCTGCACAACTTCACCTACGATGCCTACTTTTACCCAACGAACCTCGGAGTGACACAGGTCCTGGAGTTCGACATCAGCATGTACTTCAACGGGCTGGGATTGATTTGGGGCAACCAGTGCCGCGTCGTGGGGGGAAACGAATGGGATATCTGGGATAACGTCAGTTCGAAATGGGTTCCGACCGGCGTTGCCTGTAATCCCGTGAACAACTCCTGGAACCATGTGACGATTCAAGCGCAGCGGGAATCTGACAATTCGCTGCTGTTCCAGTCGATAACACTGAATGGAGTGACGAGTAACATTAACCAGAAGTACGCACCGGGCACTGCACCGAGTGGCTGGTGGGGAATCACAGTCAACTACCAGATGGATGGAAACAACAAGCAGTCGGCGAATACTACGTATCTGGACAACTTCAGCTTCACATACCAGTGAAGGCAGCACACGGTTGTAACGAGGGTCCGGCTCTACTTCGACGCTGTGGGGACTGTGTGAACGAACGTCGGGTACGACTGCAGGGCGTCGGGGGACAGTGCGTTCAGTACTAGTTGCGACACCTGCCGCTCGACATCCTGAACTGGTTGCGGAGCGACGATCGTCATCCCGCTCACGAGTTCGCTTAGCGCCAGATATGACGCGCGGCTTCTGTGGAGAAAATCGAGTGGATACTCGGGCTTTCGCGCGCGAGCTTGGACCGGGTCGGCATCCAGGACGAAGCTGACATCTGGTTGCGGAACGAACGGCAGCAACAGTCGAACATACGCTCGCTCGATTCGATTCTGCAATGACAAGTTCGCGAGTTCGTCGTAGAGATATCGGTCAAAAATGATAACGTCGGTATTCGCTCTTAGCGCATTCGCTACTTCGATGCGAAGCGAGATGGCATCCACGAAGTAAAGGCCGAATCGCACCGCAGTCATAAACCAAGATCGTACGTTTTTGTCTCGTCGGTTTACCGGCTGCGCCGGCGTTCCAACACCCTTGTCGCCCTTGAACAGGGTGTGGCCGGTCACTTCGCGGACCCGCGTGAGCCGCGCAACGTCGTCCCAGAAAGTAACCAACGAGACGCGGAAACCGGCCTCGTTCAGTCGGGCACGAAGAGTTTGGATTTGAGTGCTTTTGCCGGCGCCATCAATGCCAGAGAAACTTACAAGTCTGGGGCGCCGGGGTTCAGAGGCTTTCCGAATCATGCTTCAACAGCTTCTTTCCGAGTGCTCGCTGGCAACGGGCTAGTGAGGCCGGCTGGGGCTGGCACTGGCCAGGGCCACAACTGTACCGACCGCAACGCCAGCACCTGCGATGATGCCAACTTTGATCAGGATGGAGCGCGCTCGCCTCTGTTTTGCCGGCGCAATTGCTGCACCGGCTGGTCTGGAAGCCGCCACACCCGTTGTCTTTACAAACGTCGCCGCTGCTGTGCCCAGAGGCGCCTGTGCGTCACTTTGTGGTTTTGGGGAGGGCGGTTGCACACTGGGCAGTTCGTCTTGCGAAAGCACTGCGCCTGGACTGTTGGGAAGAGCTTCAACCTGGGATGGTTGGGCCTGCACATCAGTGGTGCCACTATCGGAAGATCTCGGCCGCGCCTGTGCGGAAGATGCGGCTTCGACCTGTTGATTGGGACTCGCCTCCTGCTGCGGTGATGGGACTGCAGCCGCAAGTGGCGCAACGAATAACAGCACAAGGCAGCCAGCGATGTGTCGCCTCAGCCAACGCCCCGTGGTTCTCATCGTTACCCCCGACGCCGCAGGCTTCTCGCGCGAGTCACACTGACCTATTTCAAAACCTTTACTGCGTACTCTAGACGAAAGAGGCGAATTTCCCTGCCGAAGAGCCTGGTGGAACGGCTTTGTCGGCAATTGGTAGAAGCTGTTGACCGCGTCGGCGGTGGTTTCAAAGGCCTCAAAGAGATGTTCTACCCTCGCGAGTTCCAGAATCGCCGCTGCTCCCGGAGGGATTGCCGCAAGTTTGACATCGCCGTTCCGCTTCATCGCCTCTTCCAGGCAACGTAACAACACTTGGATTCCGGCGCTGTCGAGTCGCCGCACTTTGGAACAGTCGAGCACCACACGAGGTCGATCTGCGTTCAGGCAAGACTCTACTTCGCGAAAGAAACTACGCCCTTGCTTAACACTCAAAGTCTCCGGTAGTTGTTTCACCTCTATAAGTCTTGCACTTGTCATATTCGGGATCCCAGGTTCCAACAATCTTCTTTTGTCCGTATGGCGAAAAATTGCATAGGCACCTAATTCGGCCTATTAAACAATCTAGAGTGGCAGCAGCGCGGGGTCTATCCTGTCTTGTCAGTAGAGGGCGGACAGGTTTGCGCTAGAGATTAAATACGAGTTTCGGTCAAAATTGGCTTTACAAAAGCCGCGCGAGTTCGGCCTCGGGATCGTGCACAACGTGGGTTAAAAGGTTTGTCCCATACCGGAAGAGCGTCGCCACATTCGTGCGGTACCAGCAACACTCCGTCATCCTGGGCGATAGTCCGCACAAGAACCGAAACTTCGATACGGTCTCCGGCGATGTGAGAATTGCCGCCACGAGACGGTGATTTCCATCCAGGATCGTAAGTGGTTCGCTTTCGTTCAGACCGATGAGGAGCACAGCGCCCGGGTCGGCATGCTGTCGGAGTCCAGCGCTCAGAGCTTCTATCTTCGATAGGAATGCTTTTCCGGCTTCATCATGGCTGCGAAATGTGCGGAGGCGTTCGGCAATTGCCGTGATGCCAAAATCTCCCCGCGCGAGTTTCCGCCATTGTGCCCTTGGAAAGACTCGAATCTGGGCTAAGTCTGCCGTCGCAATTTCGGCCTCGAACCATTCGGTCCCCCCCGGCAGTTCTTTCCACAACGAAAAATGCCGAATAAACAACAGGGCACGTCTCTTTGCATTCTCGCCAGCATCGTCGAGGTGCGGTGTCAGCACCAGCCCGCGCAGGGTTTCGTGGTACTCGTCGAATGCGGAATTGCTGAAATCGGTCCTTAGAAATTCTGCGATGACCTCGTCCTCTGAAACCCGCCGAATCAACCTGATCGTCTTCGGAGACGTTGCCTCGTGCCCATCCTTTGCGCTGGCCGTGGAGTGAATCAGGAACGGCACTGCGACAACGACGAGGAGAACCACCATCAGCCCAAGCTGTATCAAAATGACCTGTTGCAGAGACGAATGAAACCTGCAAATGCCCACGACGACAGCGCCACTGAAGGCCAATTGCACCCAACTCGTATTGGCGATTTTGTATGACATCTCGTATGCAATGATCACAACGCTAAGCGAGTAAACGACCGTTGTTGCAGCGTACAACGCCAGTAGATAGGGTAGGCCGTGTTTCCCAGCTATTTCGAACTGCGGGCCAAAGAACGTTGTCCAAATCCCAGCGGGCGCCAGGCGAAGACCGAGAGCCAACGCCGAACCGATTCCCAACACCAGCAGGAGTGAAGTCAGCAAAACCCTGTGACCTT
>OCTA010000175.1_pt1 | contig 60394 bp, 45 predicted proteins | sample 1538991 | NCBI WGS metagenome assembly OCTA01 (sample SAMEA3539302, study PRJEB22396) | soil metagenome | biome: tundra; feature: field; material: soil | place: USA | collected 2010-05 | depth 0.15 m
CTCGCCGACTCGGAGTGCGCCATGCATGCGAACAAGGAGCCGAGTGGCTTAGGGGTGGGCCGCTGGCCTCATTGAGATCAATCCAAAGAGGCGCCGGCGGGGGAGATACTTCTTGCCCAGGTTCGCTTGCCGTTCTCCACACCGGCCGCAGACGAATGGGCTTGTCGTCTTGGCCTGTTCGTCGACAAACAAGACGAGGTCTCTACAGAGCGAACACGGTCGCCATGCCGCAAACTGGGTGAGGATGGCAATGAGGTTGCTCTGATCGGGGTCGGCCGCGGCCATGGGTGCAGTAGTCATAGCCCAACCGCTACGAATTCGGCCATCGAAATTGCACGCGTGTTCCCTGTGCGCGCATGGCGCGGGGATTGGTCGTGGAAGCAATGGTGGCTGGGAGAATCGTTGGCCGTACCAATCTCGCCGTCGCCTGTGCCCGCAGTTGACGGGGAACCGCTGCGCCTCCGCTTCTCCTCATCGCCAATTCAGAAACTGGACCAAGATCGCTCACACTCCTCGTTGGATCTGGCGGCTCGTGTGCACCAACAGTCTGGTCGCGCCCGAGTCGAATGTCTTCCGCATGTTCCACCGTCGTCAGAAGGACGACGTCATGCGGGAGAAGCTCGGCAGGGCTGTACGTTTACTTCCTGAATACTGGCAGCGCACCGACAGGTACGTTACGAAACGCCCCGGCGAGAGCCGAGTCTATGGAGTTCGCTCGCTGGGGGCTGTCCGCCAAGGGCCCAGATGTCTAGAGCGATCGAAGTTCTGTCGACTGTGAGATGAAGACGTAGTACGATAGCGGGTAGTTCCCTCCATGAAACAGCTGCTGGAAAGAACGTGACAACCCCCAAGACCTTGCGCGCGCCCACGACATTCGATGGCGTTCCGGTCGTCGAGCGTCCGCAGCAGATCGAGAAGACGCGCGAGCTGCCGGCTCTCGATTCCGATGACCTGGAAAGCGAACTGGACGGGGCGGATACACAAGCTGTGCCTCGCGATGTCATAGCCGATGATGTCACCGTTCCCGTGCACCACTCTATCGAAAGCACATTGACCTTCGAGGTACTGCGCCGTCAGTCGATCGAGGCTGACGATGATGAGGAAGCGCCGTAGGCGATCACGGACTCGGCAGCCTGAGCCAGGGCCGACCCAGCACCGAGTGGCAGAAAAGCCTCCGCCCGCGCAATGGCTTGTCATTCATCTAGATGACCGATCTCGACTCTGGAACACCTTGGGATCGTAGCCGCAAAGGCACCCTAGAAGAAGTCCTCTGCGGGTGCTGCGGGCGACACGCTACGCCGCGCACATCACGGCGTGCCTTGAAGGAGGCTCAAGCTGCGCCCATCATTCGCTGCACAAACACGCGGAGGACGATGGGAACCGTGACACAGAATCTTGCGTGGAACAGCCATTCCGCGCCACATTCGTCGCCAGGAACCGGTGGGCTTGGGTGAAGCGCGACCAATATTCAGCAGACAAGCTGTCTTGTGTGCAGAGTGCGTGAGGGGGATCGGAAAAATGCGACCCCACCTACGGTTTGTGAACCTTGATGTACAAGTAGTCGACGTTCTCGCCCGCACCGGGAAAGATCGAGACTTCAAGGAGGCCGCTTATGTTCCCCCATCGCAGAACAGCCGGGCTCCGGAATGAAGGAAGTCTGGATGGCAAACCCAGCACGCGTAGGGCATCCTCACCAAAGTGAACCGGGACCGTTGAGCCAGGCGTGACGGTGATCCACTCCGCGTTACCGTCCAGGTAGATAATCTCGACTTTGACGCCGTTCGCCAGCACGTACGTGCTCGTCGGCCCATCCTTGGTGTCCTTGGCAGAGGCAGGCTTGCCCAGCGTCTTGGCAACGGAGGCTTCATCTCGACCTGCGATGGCCAAGACGTCGACGAGCGTAGTCGGAATGGTCGCGAGCGCAGCCAGAACGCGACCAAGGCCAGAGTCTGTGAGAACCCATCTCTTGGTTCCTTGACCCTGGGTCTTGACGAGTCCGTGTGATCGGAGTTCGTTGAAGATGATTTCTTGGCCGGCGCCAGGGCCAAAGTTCCAAGTTGTGTGGAGCGGGTAGCCATTCTCTACGTATCTCTGGCCGATCCCGGCGAGAAGCTGGCTGGCCGCGGAAGTCAGGCCTGGCTCGAAGCTCTCGGTGGATGGCCGTTCCTCGCTGAATGGGTCGCGCACTTCACCAGGCACCGGTGGAACGCAGGTCACGAAATCTCCGGCTTCTCGCCACCCCTCAAGATTGGGGTCGATCTTACACCCCATGCTCGCCAAAGTCTGGCGAAGGACGGCGCGGTGTCCATTCGGGCCGGCATCATTCGTTGGCATGAGAACGTGAATTCCGGCGAGATCTGAGCACAGTGAAGGATCCCCGAGAAGAACGAATACCACCCTACGTCTGTCGCGACCGAATGCCATTCCAGCCTCGAAAATAACGTTGGGCCGCGCCTGCCATCGACGCTGGTCCTCCGGCTTGTCCCTCGGCTCCCGGTACTCTGGCCGAACAGCAGCATATTCGTCGGCGGTGAACACGGCGACAACCCCCTGTGCCTGATCCATGCCGCGCTCGACCACCTGTGCGATCGTCGGAGTGCCTCCTAGCGAGGCGCGCACGTTGCCGAAGCGGAGCGCATCGAGGCCGAGGGCCTGTAGGAATGTTTCCATTTCGTCCCGGGCGCGCGTGTTGCGGCCGTGGATGATGAAGACCTTCCTTGCATCCGGCTCCTCGGTTGATGAGGCTCCTGCGTTGCTCTGGCCTTGGCCGGTGGCGCGTTCGTACGCAAGGATACCTTCTTCGTTCAGCTGGAATCCATGCGTGTCGAATGGCGCCGAACCGATGCTTTCATCCACCTCCAGCCATCCCCGTTTTTCAAGGACTTTAAAAGCTCTGTTCCAGCGTGGAGGCTTCCAGCCAAGCAGGCGCGCCTCCTCTTCGGACTCAATCCATCCCAGCTCCGGTTCGCCTTCACGGCTGAAGGCTCGCTCGTAAAGAAGCTTGTGCATCGTGTCCGCGTCTTCGGCCAAGCTGGCAAGCCGAGCGCCTTGGCCGGTAGACGGTGCTATCCCCAAGATGGGTTGGTCAGGGATCTCCGGACCTCGCGCTGGCTCCGTGATCCACATGGCGGATCTGCCAAGAAAGACCTCCTCCAGCGTCGGCATCGGACTCTTCAAGAAGTCCAGGGAAAACGTCATTGTCCAGTCGGTGTCAGTGCTCTGTTCGTCGCATCTGGCGCCGCCAAAGGCGCTGGACAAGACCCACACAAGTTGATGGAGATCCTTGGATGCGAATGGCAGACTGTATTTTTCGCCCAGGTCCTTCCGTGTAACGGTCACCTTGTCCTCGGTACGCAGCCGCGACTGAATGCCTTGATAAACCTCATAGGCACGAAGGAACGCTTGCCGGCACCGGCCAGTATCGAAAAGCGCCCAAGGGCGTAGCCGAACGAAGTCTTTCTCGGACGGTGGGCTTCCGAGATGGTTGAAGACTTGGCTTCCTTCGCTCACGACGACATCGTGACGAAGGCCTTGATTGTGAATTTCGCGCCAGACCCAGGTCTGGGGCGGCCACAGCGCTGTCTCCTCGTATTTCTTCGCGACCCAACCCACGACCTTCTGAACCTCCTCGTTGAGGTCAGCAAGGGTCGTTCGCCGCCTTCGGTCTGCCTCGGCCATGAAGGTATCTTACAGCAGTTCGGTTCGCGAGAGGCTGGAGCGGCACGGGCGTGTCGACCTTCGCTCCGCCCTTGAACCCTACCTCCACCGGCCGAACACAACCGCGGCGATGTCACTCACCACGTCGATGCCGATGATCTGCGGAAATTCATGCTGCGAACCGAGGACCAGCTTCTCTTCCCGGATCCTCGTGGTGGCGTGCTCTCGAACAAGGTTCTGAATCGCTGGTACCGAGACCTTGCCAAAGAGGCTGGCGTCCGCCGCATCACGAGCCACGGCGGCCGCCATACCGCCGGCAGCAGCTACGCCGTCATGGGCGTCGGCCAGAAGGTCATCGGGACGCTGCTCGGGCACAGCGACAGCGCCTCCACCGAGCGGTACACTCATGTCTGCCCCGAGCGCGACAACGGCGATGGTAGAGGCACGATGGTTGCGGCTGGGTGGTGGCGAGGGTGGGCGGTGATGACGGGGTGGACGGGGAAGATGTCTCCGAGGTCGGCATGCATTGACCGCGACCATATTCTGCAGTCCAATGCATCGGACTCGGCTTGAGAATTTGAGGATGTGTGACGAAACAGCACCGATCGGCCCGATGGAGGACGAAAAGGACAACCATATGCCGCGGGTCAAGATGGACTTCGTCGGCGAATATGCTGGAGATCTCAGGGCACGACTTCAGGCCGAAGGCTACGCGGTTCCCGTCGAACAGGATCCTGAACAGGTTTGCCGGTTGTACCTGAATTTCCTGCGAAGGAGGGTGCCTCCGGTACCAAGGAAGGTCTTCGTTGCGTCGGAGTTTTCCTGTCCTCAGGACCTGCAGGCGGGATTGGACGTCGTCCGAGGCAAGATCGAGTCTGGCCAGGATCTCTCAGCGCATCTGAGTAGTCGACTGAAGACGCTCGAATACCACGACATGCTGCTGAATGACTGGGACATCCATCACCTACATCTCGGCCCGGTGTTGAAGCAGGATGGATACGTCGAGCGTACGAAGTTCGTACTCTTCGTGCGCTTTCTCCTGGCCTCTGCATACCTAATCGCGGTGCTGCCCCACGGGCGAGGAGTGCATGCACCCGACCCATGGGGACGGCAAGAATTGCTCCGAATAATCCATCGGAACTGGCCCGAGAGCATCGCCGCATTTCGCTGTAATGGAGTCCGACTCGTTGAGCCTCCCACCGACGAACAAATTCACCAGGCCCGGCACATCAAGATCGAAGGTGAGAAGAGGGAAGCTGCCCTGACGTACTTCGTCGAGGTCGACGACGTCGTGTACGCACCTATCGGCGGCGGTTCGGCCTCGTCCCAAATGAGCTGTGACGTAGTCACAGAATGTGACCGCATATTCGATGCACTTCAGGAATACGAGGACCTTGTCCGCCAGAGCGTGCCTGGCATCATCGTGGAGGCGAAAGCACGCGGCCTGACCGTGGGTGACGAGCTGTCATTCAATCTGAGGCCGTGGTCGGGAGATACGGTGGTCGCAGTCGAACAGTCCACGAAGATGGTATTCCCCGTCGCCTTACGGATTGACCGGGCCACCTTTTAATCACACGATCCCGAGCGTGAATAGCCGTTGGACCCCCGACGTGGTCGAAGGGTTTGGCGGGATCGCCGACAAGAGGATCGTCTTGGACGTAGACGTAGTGCCCAGGCGTTGCCGGTTCTGCGGCAAGACCGAATCCGAAGCCACGTTTCGAGACGAGGCCCAAGTCATTCCATTCGGCCTCGGGAACCGCACCCTACTTTCACGCGGGGAGTGCGATTCTTGCAACCACAGGTTTGGAGAAACGATTGAAATTGCACTGCAAGACTTCGTCGGACCCCTTCGGACGCTCTCCGGTATTCGCGGGCGAAACGGGGTTCCAACCTACCGGCGACGTCCTGATTCGCCGCCAATCCGCTTTCGTGCACCCAAACTGATTTTGATGAACGAGGAAGGGAAAGACGATTCGGTGGTGCTCCATCATGGGTCAGACGGAAAGAGTCTCTCGGTTGAAGTTGAGTGTCCTCCGCTCGACCTTCAAGTCGTCGCGAGAGCATTGGCGCGAATCGCTCTCTTCTTTCTCAGGACCGATGCGGACGGCCCGTTCTTTCGCCTTGTGCAATGGGCTCGCGGCGAGGTTAGCTGTTGCGAAACCTCTATCTTTGAACTGCTTTTGCCCGGTAGTGGTGTTTCTAACATTGGGCTGTTTTCCCTGACCAGGCCACCGGCTGATCGTCGAGACCAGCCCATTGTCGCGAGTCTGACGGTAGGTTGTGTGGCTTACTTCTTACCGCTACCCAGGTCCGACTGGAGAATTGGCACGCTGGACCTGGGGGGATTACTGCTCGCGCTTGGTTTTCCCGCAGCGTTCGGTCCCAAGCTGTCGCTCACTGAGTTCAAGGTCCCAGGCACTGGGGGACGGATTAGCCTCCGGCGAGTCATCCGGATGGTGCAGAAGCCGGAAACTCCGTGAGTGTGCGTGGCTCTTCATGATGCGAAACGCGAGCCGGCTCCCCAGCAGGGCACCTTGGCCGACGGCCTAATACCGTCGATTTGTGCGACGGCACAACTCAGGAACATGATTCAGGAACCTCATTTCACCATTTCGAGAATCCCTTGCGATCTCCCATAGTTAACTTGTGGAGGCGCCGGGTACTGCCGACGGATTGCTGCGACAGGACGAATGGCTGGTTTGTTTGGCTTCTCGTCGCAGCGGCATCCGTCGCTCGGTGTCGGTCGGTGGCAGCGGCCGTGCCAAATCGAGCGTGGATTTCAGGGGAGTGACTGTGGTGGCAGGAAATCCGCCTGTCCGGTTCGATGTGGCGGGGGCCGGAGACGGAGTGATGGCCCCCCCCTACACGGGCACGAAGCTGGAAACGGCGGATACAGCCAAGGGGCGTCCTGCACACCACCGCGCCGGTCCCCGACCCGACTCCACTCGCAGCATGGCCCAGGTCCTCTGGCTATTGCTTGCCCATCTCTTTGAGGAGTTCGCAGCCATCGGAGTCACCGCCGCTGCAGGCCCGCTTGTAGAGCTGGAAGGCTGCTGGCAAATCCTGAATCACGCCCTTGCCTGTGAGATACATCAGGCCCAGTTTTGTGCAACCGGAGGCGCTGCCGCCGTCACAACCTTTCTCGGAGAATTGGGCGGCTCGTTGCAGATCCTTTGCCACGCCCCAGCCCAGAGAATACATTGCGCTAATCACCGTACAGCTCTCGGCAACACCGCCCTGACAAGCCTTTTCGAACATTTGCGCCGCCCGAACATCGTCCTTCGGCACGCCGTCACCGTCACGGTACAGTTCGCCAAGCAGCGCACAGCCTTCAGCGGATCCACTTTCACACCCCTTTTCATACATTTGCGCCGCGAGCGCCACGTCCTTTAGTATTGCAATGCCGTGACGGTACATCTCCCCCTGCAAGGTGCAGCCGAGGGCACTACCACCTTCACACCCTACCCTATACAAGTGCAACGCGAGCGCCGGATCCTTCGCCACACCGTCGCCATCATCCACCAATTGGCCGAGTAGTGTGCAGCCCTCGGCACTGCCTCCGTCGCATCCCATCTTGAAGAGAACTTTTGGTGCCTGAATGAGCTTTGCTGGGGGTAAGTCGCCAAATCGATACATTCTGCCTAGGAATGAGCAACCATCGGCATCGCCCCCACTGCACCCCATCTCGTACAATTGAGCCGCCAGAGCCATTTGCTTCGGTATGCCGGTGCCGCGGTAGGACATAGTACCAAGGAGAGTGCAGCCTTTCGCACTACCACCGTCACAACCTTTGTGGAGCAGTCGTACCGCCTGTATGTAGTCCCGTGCCACGCCCTTTCCGTCATGAAACATCTTGCCGAGCTTCGAGCATCCGTCGGCATTCCCGCCATCACACCCTCTTTCGAATAACTGTGCCGCCTGCACCAAGTTATTCCGTGCGCCACCGGCATCGTAGTACATCGTGCCTAGTTCGGTGCAGCTTTCAGCCTTGCCACCGTCGCATGCCAAGTCATGCGCCTGCTCAGTCCGACCTCTATCAAGCCCTTGTGAGGAGTTTCTTGTTGGCGAAGATTCGCCTGTCGTAGCGCATGATGGTGTTCCGAACGCCATGAATGCGGCCGGCAACAGGAGTGAGTCAATTGCAGAAGTGATCCGCTTGCGCTCAGTTCTCGATCGGCACATGGGCTGGGCCTTTAGTGGTCCGGAGAGTCGGACGGTCTCGGGTCATGGAATACGGTGCTCGGATCCGACGACAGTTTGCCATCGCGAAGGTAGGCGGTTCAATCGCCTTGGAATAGCTTTGGGCGTCGTGTAGGTGCAGGTGGTTGTTCAGGATCGGTTGAGCCTAATCGGGAGCCTAGTCGGAACAGGCGCCATCTTTCCTTCACCCAATCACCTTCCCGGTTACGCAAGGCATCCGCGCGAGATGATAGCTGAAATGGGAGCCGATGGGCACCTCGATTGGCTGCCCTTTCTCGTGGTGGAAGACTGCCATGAAGCCACCTTTGGTCGATGTCGCCCAACAGATCTGGCGCAGTCACTGGCCCACGCTCTTCCGGCGACGAGATCGCGGGCAGCCGCCAAGATATTGGCCACCGTCGTCCGCCCGATCTCGATCTTCAATCCGGTGCGAAGGGCATCGCGGATCTTCGTGTAGCCCCAGCCGAGATTCTCCAGGGCCATGTCGATCACCAGCTTCCGAATGTCCTTCCGTTTCCGCGGTCGTCCGAGCTTGCTTTTCGAGCTGTCGTACTTCTGCGCCGACAGTCTGCCGAAACCACCCCAAGATCGTTCCAGGCTTCACGATCTGGCAACACTTCTTCCTGCTGGGTCAAGTGGTGCACATCTTCACGGACACGGTCGCTGGATGGTACCGAAGGCGGCACGTTGAGCACGGCTTGCCCGCCGGCGATCCGGTGGCTGTGTGGCCTGCTGTCAGCGGGGTGGCGACGCGGCCACCGACTGCAGCCAGGCTTGAATGGGAAATGGCGAGCCCGGCTGTGTGAGCTTGCGGGCTGTAAGAGAATGAACCAGGGGCTCGGTCGGTCACTGTTTCAGGATGGCCCGGTTGCCAAGCCTGAGCGGTTCAACGCGCCTTGCAGCTCCAGCTCTGCCGACTCCAAGTCGTCGGTTGCGCCGATGGCTTTGAGCAACTCCAATCTGGAGATGAGCGGGACGAGTTCCACGCACGAGGAGTAGGTCTTGCGATCCTCGGGTAAGAGCAGATTAACCTGGCCCCCTACACCCAGCAGACGATCCCGAATCTCCACCTTCTTCTCCTCAAGTACCTTCTTCGCATTGCTGAGCAGTTTTGCGTCTATCATGATCGCTGGACTCTATCAGAACGTAGTCACGCCGGGGCGCACCCGCTTGCCCGCACTGCCATGGATCGCCGCAGGGCTGGACCGCGACATGGGCAGTTCGGCGGCAACGACGTGGAGAACGTGGAAGGATGGCCGCCGACATCGCCGGTGTTCATCAAGGGCAAGGCCGCGAAGTAGACCGGCGCGCTGATGAGCAACGTGACCAGCAAATCTAGGGCCATCGCAGAAGAAGGCGATTTCGTCCGGCTGCCGGGCACGAACCACAAGCTGCCCAGGCGGATCGGTTCCACACAGCCGCCGCCACCGCCGCCAGACGAGAAGCCTTCAGATTCGCCTGACGAGCCAGACGTCCGCCGGGATCGATCCTGACAGCTGACCGCTGGGCAGGCCAATGTCGGTAGGTGGGCCGGCGTGGGCCAGTGACTGCGCGACCGTGGCCGGCGCTTGCGAAAAACACCGTAAGGCGGGATGCTGTGGGCAATTTACAAGGTAGACAGAAGGACCTTCATGTCTCCATCGGGAAGGGAATAGTTGCACCATGGCTGAAAAGAAATCTGTCGGATGGGTTCCCGTCATCGGCGTATTCAATACGGAGAATGGCGAGGTCACTTTCCCTGGGGGGCGCACACTGGCCACGCCGCCAAATGCGCCGGTCGGTTCAGAGAAGGTGGAGCAGTCTTTGTTCGGACTTGCCTTGAGCACAGAGACCCTCGGAGATGGTCAGGTGTCTGCGGAAGTCGAATTCGAGGGGGTCACGGAAGAAAGTGTTTGCGAATTGGCGGTCTCGTACGACGCTGGCGCTCGGCATCTCGTCAATGCCGGTCTTGGCGGCGACAAGCTTTCCCTTTTCTCGATTCGAGAGTTCGGGGTTCCCAAACCGCAGGAGTGGACCTATCACAACAACGGCGGCGACCGAGCTTCACTTCGCGGCGGGAAGACATATCGACTTGAGGCCAAATTCACGGGCGCGATGGTGACCCTGCGCATCGACGGTGTGCCTGTAGCATCGGGGGAGGTGGCGTCACCTCTTGGTCGACCTCGGCAAGTCGGCGTTTTTTGTAAAGGCGATCATAAAATTGTGGTCAGGAACTTTTCCGTGGACGCACACAAGCCGAAGGCATTCGTAGTCATGCAGTTCGGACCACAGTATGACGACGTTTACAGGGACGTCGTCAGGGGCGTCTGCGACGCATACGAAGTCAACTCCCTGCGGGCTGATGACGTTGCGGGACCGGGGCTGATTATTGCAGACGTCATTCGTGAAATTACATCTTCTCAGCTCATCATCGCCGACATCACACCCAATAATCCCAATGTCTATTTCGAGGTTGGCTACGCCCTCGCCATGAAGAAGCCAACGATTCTCTTGGCGAGGAAAGGGACATCACTCCCATTTGATGTGGCAGGGTTTCGAGTGCTTTTCTACGAGGACTCCATTGGCGGCAAGGGCAAGCTCGAAGAGGGTCTTCGGAGACACCTCGCTGCGATCCTAGGCTCCTAGGTAGTGCGGCATCGAGTGCCCAGCTCGGAAGCGCATGAGCCTTTGAAAGGCCTATCGAGCGTGCGTAAATGAAGATTCAAGAATATTTGGTTGAAATGGATCGTGCCATCCGGCTCATCGTGGTCGAAGTGCACCGGGAACACATCGAGGCCGAGCGTCTCCGAACCGAACTCAATCTACTGAAGCGCGCAACTTCTGATGGCTACGAGCGTGCTAGTTGGCTTGCTCTGAACCCGGATCTCGACGATGAAGGCCTCGGCACGATGATGCGTTCGGAAACATACTTCGGCGCAGACAAGGATCGCTTTCACAAGCAGGCCGAACTCGTCGAGGCAGAGCTTCGATTTTCCTCTCACGAATTCTCGACTTCCGCCCTCGCTGGAACGTTGTTGCAGTTCGCGAAGCATGGGCTCTCTCTGTGCCTTGGAAAGGCACGACACCATGGCCCGGATGGGCGTCTTGTTGCGGGGATGCCGCTTCACGAAGTTGTCTGGCAGGCGCGGAACCAAGCGCTCCATTGGGAGGATGGCAAGTTTCACGAGGCGACTGACAAATGCTTCCAGTCACTCGCCAAGGAGAACGGCGTCTTCGGTCAGTACAAGGATCGAAGCAGGCCTTTGACATCGTTACGTTGCTCCGATGGAATTCATACGAAGAAAGCCACCGGGGCAACCGCAGCGGGAATCGCCCGCGCACGCCATCCCGCCGGCACCGGGCAGGCGGTCGGTTACGCCGGCTCGATCATGGCGAGGACGTGCACGAGGATCCCGGCTCGGGTCTTGGGTTTGTCGAAGGCAGACCTCGACCTCCAGATCCCTGGGATCTGGATTCGCCGCTCCCAGGCGAGGAAGATCGTGTCCACACCGAAGAACAAGCGCGCCAGATTCCAGGTCATCCCGCGAGCGCTGGCGGACGAGTTGCAGCGGTTCATGCTGCGGACCGAGGACCAGCTTCTCTTTCCGGATCCTCGTGGTGGCGTGCTCTCGAACAAGATCTTGAATCGCTGGTTCCGCGACGTCGCCCGAGAGGCCGGCGTCCGCCGCATCACGAGCCACGGCGCCCGCCATACCGCCGGCAGCAACTACGCCGTCATGGGCGCCGGCCAGAAGGTCATCGGGACGCTGCTCGGGCACAGCGATAGCGCATCTACCGAGCGATATACTCACGTCGCCCCGAGTGCTACGACAGCGATGGTCGAGGCCCGGTGGCTGCGGCTGGGCGGTGGCGAAGGTGGGCGGTAAACGGGGATGGATGTGTGGCTGTGTGGTGTTCAGCGCAGGACATCGGCCACCAGAAGAGTACCGTTCGCGTCGAACCAAGGGCAACGCTCCTTCCCCGTGTAGTACCACAGACGGTCCATGACCTTACGGAGGGCTGACATGACGAACTCGGAATCGCTCGTCGTCGAGTCGCTCTCAATCAAGATCATTTTCTTCTCGTCCCTCAGGTGAAGCTCTCGCCACAGTTGGTTGTCGAGATCGACGGCCTTCATCTCGGGTGACGCCAGCGGAATTCGGACCAGTATCTTGAACGGTCCTCGGACGTTCATCTCTCCCCAAACGAACCGTGCCAATAGACAGGCATCGTGGACCTGCCTCAGAGGAAAAGCGAGATGGACGGATTGCTCCTGTTGCGGGGCACTGCAGTGAATTGCACCATCGAGCCTAATGCGCAGTGAAGATATCGGTGAATCCCAGAAGGTCGCGTTGGGGAGGACAGCTTGAAGACCGCTGCCATAGGGATAGAGATACCCGCTGAGAAGTTGGAGCATGTCGCGAGAGCAGCCGATGGCCGGCCCACACCTCAGCCTTGCCAACAGACGAGGGACGTCGACGCTGTTCTGTCCGCGACCCATAGGGATGATGAGGGTCGACGCACGTGAGCTGGGGGGGAGTTCCTCGCCTACAACCTCTTTGACATGTGGAGACGTCTCGCTCTTCAGACGTGCGATCTGTTCGTAAGCCCGAGTGATTTCCGGTTCGGTCATCGGTCGCACTGCCTTTTCTGTGCGACGGTAATAGCGACCTTCGCCGTAGGCCGAGACCATGTGCAAGTCGTAGTCTGAGGCTGGGATGTCGGCGACAAGAAAGAACCCATTCGGGATTTCCACCCGGTAGATGCGCAGATTAGGAACGCGCGGACTAATGGCGTCGGCAAGCACGTTATCCAACCGCTCATCCAGATTCACCTCGGTGAGGGGACATAGGGCTTTGGCAGCCTTGCGTCCGGTGTTGCCGACCTCCGCTTCATCGATTCCATAGATGATGCGTCCGCCCCTCGCATTAGCCATCCCGGATACGTCCTTTGCTGCTTCACGCTTGTCGGGTTCTGACTTCAGGTTCAGCTCTCTCTTGAATTCGAGGGTGAGCGATTCTTCAACCTGATCGCTAACCAGAGCTGCGATGTCATCTCCTTGCAGGAGCTTGGGGCCTTGTTGTGTCACAGCTACCTCCCGCAAGACATGCTACACGCACATCGCCGAGAGCACGACCTCGGATCTGCGTGGCGGCCTCGTCTCAAGCCAGGCCTGAGGCCAGGCCTTCACGAACCCGACGGACCGATCTGGTGTTCAGGCGGCAACCGGCCGTTGCTGTCGGTCAGTATCCTTTGGATGGATTCGACACCGATGGATTCGCGGTCTCGATGCAGGCGGAATAGCTCGGCAGTTGTCAACGCAAGCCCACCATCTGTGGCGAACGGGGCGAGGTCCTCATCGGAGAATGGTAGTCGGCGCAGCGATGGGGTGGCGGCTGTCTCGAACTCGCCGTTCACGACGTAGAGCCTTTTGTCTGGTAGGCGGTGGTTCTGGACGGCGTAGTGGGCAGCGTGTTTTTCCAGCTGCATGATGTCGGTCATCTTGCCGCCGGACTTGGCGTAGCCTTTGACCTCGACGATTCCTTCCCAACCTGGCTTGCTGCCCAGGGCAAGACGGAGGTCCTCGCGCTTGGACTTTCCCGGCGGGATTTCCTTGTCCATCTCACGCACGTCGAAGCCGAGGTCTCGGAGAACCTGCGCCACGGCCGAGGCCAGTTCGTCGTCCTGGCTGGTCAATATCCGTCTCGGCCCGGCATTGCCTTCCACACGTGCCGCTACGAGATCCATACGAAGCCTGGCATCCTCGGACTCAAGCTCCTTCAGTACCTGGTCCCGTCGCTGTGCCAAAGCCGCAAGCTCCGCCGACAGGTCGAGTTCACGCGAGGTCATCCACTCCGCTGTCATTTCCCAGTCACGCAAGCCGGGGAGCCGTTCCGGATCCGACTCAGCCCAGTGAAACAGGAGCGCGCGGATCCAGTCCAGCGGGTTCGGCGGCGGTGAGGGGAACCAGGCCACACCCTTCTTCGTCTTCTTGTCGAAATGGTGGACCGCCAGCGGGCCGCGCGGCACTTGAGCCATAACGAGGGCGACGCTCTCAAGGTTGGCTCCCCTGTTCCTGAATGGGGAGCCCGGTTCCCACCATCCTTCCACGATGATTGGCATACCCCGCGAGTCCTGGAAGGTGGCCAGCCACGACCGAAGAGGGCCTTCGAGAATCGGAGGCACGGCCATTTCATCGTGCTGCATGGACCGGCAGAGTCGTTCACTCACGGTGAACCACAGCCCACCGCTGTATTGAACAAGGGTGTTTGGGGATCCGCCGAAGACAATCGTATGGACGTTGCTGGCCTCCCAGCCAGCACTCAGCCAGGAAGCATCCATTCGGAGGGAGTCTCCCATGCAAATCAGGACATCCACTTCATTCGGAATCAGAGTCTTCGCGAGCTGGGTGCTGCTTTTGAAGGCGTAGGAGGTTGGGAAAAGCTTCATGGCCTCGTCAGCGGAGGCGGACGGCCACTCACCAAGGATGGCTGCACGAGGGCGCGGCTTTTCACCACGGGTCTTGATCGACACCTCTACATCTTACTGCTCGTGCTGACGACGTGTCATCAAGGCAGCGTCGCCGACCCCTGGCCAATCCAGGGACCTGATTCAGGGACCTCGTTTGGCCATTTCCGAGATCCCTTGCGATCTCCCATAGTTAACTTGTGGAGGCGCCGGGTACTGCCCCCGAGGCGAACAGACGGACGCGGTCCGGTGACGCGGTCCTGGAGATGTAGCAGCAATACCTTCTGCTCTGGCAAACGGGCGGGTGTCGCACCGATGTTGTGTTGCATGAGGACCGCGCCAAGCGCGGCGTGACCATGTGCCTGCCCTGGCCTCGGCGACCCGCCCCCATCCCAGCAGCGCGTCCGCGGCCTACTCTGCGCACATCACGACGCGCCTTGCGGCCTGTCACCACCAAGCCCATCATCAGCAGCACAACCATGCGGAGGACGCCATGGGAACCGAGACACAGAATCTTGCGTGGAACGGCCATTCCGCGCAACATTGATCCGCTCGTAAAAACCCTATTGTGGGCGGCATAGCTCGGGTGGTGGCGTAGGGGCGCGTGGCATGAGCAGGTGGCTGGCGGAAAATCTTCGAAGGGTGAAGAAAGTTATCCACAGGAAAACCAGATCAATATCGATCACTTACGGCGGTTCGGGGCGCGACGGATACCCCGGTAGCTCTCTGCAGGATCGACAGGTCCGATTCGACGGCGTATCTATTGGTCATGTTCCGTCCAACCTCGCCACAACTCGGGCTGTTTTCCGTCGGAAACCGACTGGATGAGACCAAGCGGGCTCGCCTGCAAAAGAGCTGGGCGCACCAGTTTCGATGCGTGGCCCTGCAGTTGATTGACGAGGATCGGTTCGCGAAGTTCTTCGACAAGGACAATGGCCGGCCGAACAAGTCGGTTCGCCAGGTGGTAGGTGTCCTGGTGTTGAAGGACATCTTCGACCTGACGGACGAGCAGGCGCTGGAACAGTTGGAGTGGAACACGGCCTGGCATTACGCACTGGATGTGCTCCCTGAGGAGGCGCACGCCTGCCAGAAGACGCTGCACAACTATCGGGAGCTGCTCCTGCAAGATGGTGAGGGCAGCGGGCTGTTCGAGAGCATGACGGCGCGGCTGATCGCGGCGGCCGGGCTGAACACTCGACGGCAACGGCAGGACTCGACGCACATCTTGTCGAACATCAAGCTGCTGACCCGTCTGGGGCTGTTCGTGCAAACCATCACGCAGTTTCTCGAACGGTTTCGCAGCGAGCACCCGCGTCTGTGCGGCGAGGTCGCGGCAGAGTTGCGGGAGCGCTACCTGGACCGGGAAGGATACTTCGCCGACGCGCGCAGTTCCGAGGCGCCGCGCCGGTTGGCGCAGGCGGCGCTCGATGTTTATCTGCTGGTCCAGCAGTTCGCTGACCATCGCACCGTTGCGGGCATGGAGGCGTTCGCTCTCTTGCAGCGGCTGTACCACGACCAGTGCGTGCCGCCGACAACGAAGGCGCCGCTCCAGATCGACCTGCAGGAGATGCCGGCATCGTCGTCGCTGCAAAGCCCGTCGGACCCCGATGTCACGTATGGCCACAAGGGCAAGGGATACGAGGCCCAGATCGTCGAGACCTGCGGCGAGAACAACCCCTTCGAGGCGGTGACCGCCGTGAGCGTGAACGGCGCCAACGAGAGCGACCAACAGCAGGTTCTGCCGATGCTGGACCAGGTGGCGCGAACATGCGGCGTAATGCCTGAAACGCTACACACCGACGCTGGCTATGCGAGCGGCGAGAACATCGTCGGGGCCGAAGAGCGCGGGACAGATCTGCGAGCGCCCATCGGGTCAAAGGGACCGTCGGAAGAGAGCGCCAACATCGGTGACTTCGACTTCGACGAGACGCGGACGGCGGTGCTGTCATGTCCGATGGGACAGGCGCCCGTGTCGCACGAGAAACCTGGCAAGCTGACCAGGCTGGCCATCTTTTCGGCCGAGTGCTGCGATGCCTGCCCGATTCTCGACAAGTGTCCGGTCCAGCGTCGCGGTGACCGGCGCGTTTTCCCATTCCGAATCGCCGACGTGGCAGTCGTTCAGCGACGACAGGAGCAGGCAACGCCGGAGTTTAAGGAGCAGCACAAAATCCGGTCGGGCATCGAAGCCACAAACTCGGAGTTGAAGCGATGCCATGAATTCGCCAAGCTGCGCGTGCGCGGCCGACCACGGGTCACCCTCGCGGTGCACCTCAAGGTGCTCGCCCTCAACGTCAAACGCTACGTGGGGCACCTGGCCCAAGCTGCGGCCACCGCCTTCGATCCAGCCCCAACCTGCGCCTGCTGACGCGGCCTTGCCGCCGAGATCTGCCTTGAAAAGGTGCCGAAGCACCGATGGACGCGACGACTTGCCGCTGATCGCCTTCGATCTACGCTGGACCAGCGAATTTTCCTGAATCGCCCCAGCGGGGCGGCTTTCCGAAAATCGGGGTTTTTACGAGCGGATCAACATTCGTGGCGCAAGGCGAACACATCTTCGTTTCCGAGGAGCTTCGCCGCTCGGCAACGGCGCCGCTGTATCGGTGCAATCGGTCCGTGGCACGGTCTTTCTCAGTGAACGCGGACTTCGTGTCGACTTGCTCGACTTCGAGGCCAAGATGATTGATCCATTCCCTGGTGCCCCATCATCGTCTCGGTCGGCGGTCCCCACCGGGTTGCCGTCGAGAGGAAGGTGCTCAAGGTCGTCGAGTGGTACAGGATCGAAACGGACATTCGGGAGCGGGGGATAGCAAAGCTGCTCACGGCTGCCGCGGCTGCCGAGTCGCACCGCGCTTGCCAGGCGCTTCCACTCCGGTGAAAAGTGGATAGACTTCGGTCTGAATCCGGTTGATGATGCATGTGGTTATGGACGCTGGCGGCGTCGGCGAGTGTTTCCTTCCCCAGAATGTTTCCATTCTGTGCACTCACATGTCCGGATCGATATTCCACTTTCCACGGTTCCCAGACGATGATGCGACACGGGAAGTCGTCGCGTATCACGGAACGTCCGCTGTCGTCGCGAATGAAATCGTCGCGTCCCAACGGGTAATACCGGGAACGAGAACCTGGGATTGGTTCGGGCGTGGCGTCTATTTCTGGGAGGAAGACCGGATCCGTGCGCTGGAATGGGCGACTGATCCCAGGCTCGGGTACGGGGCTGATGTCGCGGTTGTGCGCGCACGAGTGCGACTTGGCACGTGTCTTAACTTGGTAGATGGACGCTTCCGGTCCATCGTCGACGAAGCCGAGGCAGCGTGGGAAGCAGAGATGCTACGGCAGGGATAAGTTCTGCAGCAGAATATGGGAAAGAAAGGCTATCGAAATCATGCCGTGTTTGAGTACCTCTGCGAACACATTGACGTCGAAGTCGACACGATTCGCGCCGTGTTTTCTGAAGGTGACGAGCATATGAAGGGATCGGGAATGTACAAGCTTTCACATATCCATCTATGCGTACGCAACACGGACTGCATTTTCGAATTAGCCCTTGATGGGACAAGAAGGTAGGCGTCTAGGGTCAGCATGGAAAAAGTCACAGACTCGAATCTCGTCGCAGCACTGGAACGATGGAGCGCTGACCAGCGACTGTCTCGTTTACTCACCGGAGTGGGTCAGTGCTCATTGGCTATGTGGCTTCTCGACATAGACACGGGGAACAGCATAGATATCCGCCTGTTGTATTCCTGGATCATTCAGGCCCCCCCTACCGCCACTGGTGTGACCCCCGCAAACCTCTCCGAGTGGAGACCTCTGGGCGACAGCATGGGTCGCTTTCGCCAACGCAGAGTAGTCGTGAACGAATCTGCGACGAACTTGAGATCTCTCGTTCAAGAACTGCTGATCGGGAGAACCTTGAGCGAAGCCGCCGCAGCGGTCAACCTCGCAGCGCCGATCCCCGACTTCTGCAAAGAAATGAGACTGGGAGATTCGGCAACAACGATAGCAAAGCTGTACTCTGCGGCGCCCGTCAGATTTTTGCCAACGCACGCGGCGGCAGGTTCCGCCGGGCCTGCCGCTTCCATGAACAGCCCATCTTCCGATCAACCCACGTTCGTGGGTGCATTTGCTCGGCTGGACAAGGCAAGCCTCTTCAAGACAGACAGTAGCGTTCCCCTGCCCGGCGCAGACGAACTCGCTCGTCAGTGCATGACCTGCCTCAACTCCCAAACAAATCTTCGATTCAGCAGCTCTGACGGTGGGCGTCTCGGCAATCTTGAATACCTCTGCCTTCCGGCAGCTGATTGCTATGAGTCCGGCGACGTCATCGTCGGTGTGAATCGTGACATGTCCAAAGATGAGATAGTCGTCGATGCCGTGTCAGTTTCGGTTCGCGCCGGTGTTCTTCCCGAAAAGACGCCCCTTCTCATGCGATGCCGCATCTTCGCAGGCCAGGAAGTAGCAACTGACACGTGCGTACCTATGTCGGTTGGTGAGACTCGCCGGCTTCCTGTCGACTATGAGGTTTCCGGGGCTTTGGTCACCATCTGGCGACTGGAGACCGATGGCTCGGCCAATCTCTGGTTTGAGGACAGGATTTACCTAATACGCCAGCTTGTCATGCATATGGGAGTGATGGGACTATCCGGAACACTGGATACGGACTGGACTCGCAAGCTTTCCAACCTCCGCGCACAGGTTAGGGATCGCGTCGACAAGGTGAGATCCATCCAGCATGTGAGGTACGATCAGGCGACCACTATCGGAGGCTGGGCTTCGTGGGAAGCGGCGGAAAAGGAGGGTAGTCTCCTGTCTCAGCGGCTCTACCCATCTGTCTCTGAGGCTCGGTTCTTTCCCAGGGGTTGGGATGAATCCGGGCCGGGCGATCTTGGCTTCATTGAATGGTTCAGAATGCTTTCTGACAACAATGATACCGGCTCAGTTCTAATTGTGGATCCTTTCTTTGGACGTATTGGCGTCGAAGAAGTCCTGGCTCGCGTGAAAGCAACCAATATTGAGTACGTGGTGCTGACAAACGCTCAAACGGCATCAAAGGATGATGATCCGGCCGCGGACGGACCATCTCGTGCAATCTCAATCCAGGCCGAGTGCGAGCTACTGTCTGATTTTCTTGGCAAAATCAGATTCAAGATTCTGGACCTTCGGAGCAAGGGCGGACGGCACGACCAGCTCTTTCATGATCGGTACGTCCTTATGTTTGGCCACGATGGTGGTCTGAAGAAGGGCTACCACCTCTCAAATTCTATCCAGGGGGCGACGAAGAAGAGCCCATTGCTCGTCACGCCCATCCCAATAGACGTACTAGAAAAGGTCGGCGCATACGTAGCAGGCCTTATGGAGGGGGGGAGCGTAGAAGCTGAAATAATCGAGATCGCGTCCACAGAAAAACTACGTGCGGGGATGCACATTAGCCGACCTCGGGGCCTCGATGCCATCACAAACGCGGGTGAGTTCTTCGCATCGCTATTCGGAGTCCCTTCTCTTGGACAAGCAGACTCGGCATCACTTGCCGACTGGCTCCGCCATGCGGGCGCAATGGAAGGTGATTCCTTTGTCCTCACTGCCGAGGTTCTCAAGCGGCTGCAGACGTTCGTGGCAGATGTTGTTTCGATAGAGGATAGCGACTTTTCGCGGACCTGGTCCTCGCTGAGTGAGTACATGGCGCGGCTGAATGATAGAGATTCTCGTTTGTCCAAAGCTCTAGTAGAGGCGGGCCCTCGCCTTGAAAAACTGTTGGAAGTCTATCTCAAAGCTGCTCCAGGGATCGCGTTAGCGCGTCGCGACGTCGCTTCCAATGAGGCGATTGGCCTCGGTCCCTTGCTCACGAAGTCCTTTTCATCCGTGCTGCGCGAAGCGGGCTACTTCATTGACCACCACGTGTCACCACTAGCGACAGGCGGCTTCAGCGTTCACTATGCTGCCAAGGTGCTTCGTGAGATGTCTCCGCGGTCGTTAATTGCTATTGCGTCCCAGCTTTGGCACGAACTACCCAAATCAGAGCGAGAAAACGCGGCTGTGCCACGGACCAGAGCAACGCTCCTCATTGTATGGCAGTGCCTCGGTACTGTTCTTGATGGGCTTCATGGGATAGGCTTGGCGAATCGGTCCGGTACACTGACAGCCCAGTTGCTCGAATCTGATCTGCCGCTATTTCGGGCACTCGGGTCACAAAGAGTTATCCGGATCCCAGTCGTCGTAGATCCCCAACCGTTGTTTGTCGAGTTAGCCCGCCTAGCACTTCCTGAGCGGCTCACGGCGCTCTGCGAGTGGGTAAGCGAACTGCGAGTCATTGCCAACCGTGCTCAAGGCCAGGAGGAAGAGCCCGTACGCTCAATACGAACTAGAATTCTGGCGCACTTGGCGAAAATCTGGCCGGATGGCATGTGTTCCGAGGACGTTCGGGCTTTGGCAATCCGGATGGGCGGCCCGGGCGAGGTAGGTTGGGCCGAATCAACCACGACAGATCTACTCGCCCTCTTGGTCGAAGGCGGAAAGTTGTCGTGGAAATCGATAGAGACACTGTGGTTCTCTATCTTAGCCGATCACCTTGGACCGATGTTGACCGGAGCTGGAGGGCGGCATCACTTCTACGCGCCGAACGACGGTCCGCTAACGCGTGCTTGGGTGATGGCGCTCCTTCGATGTCCGCAAACGCGACGAGAGGAGCGCTGGCAGAAATTCAACGCACTCCGCAACAGCGCAATCCGCACGCTCAGTATTCCATTTGTCCGCTCGCGGAGCTTCGAGAAGTGGTTCGACGTTGTTGAAGGGTTGCACTGGGCTCACGCATTCGTCCAATTGCTCCTGTCTCAGGGAGGGACGTCGCTCGAAGAAAGCGAGCGTGCTACTTGGAAAGGCGAGCTGAGCGCTCTGGAGAAAATTCTGAAGGTCCTGCCAGCGACGGAGCACGGCGAGGCCGGAAAGTTCGCGGGTTTCGTCTCGCCGAATTTTACCCCGACATAGCTACGGCCGAGGGGTCGTTGGCCTCCCGTTGGTCACCACGGTCGCCGTCAGGCCTCTTTGGATCTAGCGGACTATTTCTTTGAGCTCGACCAGCTCGCGCTTCTCATTGTCCACCTTGGTCGCTGTTTCAGCATCGCCACAGCAAAGGAACCAGTACGCGACGTCAGCGAGGTTCAGTCGCCCGCCTCACCGTCTTCATCTTGGTGATCCGATCCCATAGCGATCCCTTTGAATGCCTTGAGCCACGTTCGCAGAGTTCTCCCTCTCCGCTCCGCCATCGAGTCTGTGAGAACCCGAGACAACAGGAATGCCTTGGCCGTGCCCTCGTCCAGGGATTCCAAGTCTCGAACCCCTGCCCACGCCTTCCACGCCATTGCAACGGAGGAAATCTCAAACTGGTGCGAAAGGAAGGAAAGATGCCTAGCCTCCGGGAGGCTCACGAGCGTGCGTCCAGCGGGGAGGATGGTTTCCCTGTCGCCTATGAGGCCAAGGACCTTTGCGGCTTGCTTCATGTAGGCGATATGCCGCATGGAGTTTTTTCCGTCGCGCATTCCAAGATCTGAGGGCACCGGATGGCGTCCGTCCGCCAAGATCCGGACGACTGAGATGACACGGTCGAGGCGATCCTGCTGGGGGATGCCCTTAGAGTCAGACGACTCCTTGTCTGTTTCTTGCGCATCCCGAGTCTCCGCTTCTGAACCCTCAAGCGGCGCGGCACCGACCAAGGTACACACCGTCTTCTCATCCGCCAAGACTGCCCGAATGGTCTTCTCTTCGATTTCGAACTTGTACCTTCGTCCGATCACCTTGTTGAGGAGCATCGACTTTCGTCCGGGGGCCACAGCGCCTTTGAGAATTTTCCCATCGTCAGCATGAACTTCGAAGGAACCGCGTGCGTGGCTGGCGCCGTCGAGCACGCCCACAATGTCCCGTGTGGCAAGCAACTCCTGCTTTTGCTCTCTCAATATTTCGACCACAGAGCCCATTTCACGTGCAGAAAGTCGCGCGCGCCGGGATTGGAACCGAGCGGCGTCAGTAATAGAGAAGGCAACGTCCAGCTTCTTCTCAGCGACTAGTTCAACGAACTGGGCTATCTGCGATTTCGCTTCGGCGTTCAATACGCTTGGTCCTTGCTCGACTAGGAACCTCTGTGGGTCTGCGGAAACCTTGGCAATCTCTTGGACGGTCGTCCGAACAACGCTGACGTCATCTGCTCCAACTAGCAACCGGATTACGAAAGACCCGCGAGCAGGAGTCAGAACGAATACCTCAATCGAGTCGGCCAGTTTCGAGGAAAGTGAGGCCACTCCCGCCCTCAGAACCAGCACCCATTTGTGCAGCACTTTTTCGAACGTGTCAACGGCCACTCGACCGCGAGTCGCATCAGCGCCCGACAACTGCAATTCTTGAACAGCTCCGCCAGAACCAAGGACCTCGGCAGCACTCGCATAGGCCCGGTCCACCTGCGCAACGATGTCCGCGACGGCTCGCTTGACCTTCTTTGCCACGTCATAGTGAAAATGGCTGAGCAATTCCGAGAGCTGTTGCTGAAGATGAGCAAGAGTCTTCTTTTCCCCTGCTACGGCATCCGCCCACTTCTCCTTGCGCAGGACCTTCACGACGGCGTCTACGTCGCCCGCGTCCAATTCGCGCTTCATCGCGATCAGACGGGCTCCAATCTCGTCGGCTTCGCCTTTGGACAGGAGGCGGCACAGCAATCCGCGGTCCGATAGGTGGAGTACGGCGTCGGTCCAAGCCGTAGCCATCACAGAAGCGTCGGTCAGACACTGCAACGAAAACGCACCGAAAGGTGGGGAGACCACGCAGGCGATCACGTCGTCGTTGTCCTCGTAGATTTGCAAGGCTGACAGACAGTTGATAAGGACACCGTCGCCATTTCGGATGGATGTCGCCACGTACTCCGCTAACGGTGCCCATAGCCCGGGTGGATTCGTCGAGGCAGTCTTCGCCATAGCGAAGGTGATGGCCCGGTGGATGATCGGACGGGGCGAGAACCGGAAGAACGCCCATAACGCTACTGCGGCCGTCTGCGGCTCTGCCTCCGCAACATCAAGGACGGCTCGTACGATGGCGTCGTCCGTTCCATCCTGTTCGAGGAGTCCCTCAATCTGCCGGATTCTGTCCGATATCCCGGAAGTCATATGAAAGCCACCCTGGCGATAACCTCGATGTCGACGCGGGACTTTCGCCACTTGCGCGGGAGATTCCGATTCTGGAAGGTCCGTAGAACCGGCGTCGTTTCGGCCCTGATGGGGCCGCTATCTATGAAACGCCCTGCCTTCGTGAAGGCCTCGGTTCGCAGCTCACGTTGTGAAGCGGTGCATTCATTCTGTAGCGTTCCAAGCTCACGATGGGCCTCTGCTTTTGGAATCGGACTCTTGGAAGCCCACGCATATGACGGATCACCATCCATGTCGTCGCCCTGCACCTGGATCCGGCCCCGATGGGGTGGCACGGCTTCCGGCATGGGTGGCTTGATCGGCAAGATGACCGCCTTGGACGCCTTCATCGTTCGCGATGCGGTGGAGTCTATCGCGGATCCGTCTGGTCTCGCCAACTTCCGGGATTTTGGCCCCACGTGGCAAACCGCGAAGCCTGGCCAGCTACGTTTCGTCCATATAGGATGGGCGCCAAACATGGATTCCGCGATTCACCTGCTCGCTGCTATGGGTCCTGCCGAAGGCAGTCAGCCGTACCTCCCCGGGCTGCAGACTGCACGACCCTTTTTGAAGTGGGCCGGTGGAAAACGTCAGCTTCTTGACGAACTGCGGCGCCGTGCCCCTGCGACCTTCGGCGCGTATCACGAGCCGTTCTTGGGGGGCGGAGCGCTCTACTTCGGGCTGGCGCCGAGGGTTGCCTTTCTTGGCGACACGAACGAGCGGCTGATCAGGACATACCGTGGCGTTCAACGGCAAGCAGATGCGGTGATCTCGACGCTTCGGTCGATGCCGAACGAAAAGGACTTCTTCTTGTCGCAGCGGCGCAGGGCTATCGACAATGAACCTGACGCCGAGGTCGCGGCTTGGCTGATCTTCATGAACAAGACCGCCTACAACGGCCTGTATCGGGTGAATAGGCGGGGCGAGTTCAATACTCCGTTCGGCCGTTACAACAATCCGACGATTTGCGATGCAGACAACCTCCGGGCATGCGCCGCGGCCTTGACGACTGCGCACCTCAACACCGAGGATTTTGTAGCGGTGCTTGGTCGAGCGCGCCTGGGAGATTTCGTCTACTTCGATCCGCCATACGTGCCTCTCTCGGCGAATTCATCCTTTACTCGCTACACAGCGGACCAGTTTCGGGCAGTCGATCAGGAACGGCTGCGGGATGTTGCACTTGAACTGAAGAGGCGAGGAGTGCATGTCCTGCTCTCGAACTCGTCTGCGCCGCAAGTGCTTGAGCTTTACGCACGGGACTTTCGAATTGAGGAGATCTCGGCCACACGGATGGTGAACTGCCGGCCAGAGGGACGCGGGAAGATTCTTGAGCTTCTGATCTCGTAGGTCGGTAGCCGAACGACCATTCCCCGCCACACTCGTCGCCCGACATCGGTCCTCTGCCTTCTTCAGGACACTCAGCGCACATCACGGCGTGCCTTGAAGCTCCTCGATTAGGCGACCATCCTTCGTCGGACAACCACGCGGAGGGAACCATGGAAAAGCGCGACGAATATTCAGCAGACAAGCCACCTTGTGCGCGGTTCGAGCGAAGAATGATGCTCCCGGAATTTGGCCGAAGTCAAGCTCGTTGATCGCAACATCTTGCCGATCGGCCCGTGTGCGACGCTGGCCGATTGGTCTACACTCATGCCGTGAGCGCTGTCTTTGTCTATCCCGGCCCGGCTAGCCTGGCACCAAGCGAGGCACCGAAGGTGCTGCTTTCCTGGAGCAGTGGCAAGGACAGCGCGTGGTCGCTGCATGTCCTGCGACAGCGAAGTGATCTCCAGGTGGTGGGACTGCTCACCACCGTCAACGAGGCGTTCGAGCGGGTCGCTATGCACGCTGTTCGTACGGAACTCGTCCGCGCGCAAGCTGAAGCCGTGGGGTTGCCGCTTTGGGTGGTTCAGATCCCCAACCCGTGCAGCAACGACGAGTATGAAGGCGCCATGCGGCAGGCTATGGATTACGCGCGCCGAGAAGGCATAGACACCGTCGCCTTCGGCGATCTCTTTCTTGAAGATGTCCGTCGATACCGTGAAGAACGGATGCGCGAGACCGGGATCGCGCCCATCTTTCCGCTCTGGGGTCTACCTACGCCCGAACTTGGTCGTACCATGATTGCCTCCGGCCTGAAGGCCTACGTCACGTGCGTGGATCCGCAGCAGATTCCAGCGGGCTTTGCAGGACGTCCATATGACTACGATTTCCTCGACATGCTCCCACTCTCGGCTGATCCCTGCGGCGAGCGCGGCGAATTTCGCACGTTCGTGCACGACGGTCCCATGTTCTCGCGGCCGGTTGCCGTCCGCCCGGGTGAAGTCGTCGAGCGCGATGGCTTTGTCTTTGCAGATTTGGCTCCCGCGTAGGAGTGTTCCGGTCAGCGTGAGGCGATCCGACGTGAAGGTTCGGCGAGCGAAGCCACGGCTGCATGCACTTGCTCGCCGACAAGGTGAACGTAGTGCCTGGTCGTATCCAGCGAAGAGTGTGCGAGCACATCGGCCACGACCTCGATCCCATTTCCGGCACGGATGAGCGCGGTTGCCGTCGAGTGCCGAAGGACATGCAGCGTTACGTGCTTGTCGAGGCTGGCGAGCCCCGCATACTTGGCGACGAGGTCTTCCACCGCCCGAGCGGCCAGTCGGCCGCCACGGTCGCTAAGGAAGAGCGCGGGGCTGGTCGCGGCGTTCGGGTACTCTCTTCGCTGCCATAGCCACCGCCGAAGGGCGATGGTCACGTCAACGTTGACCAAAGCGTGACCAAGATGGCCAGGTCGCGCCGAAGGTAAAACTCGGCGGCGTTATCCTCCGCGACGCGCCGGAGCTTGGAGAATTCCCTTCACCGCTCATCGAAATTGACCCACTTGTGCTCATTGAAACTGACCCACACTTGGATCACGCATTTGGCCCGGGCCAACAGGGGGCGATGCTCTTGCATCGCCCCCATACTGGCTCCCATGCAGGCGAAGGCCGCGCCAGTCAAGGGGCGCCGCAGGCGCCGAGCGTAGCGAGCTTGCCCTTGACGGGCGTGGTCATCGCCTGCAGCGCGTTCCGGGGTGGGTCCGTTTTGGTGAGCAGACCCCGGGTCAATCTCAGTGAGCGGCGAAGAGAATTCCTCGGCATTCAGGAACGTAGGGGCTCGTTCCGGCTGTGACGCCGAGTAGATCCCGATCGTCGGATCGCGCACGAGGCGGTCTTCCGCCACCAGGTAGCGAAAGAACGCTCGAATGGCAGCGAGTCGGCTGTTTCTCGTCGCGGCCGAGGCTTGGGTACCGGCTATACCGCCCTCTCGGACGAACAATACGACGAGCGCCTTGTCGATCTCGCTCGGCATGACGTTTTCTTGGTGAAGCTCTGCGCAGGCGAATCGGACAAACCGCCGAAGCATATCGGTGTACCGGGCGATGGTGATTGGCGACCTGTTTCGGTCGCGTAGATGGATGGCGAAGTCGGCGATGGCTTGGTCCATAGCGCGTTCTTCCACGATACCGACCAGGCCGTTTTCGGTCGAACTACTCCGCGCACAAGGTGGCTTGTGTGCGGAGTGCACACCATCTTTCGCATGTTTGGATGTTCGAGTTCACAGTCAGGGAGGGGGAACGAAATTTTCGGGTTCGTCGTATCGACGCTCTCTGACCCTTCACTCTCCTTCAATCGTCAGATGACCCGCACTGCCTGTGTCGCCTGGTGTCTCGGTGAAAACGAGCGTCGGAGCCCGTCTCACGCAATAGCCTCACCTTCGGTTTTCGACGGTCGTCGCGTGGCCACGCGTTCGGCCAAGTCGCGCCCAACTTTGAACACTGGCGACCGCTTGGGCTGTACGATGATGGCCTGCCCGGTCTTCGGGTTCCGACCTTGGTAGCCCTTGTAGCTGCGTACTCGGAAAGTGCCCAAGCCGCGAACCTCGACTCGCTCGCCGCGCCGGAGGGCGTTCTTCATGCAGTCGAAGACCATCTCGACCACCAGCTCGGCCTGAATCGCGCTCGTCTTGCCTTTCTTTGCCACTCGCTCGGCGAGGCCGGATCGGGTCATGGCCTTTTTGTTTGCTACTTGAGAGTGAGAGCAAGTTTGACCGCGGCAGCCACGCCCTCTTTGCTGGCCATCTTCTTCACGCGAATGCGAGCCGCCGGGCGAAGGGATCGAAGGGCGCCGATATAGCGACCCTGAAGCTTGCGGGCGGCCGTCGCCTTGTCGCTCAACCGGCGTCGTTGCGAGACAGGGTGTACGCCTGTGCTTTTTCCGATGGTCGCTGGCGCAGCCGAGCTTGCAAGCGCGGCGGCGACGATCCCTTGGATACGCCGGCCGGTCTGGACCGTCACGGCATCCATGAGTTGCGAGGTGAAGTTGCCGATCAGGGCTTGGATTTCAGAGGAATTGACACGCATCGTCTCGCGAGTATAGCCCAGACTACGGTTTCTTTGGTGCGCGACAAGGCCTGAGCGGCGCCAAGTTTCCAGCATGAACCCGGTGCCTTCAACCCTGCCCGGTACGACGGCCTCGATTCCGTGGCCGCGAACCACGCCAGAACGCGAGGAGGCCCAAGACCATCATCGGCAAGCCCCACACGGCACCCGCATCGCGCCCGCCAACCGCGCAGCCACAACCGGAAGCGCCGCTCTTGCCGGCGGCCCCGGCATCGCTTCCAGAACCGTCAACGGCGCCCGACCGTCTGCCATCCGATGCTGGCATCTTGGCATCGAGGGTGTTGGTAACCAAGGCGTCTACCAACCCGAGCCCGCCGTCAGGAATGTTCAAGCCGGTCGAGGCGTCGGTACCCGGTGTCGCCGTCCAAGCATCGGCCGCGTTGAGTAGGCTGTCGATGGGTAGACTGTCGCGTGCGCCGGCCGTATCCGAAGTACCTGCATCGGCCATGACTGCGCCATCCGGTCTCGGCTCGGCAATGACGGACGTGCTCGTCGCGGTCGCCGATACCGTCGAGGTCGACGTAGCAGTTGAGGTGCCGGTGAGCGTGCTGGTCACCGTTGAAGTTGATGTTGCCGTAGCTGTCGGGCCGTCGAACGCGTCCATGGGCGCATCAATGCCCCCGTCTCGCGCCGGCTCCGGTGCCGGCTCTGGTCTGGGTTCGGGCACGGGTAGACAGGCGCCTGTACACTTTGCTGTAAACCAGGCCCGGGCGTCTCCTTGATTATCGGGCGTGTAACCACGGGTAGAACCCCCAACGCGATCAAAGGCGGCCATTGTCCATTCGTGTTGGCCGGGGGATAACGGGTCCGCGAGAGTCACGGATGTCGCCGTTGCCGGGATGTTGCATATGGTGCAGGTCAAGGCATCGTCGAGATAGATTTCGTAGTGGTCCAATCCGGAGCCTGGGGATGACGAGGCCTGCCAGCTGAAGGCTGGCGTCAGGGTATCGACCACGACGACCCTGCCGCCACAAGATGCGCAGTCTACGCCCCCCGCCGGAGACACCAGCGCGAACGACGCTGGGGGACTGAAATCGACGATAAATGGGCCGGTAGCAACGGAGGTGTTGCCGGCCGCATCGTACGCGGTGATCGACAAGGTGTGCTTCCCTTCAGGGAGAGCGGCTATGGGTGTCGCGCAATCGGTCCCGGTTGTTCCGGGCTTGATCTGGTCGCGATTCAGTACCCCGTCAATCGTCAGCGAGTAGTGATCGAGGCCGCTACCACCTCTATCCGTGAAGGTCGACCAGCAGAATTGGGGCGTCGGGGTTGAGAAGGCTCCAGAATAGTTGAGGATGTATTGTGTGGGCGGAGTCACGTCGACTCCTAGCGCCCAAGTTTGCCGGGAATGGCGGACGGCACCGGCACTATCAACCGCGTAGACCTGCCACTTGTGTACACCTTCGGTCACGGCCGTTGTTGCTGTCGCTGTGGTCGCGGTCGCGGGGATATTGTCGATCGCGAGGCTCCCGTCAATCCAAACTTGATACTTGGCCAACCCGGAGCCGACATCCGTGGTGGCGTTCCAAGTGAAGGTTGGCGTTGCCGTGTTTGTCCAGGAACTGTCCGCCGGTGAGGTAAGGTCAAATGGTGCAGGCGGTAGGTCGTAGCGGAGTCGGCGGCTTTCCGATGGCGTTCGGTTTCCCGCAGCATCGACGGCTACCACTTGCCAAGCATGGTTTCCGCCGACAGCGCCCAAGATTTGAATCGAGTCGACCGACACGCTATTAAACGGCGTTGCCACGCCGGTGATTTGGATCGCCGATGAGCTGCCGCCGGTAACTTCGTCAATCGGATAGCTGTAATTGCTCCAGGCGCACTTGCCCCCCGATCCGTAAATCGCACGAAATCCAGCAGCGCTGCCGTCGGATATCGAAATCTGGAAGCCCTGGGCACCGCAGTTTGATGCGTGCGCGGCCATTTGCGCCGGCCCAACATTAGAGAGATCGACAACGCCGGAAGTTGCGATGCTGCCGATCGTCCCAGAAGTGGCGAGAGCATAGATGCTCAAGGCGTTGCTTTGAATGCCGCTTTGATAGGTGCACGTCCAGTTGTACGCGCTCGGCGGGATCATGGTCATCGTCCACCCGTCGCAGGAGTCGAAATTGTCGAGGAAGATCGACGCGCGCGGGAGCGGCACAGATGAGGATAATGTCGTCGGGTCCAGGCCGGTCTTCTGGGATACGCCATCAATCCATACCTCGTATTGAGCCAAGCCCGAAAGGCTGTCCGAAGATCCGTTCCACGAGAAGGTCGGAGTGTCTGTGCCCACCCAAGCATCGGCGAGTGGAGCGAGCAGCGTGAATGCGGCGGGTGGCGTCCCATCCACGCGCGTGCTCCAGGTTGACGTCGACTGCGTGGTGGCACCGGTGCCATCGAGTGCAACGACGAACCATGCATGAAAACCGTCGGTCAGGGCTTCGCTCGGCAGCAGCGTGTACAAAGGCGCATCGCCTGAAATGGCATCCTTCTTCAATACGCCGTCCACGTAGAGTTGGTAGCTGGTCGCCGAGGAAGCAAACGTCCAGCGAAAAGTGCAGGTGGCCGTGCACCAGGCGCCATTCCCTGGCGAGCTGAGATCGAAGGCACCGGGCGCGGCTTGGGCTGGCGCTTGGAGCGCGAGCAGCGGAACGAGGAGCCCAGAGACGACGACCAAAAGTCGAGTTGCGAGGCTTGCACGTATTCGCACGAATCTTGTTCCAAGATGATGGTTCATGACGTCTCTCCAGCCCGTTCACCGTCTCCCTTATTTCCTTGCTACGGAACTTCCTTTGAGCTGACCAACTTGCGGTCCCCCATAAGCTCCTGCGAATACGTCTCCTGGATCTTCTTGCGCAGGTAGACGAAATCGAACCGGGTCTTGGCGACGGCAGTGCCGGCGGCATCGACCTTCACGGGAACTTCGTACAGCGAAAGTTTCCACGTTCAGGGGAGCTGTGTGTTCGCTGGCAAGAACGACAAGTAGCCGGTCGTCGTGGTGCCGGGGAGCAGCTCTGTGTTGGGTCCGATGAACCGCACAGTCGTCAGGGCATCGGTGACCTTTGCCGCTGCCGCAGGACACGCGCCCTGCTTGGCGAGGCTGCTCGGACGCGTGGCGGTCGCCACGACCTCTTCCTTGCTCTGGGGTTCGATCTGGTTCTCGGCCGGATCGAAGAGTCGTATGACTGCGCCCTGGAGCCGAACGACGTGGTCGGTTTGGTTGGTCAGCTTTATTTGGTACAGTTCACCTGTCGCCGGAAGCGCGGTGATGGTCGTGGTGTTGGCCGCTCCGGAGATCGCATCGACGATGATTTTTCCATTCGAATTACAAGCAAATGCCTCGACGCGGAACACTTCCGGCATTTGCGTGATGTTGGGCACCTCGATGGTGAGCCCATCCTTTGACAGCGTTCCCGTGTTACCGGGCGCGAAGGCGGTCTCGGTGCGCACCGAGGTCGACAGGGTTGGGCCGCATCCGACGGCCAAGAGCGAGGTGCAAGCGAGGACAAGGACAACTGGAACCCGACGAATCTGAAACATTTCTATCTCCTTCCATGACTGCGAACACAAGCGTGAAAACTTCGGAAAATGGTGCCCACTCCGCGCAAAAACCCAATTTTGCGCGGAGTAGCTCGACCGGGAAGGGCGGAGTCAGTACCGTGGAAGGGCACGGTATGGACCAAGCCATTTCCGATTTTGCAACCCACCTCCGCGATCTGAATCGGTCGCCACTCACAATCGTCCGCTACACCGACCTGCTTCGGCGGTTCTGCCGATTTGCGTGTGCCGAGCTTCACCGAGACACCGTCGCGCCAAGTGACGTCGACAAAGCGCTTGTCGTCTTGTTCGTCCGCGAGGGTGGTGTGCCGGGCTCGCAGGCATTGGCAAGCACGCGGAATGGTCGCTTGGCCGCAATCAGGGCGCTCGTTCGCTTCTTGCTGGTGGAGGAACGCTTGGCTCGCGACCCGACGCGCGCACTTCAAGCGGCGGCTCTGCCCGAACAGGCACCGACGTTTCTGACCGCGGCCGAGTTTGCGCAGCTCTGCCGCACCGTCGAGGCGAACGCCTCCGACTTCTATCTGCGTCGCGACCTAGCGATCCTGATCACGCTCTGGAACACGGGCCTGCGCTTGGCCGAGCTTCTTTCCCTCGACCTGTCGGTGACCGACTTCGAGGCCGAGGTGTTCCGCTCCGTGCGCCGCAAGGGCGGCAAGGTGCTGCCGGTACACTTCAACGTCGACGTCACGATCGCACTTCGACGCTGGCTTTGGCAAAGGCGTGAGTATCCGAACGCAGCGACGAGCCCGGCGCTTTTCCTGAGCGACCGGGGCGAGCGGCTATCGCCGCGAGCGGTGGAAGACGTGGTCGCCAAGTACGCCAAGCTTTCTGGCATTCCCAAACACATCACGCCGCATGTGCTTCGGCACTCGACGGCTACCGCTCTGATCCGAGCCGGAAACGGTATCGAAGTAGTGGCTGAGATCCTTGCGCATTCGTCGCTAGATACGACCCGCCACTATGTCCATCTCGTCGGCGAGCAGGTCCACGCGGCCGTGGCCTCGCTGGCTAGTCCTCCCCATCGACGTATTTCAGGTTGAATAGAACGGGTCTCGCGTCCGTCAAAGCTCGCGAAAGACCGCAAAAACGGGATGAAGATGCAGAGTCTTGACTTCGCATTGGCGTCAGGTCAGCATAGCGGCTCCACTTCGCACAAAATTGGGTTTTTCTGTGGAGTGACTGTCCATTGAGTCCATCGATACCTCCGCATGGTTGTCACGGAAATGATGGACGCGGGCCATGTGGCCTTCAAGGCACGCCGTGATGTGCGCGGAGTGCTGTATCACTTGCAGACTACTTCGGTCGACGGAGCCGCTTTCTTCTGCATCTGCCCCGGCCGATGTCGGCGTGTTAAGCGTCGGCTCTGGGATAAGCGTCAACATCTCCTCTTCTTTGATCGTGCGTCCCGCAAGCACAGCGGATTGCATCGACTCGCGCCATTCTACCGTTTCATGTGTCCGCCCCTCGCGTGTGTAAGTCAGCCGCGCCGGCACCAGTTAGGTGGCTCTCGCGAGGATAGATGTTGAGCAGAGGGTGCTAGAGCTGGTGGACGAAGATCTCAGATTTCGTAGAGAGACCTTCCGCGCACTCTCGTACACGTCCATGGTGGGTGAAGAGGACAACCTGCGTGCGCGTGGCGAGTTGGGCGAGAACGTCCAGCGCCACGGCGCTACGCTCGTCGTCGAACTTGATAAGTATATCGTCAACGACGAAGGGCATGGGTTCGCCGGAGGCACAGGAAGCCTCCACGGCGGCGAGACGTAGGGAAAGGAACAGCTGATCGACCGTCCCATCGCTCATCCCACCGGTAGGCACACGCTTTCCATCGGGCCTCACGCCGACAAGGATCGAACGCTCGTCTTCGACATCCGCTTCAAGGCCGTCAAAACCACCCACCACCAGTGCTCGGAAGATCTCGCTGGCTCTGCGAAGGAGCGGAGCTTGATTCTCGCGCCGATAGTCTTCCATTCGCCGAGCTAGGAGCGTCGCGGCCAGGCGGAAACGCGCGTAACGGACAACATCCTCCCGGAGCTGTGCGAGCGTCGATTGGAGCAACTCGGCCTGCTCGCTCGCGGCAGACGGGCCCTGGAGACGCCGCATCTCCGCCTGTGCAGTGGCCCGAGCATCACGTGCCTCGGACTGTTGTCGCTCAAGATCCGAGAGGTCTGCAGCGATCTGGCTGAGACTAACATCGATCGTGTCCCTATCCGCCGCTGATGCCTCGGCCTCCAAAACTACCAGGGATAGGCCGTCCCCGTGCCGAAGGATCTCCTTCTGAACTCGAGCCAGATCCCCTTGGCAGCGGAGGAGGGCTGAACTGCGTTGTTCTGCTGCGACGAGATCGCCAGCGGCGCCGCACTTTGCCTCATCGCAAAGCGCACTCACAAGCGCGTGCCCGGCAAGGATCTTGCCCTTGTCTTCGGCTAGATCGACTCGGAGTCGGGCAAGACGCTTGTTCGCGTCCTGCCGTTGCGAGTTCTCCTGGAGAACCACCGAGAGCCGCTTGTGGAGTTGCTCGACCCAGGTATCTTCAGATCCGTCAGCCAAGTAAGCCTTTTCTCCGAGGCGATCGGCGAGTGCAGCGACGTCTGCGCGGAATGCAGCGCAGTCTCGATCGATTCCGGCGACCCTTGCTTCGAAAGCGCTGGCCTCGTCCATGGCGCGGACAATCTTCTCCACGCGCTCGATGGCCACGAGGGCGTCATCCGGTAGAAGGGTTTCGCCAGGGACAAGGTCGGCCACCGCGTCGCTCCATTTCTGCTGCCACGACTTGAGGTCTTCTGTTGCGTCGCGAATGGCGGTCTCCGCCTTGCGGGCAAGGTCCGCGACCTCTCGTTCACGGCGGAGGTGATCGCTCCGGGCAAGGATCTCCTTTTCCACTAGCTGGCGCAGTTTCTCCGCTGCCGCCAGAACCGTCGCCAAAGTTCCATCGGGAGGCGCGGAACCCAAATCCACCATCGCGGCGCCCAGGTTTGCTTTCTGCCTCTCATTCCAGTCGCCCAGCTCCGTGTGTTGTTGGCGCGTCTCGGTAAGAACCTGGGATCGCTCGACTAGCCGCTCAAAGTCCTCGCGCCAGGCCCGGCCATCGACGATCTGGGGAGGGGAGGGGAGCACAGGCTTCCAAAGTTCCAGCCAAGCTGATACGAGCTGCTCAATCTCCTTCTTGCACAGGTCTGAGCTTTCTTGAGATTCCTGCGACTCCGCGAGGAGGCCCTGACGGTCCTCGATGAATTGTGCGAGTTCTGCGACACGGTCCGCCTCATTTCGGAGTCGATCGGCAATGTCGTCGGCCTGCTGGACCGCCGTGAGATACTCGTTTGTCGGGTCACCCTGGCCAAGAACCTCGTGCATCTTCTCCGCTACGTCGCGCCGGCGTTCCCAATGGCCACGAAGGAGGATAAATGTTTGATCGCGTCGTGCCCGGGCTTCGACAAGATCCTGAATTGTCGGGACAGCCTTCTTCGTTCGGAGTGCCTCGATCTTCGCGTCAAGTTCGCGAGCCTTCTTGTCGATTCGTTGACGTTCGACTTGGCCGGCACGGCGGTTGTCTTCCAGTCGTTGTGAATCACGCTCGAAGCGGGCCATTGCACTGGCTGTAGGCACACGCAACCTGGGCAGTTCGGTCGCGAGCGGCATCGGAATCCGAAGCTTTTCCAACGCCGAATCGCAAGCCAGCACATCGCGCTTGATGGCTTGGTCGATCTTTTTGGACTCGGTCTCGACGTTGCCGCGACGGTGTACCTCTTCTATCGTGGCGGCAAGCCTCTCGGCATCACGCTCAGGAGGCAACGAGGAACTCTCCCGCGCGAGGCTCTCGACCTGCTCTCCAGCATCCTGCTGCGCCCGACGTGCAGATTGAAGTCGCTCATCCACGCGCTCTTGTTCAGCGGCAAGCTTCTGAATACGAGCGCGGCGGCCAACAAATACGCGAAGTAACTCGGCCTGCTCTACCTCAAGGTCCGGGCGAAGTTCCTTCAGAAGGCGCTGGGCCAATGTGATCTGTTCCCTGGATCTTCCGACGAGTACCGGCCGATCGGCGAGGGCTTTGCGGTAGTTGCCGAGGCCTTGATGGAGCTTGGCGACGACGTCCCCTTCGCCGGCCAGCGCTGGTGTCGACCCCAGTTTGTCGAGGACCTCCTGCTGCTCTTTCTCGTCCTGCAGAAGGGTATCGTGATGTTGCTCCGCGGACCGGGACGCAGCTTCCGCGTCTTGTCGGCGTTTCGGGAAGTCCGCGGAGAGAAGTACGGTATCCGCCAACTCGGAGATGCGACCCCGAACGTCATTCAGTTCGGCGACGAGCGGCAGAACGCGTCGTAGTCGTTCGAGTCGAGATTTCTCGCGGGACAGCTCCTGTGCGCGTGTTGCATGTCCGACGCATTGATTTTCCGCATCTTCCAGGATGCGCTCTTGACGGGTCCAGTCCTCGGCAGACACCGTCAGTTGGCGCTGGGCACTCTTGAGTTCGCGAAGCTGGCTGATGCCTTGGTTGATACGAGGCTTGTGTCCCCGCGGCGCGAAGAGGGCATCAGACTCGGCATCGAGTTGCTTGCGGAGTGTATTGAGGTTCAAAATCCCCGAGCCGGCAGCGAACAGGGCCTCGGCTAGATCCCCTTGGCCTGCCAGAATTTCCCTTCCACCCTGGACCAAACGCTGGTGATCGATGCCCCAGAACAATTGGAACTGGTCCGCTCCGACTCCACCCAGGAATCGGTCGAGCGAGTGATCGTCCATCCTGGTGCCGTCCGGGGCTAGGAGGGCACCCTTGTTCCCCTTCGTCTTTCGACGGGCGAATTCGATTTCGTCGCCCGCCGCCAGGCGAAGCCGGCCGCCGAGCCGGAGCCCGTCGTACGGGTGCACGAAGGCGTCGTTTGTTTGCGGCGGGATGCCGTAGAGCAATGCGTGGAGCGCGCGAAGCGCGGAGCTCTTGCCTGCCTCGTTGCGACCGTAGATGACGTGCAACCCGTAGCTCCCGGCGCCCAGATCGAGAACGCGGTCTGTGAACGGGCCAAACGCCAGCAGGCGCAGTTCGACGATCTTCACTTCGCCGCCTCCTGGCGGGTGATCCGCGCTAGGACCATGTCTTGAGCTTCTGCGATGAGATGGTCCAGCAACATGGGGTCGTGCGGGTCAACAGCATCCGTCCCGACGAGGAGTTCCGGTGGCAGTGCGCTGCGAACCTCAGCGAGCGCGTCTCGCAACGCCGCCTTCTCGTCTGGACTGTCGGTGGCGGACGCGAGTTCTCGCAGGAAGCTCCCGATCGCGTCGTCGCGTGTTGCGAATGCGGCCAGATCTACGGTCCTGGTAGTGGCAAAGAGTACCTTCTCGATCCAAACATCGACGGCGGGCAGCGTGGCTGCCAGAGCACGCACCTCCTGGGTCCATCGATCGGATTGAGCCGCAATCTCGTTGTGACAATGCGCCGGGCCGGTCACCTCCACGCGAGCAGCTAAGGGACGGCCATCGGTCCCCTCAGCCTCGGAGGCCAAGGCACGCGACACGCGGTCGAGTAGGTCATCCGTTGTCACCACGCCAGCGACGTCGACGCGGCAGACTACCCATCGGAAGACGTCGAGAGTGCGCTCCTCGACGCCAGCGACGACGCCATTTTCGACGGTAACAAGCGTGCATCCCTTCGGCCCCACCTCCCGCGCGTGGCGGCCTTGGGTGTTCCCTGGAAAGACAATCCACGGCTCCTTCGACACAATCTCACGCCGGTGGACGTGGCCAAGGGCCCAGTAGCCGTAGCCCTTCTGGGCGAGCAGGTGGGCGGATGTGGGCGCATAGACATTGTGGCCGACTCGTCCATCGAGGCTTGTGTGGAGCACCCCTACGTTGAACAGGCCGGGGTCCGCAGTCGGGTATGCGCTGGAGATGTTCTCGATGACGGCCCGTGAGGAAAATCCCTGCCCGTGAACCGCGACTCCCACTTCTTCCACGCGGTGGGTGCTGGGTTTCTTTGTAGAAAACGAGTGCACATTATCCGGCAGGCGCAGACGCTTCGTGATGTGACTGTCTGCGTCGTGGTTTCCTGAGGCCATAAACACCGGGATCCGAACGTCGCGCAGCTTCGCCATCTGCTCCACGAAGAAGAGTCCCGTTCTGTAGTCCTTCCAGTCCCCGTCGTAGATGTCACCGGCGAGGATGACGAAAGCCACCTCCTCCTCGATCGCAAGGTGGACGAGGTTTTCGAGAGCACGTCGGGTGGCACCGCGGATAGTGTCGACCGGCGCCGACTCGTAGCGATCAAGGCCGACGAGTGGACTGTCGAGGTGGATATCAGCGGCGTGAAGAAATCGGAACATCTCTCCTCCATCCAAGATCCCGGACGGTTTTCTGGCTGCCCTTGGTCCCCTGGGTGGCAGGCGCACAGCAGGCTACGCCCTACGGTGCGCTTGGGCAAGACAAGCGGAGCGCTCAGACTTCGACCAGCCGACTCCTTCCGTCTTCGCCGACCCACTAACCCAGCCGCACCCTGATCGGGATTGGGATCGGGATACCAAGTCGCTCGCGCACCTGGGTGTAGAAGTGGACGTCAACCTCCGAGAGGTCTTCGATTGCGACTGTGAGGGCGTAGTTCTCCTGTCCAGTCAGATCTCTTGCCCACTTGGGCACTGAGCGAGACACGACTAGGAACAGCTTCTGACCGGCCCACCTCTTGTCCACCTGCGTGATATTCCAGGTGGCAGCCTGGACGGTGCCTTTACCCCGACGACGCGCGCAGGGAAGGAACTCTCCGGCCTCCTTGATCATGGGCTCTTGCTCGGAGAGCGGCATCCGCTTGAACGTATTCACGACGTCATCGAGGTTCTTCCGGCGTACGACCCTGAAACTGAAACTGCTCGTGCGGTAGTCCAACCGAGTCCGACGAACCTTCGGGGTGTATGCGAGGGCTACCCGTATTCGGCGAGGGCGTCGCGCAGGTGGCTTGAAGAAGTCCTCTGGTATCGGGATTTCGTAGAAGTGGTAGGCGTTCTCTGCCAGCTGGTCCTCGGAGATTAACGTGACTCGTCGTTCTGAAGACTCGATAACTCGCCCGGGCTCGGGTCGTCCGTAGCCGACGAGCGCTCGGAGTTGATCTTCATCGGTCAGCAGATGCTGACTTGCCTCGGGCACTTCTGCGTGGGCAACGAGCAGCGCTCGCACGAGATCGTTGCTCGCACCAGGATAGGCCCCAATGAGTGTCGCCGCGAGATGAGCAACCTTCGGCGCCGCGTAACTCGTTCCGCTGCAGAGGGCGAACAGATTCCCAGTGGCGAAGTCGTGGGCAGTGCTGAGCTCACCCAGCTGTGTACTTCGGTCAAGTGTGTTTGTCCTCCGGTCAACCGACCAGTTTCCACCGAACTCCACGAGTTCAGGCTTGATCGCACCGCGGGGCCCCGGACCGGATCGGGTGAATGGCGAGGGCTGACCGCGCCGGGCGATCGGTTGGTAGGCTGGATCCTTGGGGAAGCGACCAGACATCCGGGTGACCTCCCGTCGAGCCAGGCTGCCGATCGTCAGCGCGTTGATGGCCGGCGCGGGATCGAGAATGCGGGCATCGGGAGCGCCGAGGTAGCTGGGATACTCCGCGAGCCAGTCCCGCGGGACATCGCCAGTACCTTCGAAGTTCCCGGCCGAGACGACGAATAGGACTCCCTCCGATCGGGCGAGATCGTCGATGACCGCGGCTAGTTGACCGACGTGGGTATCGGCGTACACACGACGGGTATCTCCGAAAGAGAGGTTGAACACTCGGCAACCGTAGCTCGCCTTGAAGTACTTCACCGCCTCGATGACGGCATTCTCGACGAGCTTCGGTTGATCGTTTTGAGCGTTGTGGTCAGTGATTCTGCCGCTGAACAGCCGGAGGGTCGGTACGAAGGAGCGGTTATTCACTCGCTGCTCGACGTCACCGTAGAGAGCTAGACCAGCGACACGTGTCCCATGCCCATTGTCGTCTGTTGGCGGATGCTCAGGGAGGAAGCTCTGACTGTCCCCGACCGCGGCTGCGAGCATTGGGTGTGCGCTGGCCAGGCCGCTGTCGAGCACGGCCACGCCCGGACTTCCTGTCGGAGGTGAACCGACTGGTGGAAAATGCTCGATAGGCTCGCGCACCAGCTCCCAGGCAAACTGGTAGCGTGGTGGAAGGTCCACCAGCCGGACGTCACGGTGGTGCAGCACGAGATGGAGCCCGCTCTGGCTCAGCCTTACTCGTCGCAGTACGACGGATTCTCGCTCCAACCCGTCGAGTACATTGATGCCGGAGTCCCGGCACCAACTGTCGAAGGCAGACAAGAGGGCCTTCCGTTCCTGGTCACGCTCCAGGGGCCACAACTCTACGTCCACGTTGAACTCCGCCGTGTGCGGTGGACCTTCAAGTCGCAGGGATGAGCCCTTGCGGTCCTCAGCAGTCCAGACTCCGATCGCTTTGACCGCGTAGATGAGATTAGCACGCTGGAGCGGTCCGCCCGTTGTGATCGCCGTCAGACGCTTCTTGAAATCGTCGATTCCTTCGTCCGTGGCCAGGAAGACGACCGCGGTCCTCCCCTCTTGGCTTACGACGCGAAGCCCGGGAATGATCTCGAGATCCTGCGGGTCCAGCCCTTCAAGTTCGAGCTTGATGAGCCTTCGCGGATCGAACGCGGGCTCTCTTTCGATGACCGTCTCGACGGCCGCAAGCTCAAGGGCGAGTCTTGTCGCATGTCCCGCAGGGTCATCAGGCTTTTTCGGAAAGAATGCATGACCTGCCCGTCGCGGGTTCTGCGGAGCCTCGCGCTTGAACGGCAAATGCAGCAGTCTGTCGGCCATGCCGCCGCTGTTATTAGCGCGGCCCTTGAAGCGCCAATCGGTGGCGCTCGCGGGCGAGGCTCTCCTCTAGGTGCCGTTGGTTTAGGAATTCTTGCCCGTGTAAGACCATCGTCTTGATCGCCCGAACCAAAATGCGCTCAACATCACCGTGGGACATTCCCTCGAAAAGGTGAACAAGATCCGGGTCGTCGAGCGCGATATCGCTGCGTACGCCCCGAAGCTTCATTTTCAGCAGCTCAGTGACCTGCTCGGATGTTGGCTTTTCGAAGACCATGAGCTCATCGAAGCGGCGCCAGAGGGCTCGGTCGAGTAGGCGTTCGTGGTTCGTGGCTGCCAGTATCAGGCTTTTTCCTCGGTAGCCATCCAGCATTTGGAGGAACGCCGTGACGACGCGCTTGAGTTCGCCGTGTTCGCTCACGTCTTCGCGCTCCTTCGCGATCGCGTCGAACTCATCGAAGAGCGCCACCACCCTATTGGATTCCAGGAAGTCGAATACCTGCCGAAGATTCGCGGCCGTTTCCCCTAGCAGGGAAGAGACGACTGCGTCGAATCGCACTGTCGCGAGTTCCATCCCCAACTCCGTGGCGAGCACCTCCGCCGCAAGGGTCTTGCCGCATCCTGGGGGACCACAGAATAGAAGTCGGGAGAGCGGCCTGAGGCCATATGTTCCCAGAACATCCGCCCGCGCCTGTTCCAGCATTACACGCTCAACCACCTGACGGTTCTCCACCGAAAGAACGATGTCGGAGAGGTCCCGAACCCCCTGCCGAATAGCGATGAGGGGGAGCGTTCGCTCACGGTCGCGTGGAACTTCGAGCGCGCGTGCAGGCTTCTGGTCGCTGCTCTCGCCGTACAGGATCCGCTCAAGGTCGTTCGCAAGGAGGTGGTGCTTCTTCGAGCGCTCCTCCTTGATGACCTCCTGGGCGACCCGGCGGAACTCAACAGGATTGGCGTCGACACCTGCCTTGAGCAGTTGCCGCAGCGTTCGCCCCTCAGCCATGACGACCTCGCCTTTGAAAGACTAGCTTCATGATCTGACCTAGGTGGATAATTGCAATTTCTTGGCGCTGCGTCTTGGGTAATCGTTCATGTCTGCGGAATCCAAACATGGTCCCTTCTACACCAGGCGTTAGGCGACCAACACAAGCTTGCGTCCTGGCAGCGCCTCGCCAAGACCCTCGAAGTCTAGCACTCGCCCAGCCAGAAACTCGGCCTCGAAGCGCGGGGGCAAGTAGGGTTGGAACTTGGACAGGGGACGCATGGACAAGGCGCGCCGGGCAGACTCACGCAGGTCGTCCGGGAATCCCTCACGGCCAAGGCGCGCGATCTCGTCGGCTAGGTCGGTGAAGGCAGGCAGGTGCGGCGAGCGCAGTGTCACTTCGTAGTTCGATGCTGCGCTATCGCAACTCAGGCGGGCGGCCAAGATTCGTCCAAGTGTGAGGTTGATCCGTCCGCCGCAGAAGGTGAAGATCGATAGGCCATTCTGGCTTTGGGCGACAGGCCAGCCATCGACGCTCGCGAGCGGCGCCCAGGTCTGTCGCAGGCGACTGAGGGTCTGCGGTGCATTCCCGACCAAGAAGTCGACGGTGTCCTCGCCGGCCAGGATACGCCGATGTTCGTTGACGATGACTGGGCTGAGAAATGCGGAATCGCTGCCCAGCCAGCGGGGCAACTTTCCTTGGGGCGCGGGCTTCGCGTACAAAATGCCCGCTTCCAGGTTCACCTCGACCGCTTGCCAGCGGCGGCCAGCCAGCACGAACACGAAATCGGCAGCCTGTTCGGCGACTACGAACCGGGTCTGAAGCGTTCCAATATCGTCGCCAGACTCGGTCTTCACGACGACCTCACGGGCGCCGGAGAAGACAGCAAACAGATCAAAGTAGTTCTTTGCCGAGAATCGGCGTTCTCCCTCCGGACCGAGGCTCAGCTCTCCTCCGCGCGCGTCGAGCACCGAAGCCAACACCATGTGCCGCACAACCTCTAGAAACTCCTCCTCGTTGATACCCGCGAAGGGCCAGGCCGTTTTCAGGACCGCCCACAGGTCCGTCGCCAGAACGCCGGGTCGTTGAAGCACGCCGGTGAGAATTTGGTGAACCAGGACGTGAAAGGCACGGTTGGTGGGCTCGACGGGTTCGACCCATCCACGCCGGGCCAGGTTCACCAAGGCGATCGACTGGATGAAGGATTCGTCGTCGTCCTCGTAGAAGGTCATTCGAGCAGGGGCGTCGCGCCGCCCGGTTCGTCCTAGACGCTGAAGAAAAGAGGAAACCGTCTTCGGGGTTTCATATTGCTGAACTAGGTCCAGATCCCCAACATCGATTCCAAGTTCGAGCGTGGCAGTCGACACGATCACGGCTTCAGGTGCGGTCGCAAACGCTTCCTCAGCCTGGGCGCGCGCCTCACGAGAGACCGAAGAGTGGTGAACAAACACGGTCGGAATGGCGTCGCGCAGGCCGCTCGCTGCCGATTCCGCCTGGCGGCGGGACTCTACGAAAAGCAGTGTCTTTTCCCCGCGCGCCTCGGCCGCCGCCACGCTCACGAAGGCTCCGTTCGGCGGGACAGACACGACCCTGAGCATCCTTGCCTTGGGCTCGTGGGGCGGACGTACCACCTGGCCAGGCCGCTGGCTGGAACCCGCAAGCCACTTCAAGAGAAGATCTGGGTTTCCCACGGTGGCTGACAGCGCCACCCGTTGCACGTCTTCGACGGCGAATTGCTGGAGACGTTCGAGCACCGATAGCAGATGAGCACCGCGATCATCACCGGCGAACGCGTGAACCTCGTCCACCATGAAGAAGCGCAGTCTGCCGAATACTTGCTTCGCGTCGATTCGCTGAGACAGCAACATTGCTTCAAGCGACTCGGGTGTGGTCATCAGGATGTCGGCAGGTTCGGTGAGGAAGCGCTTCTTCTGTGAAGCCTCCACGTCGCCGTGCCACTTGAATGCTGATAGCCCGACTAGGCCGCAGATGTTCCGCACGCGGGGTTCCAGGTTGTTCAGCAGCGCGCGGAGCGGACAGATATAGAGGACAGATGGACCTGCCCAGCGGTTCTTGAGAATCGCATCGACCATGGGGAACAGTGCGGCCTCAGTCTTGCCCCCGGCTGTCGGCGCGAGGATCACGCAGTTGGCCCCCGTCGTCACAGCCTCAAACGCAAGCTCCTGCACGGGCCGGAGCGAGCGCCAGCCGAGGCCGTTCTGGATGGCGCCACGCAGAGCCTCGTGCAGTGACTCGAAAGCCGGCATCAGAAGACCTGCGGAGGTACGTCGCCCTCCACGGCAGCTGCAATGCCTGCCGCCACCTGCTCGTCACTCGATAGATCCTTCTGGTCCTTGAGATCGAAGCGGTACTTGGCCTCGGGCTCGTACTTCTCGCTCTGGTCGATCAGGTCGAGGATCTTTACCCACTCCCGGAGGAAAACGCGCGGCATAACGGCGATCTGCCCACCGAAGCCGCTTGAGACCTTCTCCACGATGGCATCGATCAGAGCGTCGGTGGCCTTAAGGGCGACGCGCGCCGGTTGCGAAGCCGGGAAGACCTCTCGAACCCGCCGCGCAACGGCCACCAAGCGAGCCCGGTCGAAGCCGCGCAGCCGAATCTGGCGCTGTCGCAGGTCGTCCGGCTCGTCATCGTGAAATGTTACAGAGAGCCGCTGATCCAGCGCACCGTACTCGCGTATGCCCTTCTTACCCTCGAACAGCGCCCGCGTGCCCGTGATGACAAGGTAGAGACCGGGGAATCGGTTGCCTCGTAGCGCCTCCACCAACTGATGGAGGGTCTCCCAGGCCTTCATTCGCTCGGGTCCGCGGAAATGGGTGAGACGATCCGCTTCATCCAGAACTACAACCAGCCCGGACATCCCGGCCGCGTGCAATATCTCCAGCAGGGCGCGCAAGTAGGCGAGCGCCATCGGTCCTTCGAGATCGCCCTTTAGGCCGGCTTGTCGCTTGATCGCGGCACCGATGGACGGGTCACCCGACAACACACCAATGAGTCCGCGGGACAACGCATAGTCCTCGTCACGCTTGGCCTTGTAGTAGGCCCCTAGGGCGATGGCGAACGATGGTGCGTCTGCTGCAATTTCGTCGAGGGATCGATGGATCGCCCGCGCGACAGCTTCCTCGTGGCGCGGATTGTCTTCAGGGATTCCGTCCGTCTCGATCACGGCACGAGCACGTTGTGCGATCCAGCGCTCCAGGATCTGTTGGAGTGCGCCACGGCGCACACCTGGAAGGACCAGCCCCCTGACGATGGCGCGATAGACTTCGTCCAGCTTGAACAGCCGCGTTTCCTGCCCCGAGAGGGTGACGTGCGAGGTGGCGAATCCCTTCGCCGCTGCACGCGCCAGGGCCAGCTTGGACAGAAACGTTTTTCCGGCGCCCCATTCTCCACGAATCGCCTTGTAGTCGCCACGCCGAGTGGCCACGTGGGCAAGCTCCGACTCGATCGCGGTGATCTGGTCGTCCAGGCCAACGGCGATGTGCTCAATGCCCTCAGATGGGACCATCCCCTCACGGAGGGCGTTGATAATATCAGTGGCGACTTCACGTGTGAGCAGAGTGGACATCAGTTTCCTCCGAGCTTCTCGCGACGAAAGTGGAAGACGGCGCCCTCATCGCTTTCGTCACCCCGGTCGATGAAATAGTGGCCGTGGGTCACCAGCTTATCCACCAGGCTGGCCATGAAGAATGCCGCGCCCTTGCGGCCGAGAAGGATTCCCACCGCCCGTTCGGTCAGGATTCCATCGACGGCCAACCGCTCCAATACTTTGCGCTCGGCGTCGCTGGGGACGAAGCCAAGTCGCAGCCGCCGGGGAAGCGCAGAACCGGGCACAGCGACCATGATCTCATCAGGCATCGCTTCTTGGACCGGCGGAGGCGTCACGGGGATCGGCGACTCCACTGGCAGGGCGGGGGTGACCGTTTCGATGGCCTTGCCGAGGCAGCGTCCGCCATCCTTGGTCCTGATCTCAAGCGACAAGTCGAGAGCTTTCCGACGGTCAACCTGTACGACACAGATTACTGCATTTGCGTGACGAAGACTCACAACCTCGGTTCCTGGGAGCAGGCCAGGGGCGGAAACCAGTCGCGTTACTATTTCGCCACGAGAGACACCGACGACCTGGACGTCGACGCTGGCCTCACCGAACAGCTCCCCTCGGTCGTACCTCACTTCGACCGCGAGGATGCCGCTTGGTCCCATTTCGCCCATTGGTTTGATTCTGAAATGACGACCATCGGAATCTTGGCGTCCGGTCTGCGGGAACTCGAAGGTTAGGACAGGGATCACCAGCTCATGGAGCGATACGCCCCCGTGGAAGAAGGGTTTTCCCGCTTGAGGCTTCAGGACCGAGAGTCCCCGTGGAAAGGCGAGATCGAGGTCTCCACCTAGTCCCACGGTTGCCGCGGAAACCGTCATCACATCGGACGTACTTACAGGGCCTCGTCCGACCCAGCATCGGCGTTGTACCACGATCGGTGCTCCTGATGGGGGCTCGACCTCGTGCTCGCGGCCACGAGACTCAGAAAAGACGTGTCCATGGTCGGAGACCACCACCACTCGCCGAAAACCGGCCTCACCCAGCTCACGAACCGCGCGGGCAAGTCGCTCGACCATCTGTGAGAAATGCTGGCGCAGGCCCTCCAGGCTGCCGTGTTCCCCAAAAGAATCGACGTCGCCCCAGAAGGCGACCAGCAGGCGCGGCGGTTTCAGCGTCGGGCTTTCCCGCCGCATGGACATGTAGGCGTCCAGATCGTAGACCTCAACCTTCGAGCCGATCCGGTGCTCGAATAGATCCTTCCGCCTGCTGCGGTCGAATACGGGGATTCGATCGATCGCCAAACCGAGCTGCGGCCCTGAGGTCAGTAGGTCAATCCCGCGCTCAGCCCCTGGCAACAACGCCGACATTCCGACCGCAGTGATCGTCGGCAGCTCCGCGATGCGCGCTTCCAGTGTGGCTGTCGCACCTTCCACAAGATCCTTCAGGTCTGCTGCCATCTCGAATCGCAAGGCATCGGCCAAAATATAGGCAACCGGGCCATCGGTGATGTAGGGCTCTACGCGCTCATGGAAGACGGCTCGCTGGCGGGGTAACGAGGGAAGCTCGGCAAAACCCTTGCGATCCAGGGTTTCGCTGAACTGCAGGGTGAGCGTATCGAGAAAGCTGGCATAGGCGCTGCGCACCTTGGCGACCAGTTCATGCAGGTCACCATCGGCCGCCCGGCCAGCCTCTCGCTCCATTTTTCGTGCAAGTCGGTCCAGCCCGAAGAATCCGCCATCGCCGGCATACGCCTCAAGCCAGGTGGCAACTGTGGCTGTTACGGCAGGTAGCTTCGGTCGTGCAATCTCGATCTGGGCAAGCAGGTCCAAGGCCAGTCCCGCCGCGTTCCAGGCAGCCTGGCGTCCGAGATCCTCCTTCAACCAGAAGGAGTTGTGGCGCTGTCTGACGATCTCTCGGGCCACGTCAACCTCACCCTTCAGTGCATGGTCAGCCGCGGCCCTCAGCAATCGGCGCTCTTCCATGGCGAAGGTGTCGACGGATCCCAACGCCAACGCATCAATGGGGGCGTGTTCGAGCTCCAAGGTCTGTGCAACTTGCTGACTACGCTCCCGATATCGTCGTCGACTCTCGTCGTCCCCCAAACGTCGCAAGCGCTCGGCAACGCGGTGACATAGGTCGCAGATCACGCGATCCCTGCTGGCCTTGGCAGCCGCCTTTTCCGGCGGCTGGGCATTCTTCAGATCCCAAACGAACTCGGTCGTCAGAATGCGTTCCCAGAGAACGTGCGCCAGTTCACTGGCATCCGGCGCCGGGATCTCGACGAGCCCAGCAAGGTAGCTCGCAAGCTGCGGCTCGACCCCAGCTACTCGGATACGCTCAAGGACTGCGTCCTCAGAGAGTGTTCGAACCAGAATCTCCTCAGGGCTTGCCCCACCAAAGATCGGACGTAGCGGCTCGGGCACGCCCGTCTCCAGCGCCGCCGCCTCTTCCACGAGATCGAGGGTTAGGTTGGGCGTGGACAGAAGCTGGCCAATCCGCGTCTGGCTCATCCCCAACCCGGCCAAGGCCCGATGGGCGACGCTGTGGAGGTGCTCCTTGTAGCTATCGCCGATGGCACTGAGCTCCGACAGAGGGGTTCCATCAAGCCCGTCCAGGCCAGGCAGGTAGACGACGATCGAGGGGCGCTCGTCCTTGGACAGAAACTTCTCGGCCTTGTGCTGAACCTCATACCAAGAGCCCGAAAATTGCAGCAGGCTTGCACCCGGAATCTCCAGTACCTCCGCCACGGACCTGAAGGCCCCTGGTCCGTCGAACCAAAGGACGATACCGTGCTCGGCTACATGTTGCCCCAGCACTCGGGCGAGTTCCTGTGCGACAGCTCCCCGGTTCATCCGGCACCCTTTTTCGTGGCCGCGCGCTTCTTCGCCCTGCTGCTGGCCTTGGTCGCGGCAGTCTCGGCATTCGACTGTTCCCGTTTCAAGAACGCTGCGTGCTCGGCCGGGCGGAGCTTGGCGGCCAGGTTCGACCAATCGAAATCGCCGCTCTCGAAGCGGGCCCAGGCATCGTCGGCTTCCTGCCAGTTCATCAACTCGTGCAAGAACGCCGCGTTCAACATGACGCCGTCGTCGAGATCCGGCACATACCCGATTTCGGCTAGGTGGTTCACCCTCTTCTCGAATCCGTCGAGAGCGTCGGCGAGGGCGCGCTGAATTGGGATCTGGTCACTGAGATCCCGAGCTTCTTTGCTCAGGCGACCACCGGGTTGCCCTAGGTCATCGGACATGCGGCTGATCGCATCGAGCAGGCGCTGTCGCTTGTCCCGAACGAGGTCGCGCACGGTGAACAGACAGCCAGGCTTCAAGCGGTGGATGTAGAGCCAGACACCGAAGGGGGCTGCGCGCTTGCCCAGTCGCGGATAAAGCGGCAGGTACAAAGGAGCACGGCGGGGGGGACTACCACCAAGGGTATACATCGGCCGATGTATCTTCTTGAAAAAGTCGTCGCGAAGGAATACGCGCAGTCCGCTAGTCCCACAACCGAGCAATTGCACGAGTTCTGCCTTTCGCGCTTCCCAATCGGGACCGAAAGCAGCGGTCAGCGATTCATCGATCCGTGTAACAAGATCGTTGGGTTGGTATGGGTCATCGATCAAGATGCCGTCAAGCGCCGGGTCAATGGGATAGCCATCCGGCGCCGTCATAGCGGGTGCGCCACGGGAGTCGATCAACATTCCAGGCGAAGTCGTCGGAAGTAGCGAGAAGGCATCGTTTCGCTCGACTGCTGCAGATGGATTCTGGGCAAGTCGTACGTCCCATCGCCCGAAGGCACAACCGATGGCCCAAGACAAAAGTCTACCCGCAGCCGTCTCGATCGTCGAGGTCACGTGAGGCTGGTCGTTGGGTTCGCCTTCATCATCCTCTTCGCCATCTTCGCCAACCTCGGCGGAGTCGGGTGAAGCAGAGGAGACACCGGTCATCGCAAGATCACGTCGTATTTCGGCGCGGTCTGTATCGGTTACCTGGTAGAGGTCAAAGGCCGCGTCGTCGAGTTCCTGTTGGAGAGAATCGATGCGTTTCTGATCATCGTCACAATCCTGCTGCCAACGGCTAAACATCTCGACGAGGGGTGCGCTCATTGATGCGAGGATCGGGCGGACGAATTCGTGGGAGGTCTCGACGGAGCGGTGCCGGGAGCGGTGAAGGTTGTACAGTTCGAGCGCCATCTTCTCAATAGCCCTCGGGAGGGCCTCCGGAACGGGAATGATCTGGATAGAACCAACTTCGAATGCGGGGGAAACACCGGCTTTGTCGGCATCGGCAACAGGCACCCGAAGCATAGCCATCCACGAGGCAAGCGCGCTGTTTAGTAGACCAAGGAGTACGGGCAGTTCTTCGGGCCGCGAGGCAAAAATCGAAGGGCCCTTGTGCCCGAACGCACATCCGTCGGGCATCGCGCGGACATTGAACGACTCTGCTCGTAGCGGGTAGGTGAGGCCTCGACGGAAGAAATACTCGATTCCCTGCGGACGGGACTTCGTTCTTCCGTTGTCGTCATAGAAGTTGCGAATCGCAGCGCCGTCTCTCTCCCATTGGATCACCAGCGGGATATCGCTGAAAAATGGCGAGCGTTCTCCCCCTTTTGCGAACGAAACCCAACGCCTTCCATTGAAAGTCTCCTCTCGCGTGCGAGCTACGCGATCTGGGGGCACCTCGAACCAGAGCCTGAGGAATCGGAAATCGTCTGAGGTCTGCGCGCCAACCCTTACCTCTGCGTGGGTCGGTTCAAGACTAGGCAACTTCGTCAGGATTTGTCGAACTTTGTCTGGAACCCAATAGGCAAACGGTGTCTCCGCCAGCCCTCCGAAATCGTTGGGATCGACCATGTGGAGCATCGGCTCCGTCGTGTTTCCTAATCGAAATGCCTCGCATAGCCGCTCAACGGCCTGAGCCTTGTCGATCCCGTAGGCTGCGGACTTCACGATCCGCAAAAACGGCGCTCTTGGAGTTCCAGTCACGAGATCTCTCCTGGAGACGCGGCCACTCGGCGCCGAAGGGCGTATGCGGCGGCCTCAACTTTGGCAGGCTCGTCTGCACCACCCAGCACCCCGAATCCTAGGTCAGCGAAAGCCTCAACATCGGATAGGCCGAGCACGATCTCCTCGCGGAACCCCTGGAAGGTCGTTATGAAGAATCCACTGCGATCGGTTATCGCGCCCAGAAACCCGTCTGGCCGGAGCAGTCGCAGCCCTTGCTCGACGAAGGTTGCATAAAGATTTGTCTTGTCACCAGCCAATGGATACCAACCCTTCAGCAACTCCCTCGTTCTTGGAACGGGTGCGCCGAAGGGCGGGTTCATCAGGACCACGTCGTACTCATCCAAGAGCGCTCGCACGAGAGACAGGTCGTGTCGCCCTTCGCTGGTGAACAAGCGCCTGGTCGGGGATGCCCCCTCCGCGGTTGCGGTCAATCGATGTAGCGCCTCCAGGGCCGACGCTTCAAGCTTGGTCCAGTCGTAGAAGGTGAAGGCGAGTTCCTGCTTGGGGGCGACTGGAGTTGGGAGATCCTTGCTGGCTACCTTGCGCTTGGTCTTCTTCGGACCTGCGTTCGTCGTCTCACCTCGGAGAATTTGGTCGCGGAGCTTTCGCATCGGGTATAGGGCGCCAATTTCATCGGCGTTCTTCAACAACTCCCGCAGATGGCGTAGGAATTCTCGGGCCGGTATGTCCAACACGGTGGTCAGGCATTCCTGCCACAGCCGATCCTCGCCAGGCATCGGCTCCGCAAGCACGATCACCGCGGGTGGAACCTTCGCGGTCGGTTCGTACTTTTTTGCCTTCAGGAACAGTGCCAAAGCCGCCAACTGTGCGGCTCGGCGATCAATCTCGATGCCGCGAAGATTATGTCGAAGGATCAGGTCCGGGATCTCCCCACGGGCAGTCCCGCTTTCTGCATACATCTCAGCCAGAACGTCGAACGCGTAGAGCAGGAAGTGCCCTGAACCGCATGCTGGATCGAGCAGTCGTACCGTCTTCAGATCCCGTGGCTCTCGCTTCTCCGCGATGGGCCCCGGCGGGACGCACAGCAGCCGCCTTCGCTCGCGCTGGGGCGAGTCGGGATGCATCTCGCACCAGAGGCGGCCCAGCGTGTTATCCACCAGGAACTCGACCACATACCTGGGCGTGTAGAACTGATTGCGGAAGGCCAGGTGATCGCTGTTCGGAGGACCTGACTTGTAGTCCTTCCGGGACTTCTTGCGAGCCTCGACAGTGGTGAATAGCTGGTAAACCCAACCGAGAGTCTCGTCCAGCGCCCACACCGAGATGGGGCCCTTTTCGCTCGGAACGACGAGCGCGGGATCATCGAGCCGGGCAACCGCACGCTCCAGAACGTCGGGTGCCAAGTCGAGGAGGGTGCGGGGATCGTCTCCACCGAGCAGGTCTCCCACCTCAGCTTCAATCTCATCGAATACCAATTCCAGGAAGAACGAGCGCCCCTCGTCTGGGCCGGACGCGGCCACCAACTCAGGTGCAATCCGGCGGAAGGTTCGAAACGCTGGGGCATCGCGCCCGCCCGCGAGACAGCGGGGCATCACGCGCCGACTCGGATCCTCAAGCATCTTCAATGCCACCAGGCGATTCAGATGGGTGAAGGCTGATTCTCTCACGAAGCGTTCCGCCGCCGCCGCTGAAGCAGCACCCGCTGCCTGGAAATGGGCAAGGACTTCGAGAATGCGTGTGCGGCGCTCGCGGCCTACCTCGTCCAAATCCACTTGGTCCTCGGCGCGCACCTCGCCCGTGCTCGCATCAATGCCGTAGTAGCCGAGCAGACGCCCTCTAAGCGCACTCGTCAGGAGTTCGCGCAAATCACGAACGGGAGAGCCTAGGACTTCGCGAAGAGGATCGGCCATTGCTATTCCCAGACGATGGGGCGGCCTCGGCGGAGCGCCCGCAAGCAGGCATCGCGCAAATCTTCAATTCGCTTGTTCAGATCTGCCTCGTCGGCAATCGCGCCAGAGACGAAGCGGCGGACCTGAATCACCTCGGGCGCGGCGTCGGCAGGCGCGACTGCCTTCTCCAGTTCTGCCAGGGTTCGTCGCAGCATTCCCTCGACAGCCAGCACCTCGGCGCGCAGCTCACGCAGGCTTGCGCGTCCATCAACGCCAGGAGCCGAAGTTGTCTGGCTGGCAAGTGGGGCGAGGAGAGCTTCGGCGTGTGCCGAATCCCTCCGGGCGAGTACGTCGAACGCGGGACGAGCTTTCACTACCTCGACCGCCTCGTGGTACAGCCGGTTCCGCTCGGCCAGCAACTCCTGCACGCGCTTGCCGTGGGCTGCCACGATACGAGCCGTCGGCCCCGCGAGATCCGCGACACGCTCAAAGACACCGTCGCCCTCCAAGAACTCGCCCAGACGCTCCGCCTCAGCGGTCAGGTCTTCGTTGGCGCCGTCCTCCATCAATGCGGGCCAGAGGAACCCGAGGGCTTGTCGTGCCTCGGCCAGCCGTCGCAACGAATCGTCGGTGGTCGCACCTTGAAGCTTGGCGGACCACTCGATGCTGTCTGCGAGGGTATCCCCTTGAGCAGCCAGCGCTCGGGTGGCTTCGACCGCGGTCGCACTTGCGAGCGTGGCGAGAGATTCACGGGCTGTTTGGACGCGTTCCGCTCCCGGTAGTTGCACAGATCGTAGGCGAGCCTCCAGTGCTACCAGCCGATCTCGTTCTCGTTCGGCGAGCCGCCCAAGAGACCGGTGAATCTCCTGCTCGTCTTCGCTGATCCGTTCGCCGAGCATACGGCTCAGCGCCCGGGCAGCGGCAACACGCTTGGCGTTGTCGAGGCCGTCGTCCCTTCGTGCAAACACTGCGGCGGTGAAGGGCCCTCGTTGCAGGAAGGGCTCGGTCGCGCCAGTTTCAGTCGCTGCGGTGAGCACTCGACCTCGGTGGGTAACCTGGATGAAGCCTCCGCGCAGAAGGACAGCCAAGATCAAGCGAACGGTATCTTCCGTCCATCCGTACGGGGGCTTTCGGAAGAGCTGATCGATTTCTTGCCCCCGCCGTCCGGTACCGAGCACAGTCAGCATCTTGTCCGCCAGGAAGGATGAGCGGTCAACGACAACACGTTTGCCCTCGCGCGAGAGGAGTCCAATCCCTTCCTGGCCGGCGTGCAAGAACTGTGGAAGCGCATCAAGGGGGGACTCAAGGACCGTCTTGATCTGGCGATCGTCAACCGAGAGGGCTGCGCGTTCGTAGTCGGGAAAGAGCGACTTTTGAAGCAGTGTCAGGGCGACACGGATGGCTTCGTCAAGGGTGTGGCCTAGTTCATTGGAGACCTGGTGCGGCTGGCCCGCGTGCACAAGTGTTCCCGACACCAGAGCGGCCTGCGCCTTGGCCCGCAGAACGCGAACGCATTCATCTGCACGGGCGGTCTCATCCATGATCAGTCGGTCGTAGGCGGATCCGCGCTGATTCTGGTATCTGGCAACCATTCGCCTGGCGCGCAACATATCGTCCGCCAGCGCATCCAGATCGTCGAACTCCGGCACAACCCAGATGGCCAGCGTCCCATCGGCGCGGGTCGCGGCTTCGGCCGATTGGACGGTGGTCGTCCGTTCCTTCATGCCGGTGAAGTAGCGCAGCTCGATCCGAAGATCCTTGCTGCCCGGAAACAGGCTGCGGCCGGCCAAAATCCAGTCCGACGTGAACTTCCGACCGTGCGGGTGCTTCCAAGACGAGATGTCGTCGAGGAGATGCCGAAATGCCACTCGCAGCTCCTCCAAGCGATCCTCGGCTGTCGGTCGAAGCTGGGCACGCTCCTGCTCCCAACGTTGGGCAGCCGGAGTCAGCAGCTCGAAGCCCGCATTCGCCGTGCGTCGGATCTTGCCCTTCTCTTCGAGTCGCTTCAGCGCGGCCTCGACATCGGCCTTCTGGGAAGGGGCATCGACGTGGGGATGAAGGACGGCTGCGATGTTTTGGATTGTGCGCGGGACCAGGGCCATTCGTGTTTCGGTCGTTGGGCCTGGTGACCCGCTCCCGGCCTGGGTGTCTGCGTATTCAAGCACGCACAGCGCCTTCGCGACCCGAATGGCCATTTGATCGTTGGCAAAGGCGGCCACCACGGTATCGAGGTCGGTCCTTCGTTCGCTGGGGAGGTTGGCGGCCTGCTGGTCGTACACGAGATCGAGCGTGGCTAGTGTGCCAACAGGCTTATCGGCCAATCGGATGTCGTCGCGCTTGGTGAGGATGTCTTGAACGAGCCGAATCAGTGTGCGAGCCGCTCCACCTGCCAGGCGATGGGCACCGCCTCGGTCCCTGATGCCCGTTACGATCTTCATCACCAGATCGACCTGGTACGGCAGGAAGGGGTAGTAGTCGACGAAGTTGACCTTGCCCAGATGCACCAGGTGCTCGCTGGTGGCGAAGGCTGCTGCCCGTTCCAACTCCGTGTAGGCGCGCAGAGGCTCCTGGTTTTCCTGGAACTTGGCTTCGAGGGCCGCGCGGCCTGCCGCGGTTTTCCTCAGCAATCTCTTTTGGGTGACCTCGCCGATGTCCTTGGGAGCCAGGTCGACGGGCTCGAATCGATCGAGCAGGTGGGGAAGTTCGCTGCGCTCGCTGCCGGTGGCCCGCCACGTCTCGTCGAGCCGTTCCTGGGCCGTAACAACCACCCAGGCCCGGCCACGTAGGTCTCGGCCCAGGGCCTCGACGAACCCCTGTAGGTCTCGCATCCGGTCCCCGGATCGCCCGACGTGATGACCAACCTCGTCCGCCACGAATATGAACGGTCTGTTGGGGCCGCACCATCTGTCGATCATACGAGCGGCGCGGTCCGGAAACTTGTTGGCCGAGAAGACTGTCTGCTTCTCGCTCGCCGACCAGGTATCGGCGGTGGGGTAGGTCTTCGGGTCGATCTCGTGAAGAATGCGGCTGGCATTGTCGAGCCCCGGCTCTTCCTTGTGCTTCTGCCGAGCCCAGGCACCGGCACCAAAGACCTGATCGTAGTGGGTCGCAAACGCGGCGAGTTTCCCTTCCTCTTCGAGGCGGATCTCCAATTCCGCAAGTCGCAGCGACTCGGAGATCTTCAGGGCGCGGCGGAGGGCACGATCCGCGATCAAGGTGAACATCTCGTTGTCGAGGCCGGCGAGATCCCGATCGCCTTGCATGTCGAAGCGGATGACGACGGGCCGCAAATCGTTGATCGCCTTCAGTGCCTTCCGAATGGCGGGTGCACCTGACGTGCGACCGTGAAACAAGTCGGCGGCCGACGATCCAGCGAGGGTCTGGTTCTCAACAATGTAACTGAGGATCTTTGCGAAACTCGACTTGCCCGATCCGTAGTAGCCGGACACCCAGAGACCGACCTTTTGTTCGTCGCCCCCTGCCATGTGCTTGGCGAACCTATCGAGGATGGCGCTGTAGTGGCGCTCGAGGTCTGGCGTCACGATGTAGTCGCGGATTTCTCCCGCCACTACGGCCTCATCGCGGTCACCCAGCTTCACGATCTCGTTGATGGCTCGCTCAAGGTCCGCGTCGATTGCTTCGCCAACTGTTCGGGGTGCGCTGTTTGCCATCAGAAGATCCTCGCGTAGGTGGAAGCGTCGGAGGGCAGGTCGTCGAGAAGCACAAGGCTACCGTCGGGAGCTCGCCTGCCGGGATAGAGAAGCACCATCTGGGTAGGCAGGCTGCCCGCCAACCGGGCCAGCAACGCCCCTGGTCGGTAGGCCGGAACCAAGGCGCCCACGCGTCCCAGGAAGGCAACCGTGCGGCGGGGGTCGGCCTTCGCAAGTCGTTCGATGACCATGCTTGAAAGCTGGACGGCGTCGGATAGGACATGCTGGACGGTCTGGACAGCAGATTTCCAGGACTTTCGTCGCCGCTCGCCCGCGTAGATGCCTGCCCAGCCGCCATCCTCGGCCTGTGCGCGAGCGACCGCCTCATACGCGATCTCGGCAAGAGACAAGTGGATGGGGTCCAGTCCCTCGCGCCGAAGGTTGGCGAATACCGTCCGGAGTTCGAGCCGTAAATCGAACTCCTCGCGCGGGCCGTAGACGAAGATCGCGTACGGCATCATGCGGAACGCGCTCAGGTGGTCTGGCCCGGCCACAATTGCAGATCGCAGCCTTCCCAGCCGTTCGCGCAAATCAGGAGAGGGCACTGGCAACCTCCTCGACGGTCGTGTAGCGCCATTCGATGCGTGCCAGTGGTCCGCCGCCGCTGAGTTGGAGCCAGCCCTGCCTTGATGCCGAGGCGAACATTGATTCCACATCCGTGGGGCTGAGAAGCAGGAGGCGAAACGCGCGATCGTGAAAGAGCCCCGCAGTGCTTCCGGTAGATTCCTTGAGGAACGCCGCGACCCACAAGAAGGCGGGGATCGGCACTGGGCGATCGGTGAGCCGCTTGCGACTGGTTCCCGTCAGTAGGCCGAAGTCGCGCCACGCGGTGAGGAGCTGCCTCGCCACCCGCGTGATGGTCCGCGAGGACCATGCGTATGGCGGACGCGCGACACCGAGCTTCGTCAGAAAGCCAATCGCGTCGTCCTGGCTGACACTGGTGAGGCCGCGCTCACGCCGGTCGAACAAGAAGTCCGCAGCGAAGTCGAAGAGGAGCTGGTCTGTCATGGCCGCGTGGAAGCCCAGGACTAGCTCTAAGGTTGGTGGGGCAGGTCGGGCACGGCGCAACCTGACCAGCCCTCGACGGGTGCTTTCATCGTGGAGGTAGCGGGTGTTGAGTACGCTGAGGACATCCCCAGCGCGTGCCGCCGAAGCCTTCCCGAACATCCCCGAGCGGCGGAACTTCGCGAGGTTCTCTTCGAATGGGATTTTCTCATCCCATTCCGCAAGGAGATCCTTCGCATAGGTTACGAGACCCGCACCTTTCAGGATGCGGGTTGCGTACACTGGCTTCTTCATGGCCGTGCCCATTCGGTCAGAGCAACTCCAGATAGGGAACCACTGGCGCGGAAACTCGGCTGTGCGCGTACCCTGCGGCTAGGCGTTGAACGACGTCCAACACGCCGTCGTCCGTGACGAGCACGCTGTTGCGGACCTCACCGGCGCGGAAGGCCTGTCCGCCCGCGACAGGCTTGTGCTCCGACCGGCGGATCAAGCCCCAAGCTTGAAGCGCATCACGTGCCGTCGGCTTCATCTCCATGCCCGCCGGCAGCATCGATTCTGGCATCGGATCGCGTCGTCGCTTCCGGTCTCGCACCCAAGCCTGAAGTCTGGCATCAACCGGGCCGAGGCGGAACAAGCTGATCGCTCTTGGCGCGTCCACGAGGCGAGTCTCGACTGCCGCCGCGCAGGCCCAGGCGATTTGCAACCCGGCCCATCGATGGGTGCCTGGCAGAATCCCTTCCAGCATCGCGGCGCCACCATCGGATGACAGGGCGTCAGTCTGCCACCAGCCGAACCGGCCGGTCTCGCCCAACCACGCTATGTGCGCGCGAATACGGGCGATTTCGTCGAAGGGGGTGGGGGACTCAGACACGCTACGCCAGCGGCATCGTACCACCATGTGCGCGTCGTCAGGCGGGAGAATCGGTTGCCAACAACGGCAGAAACGGTTGTGGCTGATCACAAGATGGAGACAACCTCGGATAAACGCGACCTATGCCGAGCTCGGCATCAGCTGCGCTTTTGCGAGATCGTCTCCATGTGTACCCTTCGGGTGTATTCTTTCCATGGGGCCCTGCTTCCAACGGTAGGATACTCCTCCCTCGGGTGGGGAGAGGTGAAGGTTCGACTCCTTCGGCCCCACGATATCTACCAGCAGGCCACGAACACTCTTCTGTGCGAGATGACCCAGGACGATGGACCAGAGCTGCTTGTGCCGAAAGAGCGTTCGGCCTTCAGAGTCACGGCTTGTCAGCTCGAGTGGTTCGTCTGGACTGACATCCCAGTCCGGTTGGCCGCGGGTGCGGAACACGACCCACAGCTGCTTCGACCAACAACGGCACATCTCGGTTCCCCGCCGATTTCGTGGGACGTCTTTCGATGGCCGGATGCAACCGGCTTCTCACTCTACTCACTCGCGCCAGCAGCACGAGAGGAGCTGAAGGCCTGCGTTCGAAGGCGCCAACACATAAAGGGAAACACGGCGCAGGCTGTTTTTCGGTTCGGTGGTGATCACGTCGGCTTCGAGACTCTGGTCGTGGTGTATCGCGACAGGACCTGCTGGCTGATCATCCAGACCGCTCCCTTGTCGCTTTCTCTGAGCGCCGACAATCTAATCAGATTGACGAGCATTCCGTCTGTTCCCACGGAAGGCGTCGCGATCGCTGCTTCCAAGACCCTACAGATGCTCGCGCATCGGGACTCAGACGCCCGGCCTCGAGTTACTCCGCACCTCAACTGGTATCCATACGTTCACATCTATGACTACACACCCCGGAGCCACGAACGTCAGATCGAACAGGATGTGCCCTGGAGCGAGTTGGCGGTCATTGGAACCCGCCACCGACGCATTGAGGAACAGCACAAGCTCTTGGTCGGCACCTATCGGGCGAAGAACCACTCTATTCGGGGGGAAGTCACCGTCGTAGACAAGCAATCTACGCTGGTCGTAGCGTCGCACGATTATCTAGAGCTGCAGGGCATTCGTTACTGCTTGTTGGTCGCACGACGCATGGCTCAGCTCCTCAAGGCCGCCTTCGCGCGAGAACCTGGCTGCGCCGTCGAGGCCCGCGCTCTCGACCTGCTCGCGAAGTCCGAGAGGAGCCCGTCGCTAGTGACTGACAGCGCCAACTACCGCATACTCTGGCCACTCATCGCCCGCGAGTGTCAGGCCCTTGAATGGGCTCAGAACCTAGGCAAGGGCGAGGTTCCGTCTGCGGCAGAAACAGTTGAGGGCCCCTCTTCCCGTTACACGGATTTCAAGCGGCTGAGCGCTGGCGCCTATGCTGATGTGTGGAATGCCCTCGATTCCAAACTCAGTCGGCGCGTTGCCCTTAGGATCTTACGAACATCGACGGGGGACTCGCAAGACCCAGTTAAGTACGCGCGCGCGCTTGCCCGCCTTCAGAACAGGCACATCGTGGCTGTTCATGACGTGGTTGCGGTGACGGACCCCGAATCTGGTCAGGCGGTTCAAGCAGTAGTAATGGAGCTGCTGTCGGGCAACACGCTCAAAAGCGTCCTGAAAGGTCCCGTTCTGTCGAAAGATGATGTCGCCCGAATTGGGCTTGCGATACTTGAGGCTGTTTCGGCCTATCACGCCGCCAATCTCGCGCACACCGACCTGCATTCAGAGAATGTTCTGGTCGGACAGGACTTTGTGAAGGTAATCGATCCTTTGTACCTGGGCAGTGCCTTCAGTTCGACAGCGATGAAGCGTGATTTGCAACGGCGCGATGTATGGGAAGTCCGATTCTTGCTGCGCCAGCTCGTAGAGCACTCAGCCATCGTTTCATCTGTTTCCGAGTTTGATCAGGCGCGCGACGTCGACGACATTGCCGCCCTGGCCTCAGCATTCGGGATGATTCTCCAGAAGCACGCGAAAGTCCCGCAGCTCTGAATATCTCCTGGCCTTCGTCGCTCACCGGCGCCGCATACCGTTGCAGATCCGGCCAGGCAGTTCCGAGCGGTGTACCGAATGCCGAGCGAGGTTCCGGGCTACTCGACGTCTCCTCATGGAGCTGGGCTGATGATGGGCGGAGACGCGTGACCGCACCGGCGCGTTGCCGTTGCGTCTGGACTGGGCGCAGCGATCCTAGGATGATGTATTCCGTGTCAAATGCATGGCCCTACCAACGGCGCTCCGAGTGGGTCGCGGAACAGCGGCGAACGGTGGCGACTTACTTTCGAGAGCGCGGCGTTGCGGTGGGCAGACAGGACTACATCCTCAAGGATAGAGATGCCTGGGAGCACAACCTTGTCGACCCGGGCCTTCGGGCATGGCTCATCGATCTTCAACAGAAGCGTCAGGCGTCGAGAGGGACTTTCCCCATCCACAAGTGGATTCACCACGGACTGAGTTCGCAGGCGCTCCTGGTCAACCTGCTAGGTCCGGCTCTGCGAGCTCATCGGCTGGATCTGTTGGACATCGTCTTCCGCGATGCTGGTCTGCAACTTGCCGGCGAAGTGACCGAGGTAGAGTTGGAAAAGGAGGACCGACTCGTGTTCAATGAGCGCCAGGGGCAGCCAACGTCACTGGACCTCGCGTGCCGGACCAGCGCCGACGAGAACGTATTTGTCGAGTTCAAGTTCACCGAGCCCGAGTTCGGAGGATGCTCGCTGTTTTCCGAAGGGGACTGCGACGGCGCGAACCCAGCATCGGACCACACAACATGCTACCTGCACCACATCGGCCGTCGATACTGGGATGCGATGGATCGCCATGGCCTGACGCCGACGCTTCTGGCTTCGCCGATGTGCCCTCTTGTGTACCTTTACCAGGTCTATCGCGAAGTCCTCTTCGCCCTGGAGAAGGGAGGGCGCTTCTTGCTCATCTACGACGCGCGCAACTCTGCGTTCGTGTCTACCGGACCGAGGGGAGTCCGGGGCATCTGGGCCAGATTCCTCGATACCCTGCCTGCGCAGGTCCGCGCGATCACGGCAAGCATCACCATTCAGCGGATTGCCGAGGTGCTGGAGGAACGCGGTTGCGAATGGATCGGCGCTCTCCGGGCGAAGCACGGAATCTGAGCTTCGCCGCTCATGGAAATTGACCCAGCGGCGCTCGTTGAAAGTGATCTAGGCTT
>OCTA010000177.1_pt1 | contig 60169 bp, 49 predicted proteins | sample 1538991 | NCBI WGS metagenome assembly OCTA01 (sample SAMEA3539302, study PRJEB22396) | soil metagenome | biome: tundra; feature: field; material: soil | place: USA | collected 2010-05 | depth 0.15 m
GTGTTTTCTGCAGAATAAACTACCTCACGTGTAATACCCAGCTTTATCGCCATTTCTTTAGCTGTATTTCAAACCTAAATAATTAGAATAATCAGGCTATACCCTTATTTTTTATTGATACTAATCAGGATATAGCCTGATTTTATACTTGCAATAATCAGGGTATACCCTTATTTTTGTTTAAATAATTTATTGGTATACCCGAATGAAAGATCTAAATAGGCACTTGGTAATTGAACAATTTGATAAAAAATTGCGAAATTTTGTAGGAATCAAGGATATCGAAGTCCCGGCTAAAGGATGGATTCATGCTTTAAGAACTGCGCTCAATATGTCGCAAAAGCAGCTTGGTGCGCGACTTGGTATAACTAAACAAAGTGTACAGGAAATTGAAGCGCGCGAAGCTGATTCTAAAATAACTTTGGAAAAATTGAAGGAAGTTGCAGAAGCATTAAATCTTAACTTGGTCTATGGCTTTGTTCCCAAAGATGGCTCTTTGGAAAAAATGTTAGAGATTAGAGCACAGGAAATTGCAAGAAAAATTGTTCTAAAAACATCTCACAATATGCTGCTGGAAGAACAAGAAAATTCTCCTAAACGTATAAAAAAAGCCATCGAAGATCGTGCAAAAAAAATCGCAGATGAAATACCGAAATATTTATGGGATTAAATTTAGAATATTTACTGGGCATAAAAGGAAAATATCTTTCTGCTCTCAGGCTTGCTGACGATAACCAATATTCTGAATTAATTAAATTTGCTCGAAGCTGACTTTTAATTCAATTCCTCTCCGCGGCAATACTCATCATCTATCGCAAAATTATATATTACCGACAATACCTAATGAGTACCCTTGAAAATACTTCTATTACACCTAGTTCAAGGGGAAATTACTTTTCTTATCTTGCCAAAGAACCATATAATAATGTGAAATTTGTCGAGATATTATTTATTTAGTAAGTTTATAACAGGTTTATGTATTCTTCTTACTCTTGACTTTTGATATCATATATAGTATCATTGAGGTATAAAAATTGTCTCCTGAAAAAGCAAAAAAAATAGCTCATTTATGGCTATCGCAAAGCCCAAAACCAAACTCATTGGATGTAAAAGAAGTTGTAGATGTCTTGACAGCTTTGGGGTTTTCCTTAAAGAGAAAAGTAGAACAGGATACCGGTTATATCTTTGAACATAGCAGTCTTAAAACTGATCCTAACTTTGCTTTTGGAGCCATGTATATTTTTGTAAACCATGCGAAAAATAAAAAATCAACAATTTTAATTGGCAGCGTCAAAGTGATATTAAAGGCATTATCTCTACATCCGGATTTAAAAAATGAATAAGGAATTAACATATTATTTAAATTTACCCTATAAAACCGTTCTTGAGTATGAACCTGATGACAAAACTTGGGTAGCTTATTGTCCTGATTTAGGAAGAGGTACCTGTTATGCCATTGGAGAATCTAAATCAGAAGCACTCGAATTACTTGAAAAATCTAAGAAAACTATTTTAGAATATGCCATTGAAGAACGTAAAGAAATTCCAGAACCAATCTTCATTGAATATAATGAATTACCTAGTGGAAATTTTATAATTAGGGTACCACGATCAACACATCTGAAATTAAAAGTCGAAGCCGAAAATGAAGGTGTTAGTCTAAATCAATATGTCCTTTCGGTTCTTTCAGAACATATAGGTATCCAAATTGCAAAATACAAGAGCACAAAAACTAATAAGACTGAATACTTCGGTGGTAGTTATAATCTGCCTGCTGTTCTCAATGTAAAAAGTCCCAGGTCCTTAGAATACAAAGAAAAAGAAAACCTTGACTCTATCAGGAAATCAACAAAAAAATAACCAGTTGGATGAAAACATTTAAAAGTCATTTGAATGAAAAACTTAAAGACAAAAAGTTTGCTGCACTATATAAAATAGAACATGAAATGCTTGCTCTCGCCATTAAGATTGCTAAAGCTCGCTCAAACCAGGGACTCACCCACATAGATCTTGCTAAAAAAGCAAATGTCACTCAGCAGCAGTTATCTAAAATTGAAAACGGTGAGAATTGTAATATGCTTACTTTTCTTAAAGTTAGCAAAGCTCTCAACCTGCAAGTTAAAATTGTATAATTCCCCAAATCAGTGATTAGGCGTTCAACACGTTACTACTAATCAAACCATGTAGTATGCTTCAGTTAATCAATTTGTGTTGACTCATATCTCGTATTGTATATTATATTATACATAATTCTATAAACACAATTCCTCCACAATTCTGGAGTTGCTGTAAGTTATAACAAAACAAGCCCTTCCATAGTCTCCAGTGAAATATTCCATATCTCTAAAAACTGGCATAGATTTCGCATTACTCATTAAAAAGGAGTAACCTCATGAAAAATATATTTGTAATTATCCTGGCAATGTTCTTATCAAGTTCCTTATATGCTCAAGTGCATTTCAATGTCAACTTGGGAAGTCAACGGTCTTGGGGTCATTCCGGCTATAACTCACATAGAGTAATTATTTATCACCGTCAACCTGTGCCGTATAATGTGATCTATAGAAATCGCTATTATGGTAACAATGACGCAAGATATTATGTAAATGAAACTCATTCCGGTTATGAAAGTTATTCGTTGCAAAAACAAGATAATGGTAATCATAAAGGATGGTACAAGGGGAATAATGGCAACGGTAATAGCAATGATAATGGTCGTGGGAATGATAATGGCTATTATAATAATAATGGTAATGGCAATTACAAGGGCAATGATAATGGTACTGGAAATGGAAATTACAAGGGCAATGATAATGGTAATGGCATTTACAATGGCAATAGTAATGAAAATGGAAAAGATTTAGTTCCGGACAAGTACAAAATTAATGAAAATGGAAGTGGAAATTACAATGGCAATAGTAATGAAAAAGGAAATGATGTAGTTCCGGATAAGTACAAATAATATTTTCACAGCAGCTATCTGATTCTCCACTAACTCTCATATTAAAGCCGCCGGATTTAAATGGCGGCTTTATTGTTTTATCACTTATTTGTTATTTATCATTTCCAGGTTTGGACTTTAATTCCTCTCCTTCTAAAACATTATTCATGAAAATATGGTTTTTATAGGAATGGCTTATGCAAAAGAAATTGTCTGTCCCAAAAAACTAATGAGCTTTTTAATGGCATATACAGAGATATATTAAGGCAAAGCCTCTGACCATTCAGAGGCTTTCCTTTACTGATTGCTTTCAGGTTAATGTGAATGAACTTCCGTTGGAACTTCCACACCTAATTGTTTTAATAATCCGGGTATACCGCCCCCTTTCACCTTCTCAACATTTATGTCTATTATTTTATTATTACTAAATGTAAATGTGACTTTTTCTTCAGGCATCCTGATGATTTTGTTTGTGAGCGGAATATTCTTTACTCCAGGTAGCGGGGAAGGTATTTCCCTTAAATGGGTCCCTGTTATCTTAACCTTGGTGTCTACTATGTTTTTACTATCACTAACGATTTTATAATTAAATCTCCAATCCGGTATTCCTGCTACAAGAGCCTTCATTGTTCCAAAAAATTCATTCGCTCCCAATGGTACTGGTGCTGGCCCGGTTACTTTCATGTCTTTGGATGCATATGATTCTGCTTTTGTAAAATCATTTCTTTCCATTCCTGAAAATACTTCCTCAACTATCTTGGCGTTTTCCATACTTACATCTCCTTATATTAAATCGTTACAAAAAATATTAATTACTTATCTCGCCATTAATCTAAAAATTATATGGTATCATTTCTATATCTGTAATCACACTTAAAATCATTTCATTTACCCTTAGCAAAAAACAGTCAAATTCCGTCTAGTATAACGCAAATTTGGATCTTATTTTGAGTAACAAATTATTTAATTTATTTTATATCAGTTGTCATATATATTAGGTTCTTAATCTGTTATTTCAAATCTGTTATTATAATTCTCATAAAATAAAATATTTTTCTTGATATCTAAAGATTTTATAATTACTATTCTTAATATTTTTTATATGATAAATAAGAATTCGATATTTTCTAATTGGATAAGTTCCCCGGATAGATTCCTATTTTATTATCGGGATTCAGCAGACGAAATTCTTTAATTCTGATATTCTCCTCTTCCTATGCTGATACAAAACTGAACTAGAAAAAGGAAACAAAATTTTATAAGGACTTGAAAGCAATGAAACACTTCCTTTCTGTATTAATATTCATTTTGTTCTTTGTGACCGTTACAAACGCTCAGACAAACAATTCTGTCCTTCAAATTGAAGAGGGCTATATTGATGCAAATGGTGTTTTAATTTATTATGAAGCATTCGGAAAAGGCGCTCCTTTATTTATTGTGCATGGCGGACCTGGCGCATCTCACGATTATTTTCTTCCTTACCTCATTCCTCTTGCCCGGAATAATCGTTTGATCTTTATAGATGAACGGGGTTCGGGCAAATCTCAAAAGCTCGAAGATATTTCGGCTTATACTGTTGCCAATATGGTTGAAGATGTTGAGGCAGTAAGAAAGGCGCTTAATTTGGGAAAGATAAATCTTCTCGGACATTCTTACGGCGGAGTGCTTGCTCAGGCCTATGCATTAAAATATCAGAAAAATTTAAACAGACTGATTCTCTGCAGTACTTTTCACAGCACCAAAAAGATGAATGAAGTTTTTAATAAAATGAAAGAAAATATGACTCCCGAACTGCGGGATAAAATAATCACACTTGAAAAAGAAGGATTATACGGCAAAGGGAAAGATTACGAAAAACAACGTTATACACCCGAATATATGATTTCCGCATGGGGTGAAGGTTATTTCCCTTATCTTTATCAAAATCATCCCGATGCGAATTATGACCCTCTGATGTCTGGTAGTATGTCATGGGATCTTTACCGCGAAATGTGGGGATCAAACGGAGAATTTATTATTGACGGCAATTTGAAATCAGTTGAGTATGCTGATCTTCTTCATTCTATTAAAATCCCAACACTTATTACTGTAGGCGATCATGATGAATGCGCTCCTTCCTTATCAGAGGAAATGCACAAGTTAATTGCAGACTCTGAACTTTTTATCCTGCCTAAAAGCGGGCACATGACTTTTGTAGATCAACCGGTTCTTTTCTTAAATAAAGTTGATAAATTTCTTCACCCCGATAAATAAATACAAAACTGCAATGTCAAAAATCAGTAAAGTTCTAATAATCTTTTGCATTTCATTCTTGTCAAATCTGTGCTTTCAGGCTGATGCTCAGCAAACAGATCTCGCCGCTCAGGATAAAGCCCGGTTGGATGCAGTAATTAAGTTTGCAGATAATTTATTGAAAGATGGAAAAGATGTTTACAGCGGTAAAGCAACTCCGTTATTGGTAAACGGGATAAATGTTTTTACAAAGGAACCGGTAAAATGGATTTTCTCTGATGGGAATGAAGCAGTTCTGTCAGATTTTGCTTGTCAGCAAAACCTCATGCGGGTTCTCGTAAGCTTATCCAATCTTACTGGTGATGAAAAATATAAGTCCGCTGCAAAAAATATTCTGCAGTACATGTTTGAACATTTTCAGGATACCAGCGGTTTACTTCAGTGGGGAGGTCATAAATTCATTGACCTTAAATCACTTAATGCAGTGGGTCCGAGCGATAAAGAACTGGTGCATGAATTAAAAAATGCATACCCCTATTATGACTTTTGGTATGAAGTTAATCCGGAAGCAACAGTTAAATTTATTAAAGCCTTCTGGAATGCTCATGTTTATAACTGGAAAACATTGGAGATTAGTAGGCATGGAAAGTATGGACTTATCCCGGGAGATATTTGGAATCATACATTCGAACAGCAGATACCATTCTTCAAAACTCGCGGCTTATCTTTTTTAGATGCTGGAAATGATTTGATTTATTCAGGTGTAAAACTTTATGAATTCACTCAAGACACTGGAGCACTTCTGTGGGCTAAACGGCTGGCGTCTCAGTATGTCCTTTCCCGCGATCCTAAAACCGGTTTAGGTGCTTATCAATTTACACAGCCTCGCAAAACCGCTGAACCTCCCGCTGACAGCAGCACTTTTTCACAGTATGGTGACCGCGTGCAGCGTCAGTTCGGTCCTGAATTCGGGCCCAATGCTTTGGAAGGTACCATCCTCTTGAAAAAGCATATCGAGACGATTTACTCTATAAATGCTATGATGGAAATCCAGCTTGCAAATGATTTGGGTAAAGACGGTGAGGATTTTTACAAATGGACAAAAGAAGGTATGTCTTCTCTTGCTAGGTACTCCTATATCCCCGATAAAAATCTTCTTCGTCCCATGTTCAACGATGGACAGGATCTATCTGATTTCGTACTTAAAAGGGATGGATACAATGGACGCAAAGGTACAGTATTAAGACAAATTCACGCAGGCAATATGTTGCTGATTTCCTTTGCGCGGGCATCTATGCTTACACAGGATAAATCTTTATGGGATATGGCTCGTAGTATTGCAAAAGGGAATGGTCTTGGTGACATTGGAACTGAACCCGCAAAGAATATAAAATTAAATTACCAGACTAAAAATGATGACGCCTATTCGGTATTTGCTTTAGTCGATATCTTCAGGCAGACACAGAATTCAGAATATCTGAACCTTGCTCGTGTCGTTGCTAATAATCTGGTAAAGAATAAATTTAATCATGGGTATTTTACTCCGGGTGCAGATTATCTGTATGCGAATTTTGATGCAATTGAGCCCTATGCACTGCTGACTCTTGAAGCTGCTATAAAAGGGACTCCAGATAAAGTTCCCGGCTTCATAAATGGAGCAGGATTTGTACAAGGTGAGTACAAATTTCCCGACGGAAGTGTAAAAAGTATTAAAGATGATTATTTCTATAAATTGCAAAAGGGAAACCTTCAACCGGTAACAGATACAGAATTGAAGGATGAGTAAATAATGGAATATAACTTGTTAATAATTTAACCAATAAGCCCAATGTGATATTAAAAGGCGCAACATCTTCCCTCCGTGGGTATTAACACATTTAATTTCGATTAAATGTGTTAAGGTTATCGGTGATTATATTATAAACTATTAAAAAGGAGTATCGCTATGTATATCGTTGTTGAGCATCAGATTTCAAACCCGAAAAAATTCTGGGAGATCGCAAAAGCAATTAAATTACCGGCAGGATTAAAAATACATTCGACTTTACCGAATTCAGACGGCACTAAAGCAGTGTGCCTTTGGGAAGGAAAAGAAGTTAAGGATGTTAAAAATGCTGTAGAAGGTGCTGTAGGGCAATTCAGTAAGAATGAATATTTCTCTGTTGAAACAAAAAATGCAATGGGCTTACCTAATTAAATTATTCTTGAATCAGTAAAGCTATAGCATACGGAGAAGAGGCATTTATAAAATATAATTGCCTCTTCTCCGCCTTTCGATTCACCTGAACAACTGCAGGCTGCATTGTCTTCTAAGGAAATGAAGATTAGTTAAATGTACCTCAGTACTCTCCTTATCATTTAGCATATGGACAGACTTAAATAGTTTAATGCTATATACCTGCTTTTTTTATTGTTATTAAGAATAGCTTTTTTGTAATTTGATACAGTGAAATCAAATATTTCTGCAATCATATTCAGCAATAATATTAAATGGAGCTATTATGAGTGAAAAATATTCCATCAATCCTGCCGGTGAACAATTTCCGATTCCTGAACCTGAAGACTATAAAGCCGAATTCCAGCGTATGAAAAAACGCGTTGAAAAGGAACGTAAACTTGGACGTGAAATAGTTGTTGTTATGGGAGTTGGATTTGTCGGTGTAGTTATGGCCGCAATAGTTGCTGATACTGTCGACAAAAAAGGCAAACCCTCAAAATTTGTAATCGGGATGCAGCGCCCCAGTGCCCGCAGTTACTGGAAAATCCCAATGCTTAACCGCGGTATTTCTCCCGTCAAAGCTGAAGATCCTGAAGTTGAGCAGATCATAAAACGATGCGTGATTGATAAAAAAACACTCATTGCCACCTTTACCTATGATGTTCTCGATCTGGCTGATATCGTCGTCGTTGATGTCCAGTGCGATTATCATAAAGAATCTCTCGGTGATGTCCGCACTGGAAGAGCCGAAATGGAAGCGCTTGAAAGTTCTATCGCTGTTATCGCTGAACATATTCCCCCTAAAGCCCTTGTACTTATAGAAACAACTGTGGCTCCCGGAACCACCGAACAGGTTGCGTACCCTCTTATGAAGAAGATTTTCAAAAAGCGCGGCATTAAATCCGAACCACTCTTAGCTCATAGCTACGAACGTGTAATGCCGGGACGCCATTACGTTGCAAGTATCCGCGACTTCTGGCGTGTATGTAGCGGAATAAACAACCTGGCAAAAACCAGGGTTGTCAAATTCTTAAATGAAGTTCTTAATACTAAGGACTTTCCTCTTACTGTTCTGGACCGCCCTATCGAATCCGAAACAGCCAAGATTGTTGAGAACAGTTATCGCGCTACCATTCTTGCCTTCCTCGACGAATGGAGTCTTTTCTCCGAACGCAACGGGGTTGATCTTATAAAAGTAATTGATGCCATAAAAATGCGCCCTACTCATAACAACATGATTTTCCCCGGTCCCGGTATTGGTGGATACTGCTTGCCTAAGGATGGGGGACTGGGTGTCTGGGCCTATAAACACATTCTCGGTTTCGATGATGATATCTTCCGTATTACTCCTATGGCAATAGATATAAACGATACTCGCGGGCTTCACGCCGCGCAGCTTACGCGTGACGCTCTCCGTAATATGGGTAAACCGATTGCCGCAGCTAATGTGGTCGTCCTCGGTGCCTCTTATCGTGAAGATGTGGGGGATACTCGTTATAGCGGCTCGGAAGTTCTGATCCGTAAACTTACCGAAATGGGTGCCGAGATAAATATTCATGATCCTTATGTCGAACATTGGTGGGAATTTGAGCAGCAGGATAGTTTCCCATCACCGGGTCAAAGCAAAGCCCGCTTTTTCCGTAATCAGGAAAAACTAAAAGGCATTCGGATAAATAATGATCTGAAAAAAGTGCTTGCCGATGCCGATGCCGTCGTGCTTGCTGTCCGCCATGAAGCTTATTTAAAACTTAATCCTGATAAGCTTATAAAAAATATCGGACAGCATGCCGCAATTATCGACTGCTTCGGAATTCTCAATGATGCCGACATCCGCCGTTACTTTGAACTCGGATGCGAGGTTAAAGGTCTCGGCAGGGGGCATATACAGCGCATTAAGGAAAGTGTCCGAAAAAATTCTAAAAATCACTGAATGTAAAAAAATAATATGGAAATCGGAGTTGATAGTTTTGCCGCTATGTTTAGTGGTAATAGCAATTTACACATAAATGATGCCGATGCACTTGCTCAATTGCTTGAAAGAATAGAATATGCAGACCGCTCAGGACTGGATGTTTTTGGAATTGGAGAGCATCACCGCAAAGGCTTTCTTGATTCTGCCCCTGCTCTTATTCTGGCTGCCGCCGCTTCCCGCACAAAGCGTATCCGGCTTACAAGTGCAGTTACTGTACTTAGTGCTGCCGACCCCGTAAGGGTATTTCAAAACTTTGCAACTCTCGATCTGATTTCAAATGGACGTGCTGAAATGGTGGCGGGGCGTGGTTCATTCATAGAGGCTTTCCCTCTGTTTGGTTATAACCTGGAAGATTATGATGACTTGTTTTCTGAAAAGCTTGAACTCCTGCTTAAAATTCGTAATAACGAATTTGTTACATGGTCAGGTAAATTCCGCCCTCCTCTTAAGAACCAGCCTGTCTATCCAAGACCTTTGCAGGATTTAATACCCATTTGGGTTGGAACAGGTGGTACTCCAGAATCTTTCATCCGTGCTGGCACTCTCGGACTGCCGCTCATGGTTGCAATTATCGGAGGCGATACCCATCATTTTCGTCCGCTGGTTGATCTTTACCGGGAAGCAGGAAAAAAAGCCGGGTATCTGCCTGAACAATTGAAAGTAGGTATGCATTCCCTCGGCTATGTAGCAAAAACAACTAACGAAGCTTTAGATGATTTTTATCCCGGCTATGCCGAAGCTATGACTAAGATTGGCAAAGAACGCGGATGGTCACCCATGACAAGAAGCCGATTCGAAGCTCAATTAGGACCTAAAGGTGCATTGCTTGTTGGCAGTCCTGAAGAAGTGGCTGAAAAGATTCTCCGGCATTCCGAATCTCTTGGCGGTATTTCCAGAATTACATTTCAGATGGATACTGCCGAATTGCCCCATGAAAAATTAATGAAATCTATTAAGCTGATTGGTACTCGTATAAAACCACTGGTTAATCAAAAATAAAAGAGCAAATCATTATCCACGTATCAAAAAGGCATGATCATGCTATAGCACCGCCGGAAAAATGAAATTATAGCATTAACGTGCTATGTTGCAGGACCTCCTGAATCTGTATTTATACTACAGAATTATTTAACTCATGGAGGTTCTTATGAAATATTCTCAGGCAATTGTAGTTGGTTATGAAGACATCTTGTTCTTTAATAAGAATAAGGATTATGGCGCGTATATATTACGCAGAGCATATAGGAAGAACCTGACTTTTGCATTGTTGACTGCTGTAACGATTTTTGCCGGGGCAGTCTCCTATCCGTTGTATATGAAAAGTGCAAAGCAGATGACAAATTCTGGATATACTTCACGAACAGTAAACCTTGGAGATTTTATCCCGGATGTTGAAAAGTTTCCTCTGCCAAAGGTGGAACCCCCGGCAAGTATTAGGTCAACAATAAAATTTCTTCCACCTGTTGTAAAACCGGATGAAGATGTGCAGGCTGAGAATATTCCAACTCAGACTGAGATGGAGAAGGTGGCGATTGGAACTGTAACACTGCATGGTACGGATACTAGTCCTGATATATCAGAAATTGTTATTCCTGTTGTTAAAGAAGTTCCGCCGGAAACAAATGAAGATTTATTCAGGTGGGTTGAGGAAATGCCAAGGTACAAAACTGATGAATCAGAAATCTATAAATTTTTTGCTGAGAATATTAAATATCCTGAGATTGCAAAGAGAGCCGGTGTTGAGGGGAGGGTTACTCTTCAATTTATATTGTCAAAGGATGGATCGATTACAAATATATCAGTATTAAAGGGAATTGGAGCTGGCTGCGATGAAGAGGCAGTAAGGGTATTGGGCTTGATGGGGAAATGGTCCCCTGGGAGGCAGAATGGGCATCCGGTTAGAGTTATAATGTCTATTCCGATATTGTTTAAACTGCAGTAGCTTTAGAGGGATCTTTATCCCTCTTCTTAAAAAAGCTTTGGCTTTTTCTTTTAATCTGATTTAACTTGCACAAGCAGATTAAATTAAATCCGGATAAAATGGATACTATTAAAACATTAGTCATTATCCTTTTAACACTAACCAATATCCGGATTAGCCCGCAGTCTTCTTACCCTGAATTCCGGCATATTTCAATTGAACTGGGCCTTTCTCAAAGCAATGTTAATTGCATACTTCAGGATTCAAAAGGATTTTTGTGGCTAGGAACTAAGGACGGGCTTAATAGATACGACGGTTATTCTTTCAGAGTTTATCAGAATAATCCCACTGACAGCAATTCAATTTCGGATAATTATATAACAGCTCTGGCAGAAGATAAATCTGGGAATATTTGGGTAGGGACATTGGGAGGAAAACTTAACAGGCTTAATAACAGCACTCAGCAAATAAAAGTGTACGATCTGCTCATCGATCCGCTCTTCAATGAAAATAATTCAGGAAGACCGGAAGCACTTCCTTGTTATTCTAACTTTAATAACGGAACTATTGCTTCAATAATATGCGATAGGGAAGGGATAATCTATGCGGGAACTTGGGGAAATGGATTCTTTAGATATGACCTGAATACTAAAAGTTTTTCTAAACATTTCTTTTTTCTCGAAGATATAAACTCTGTCTCTTCTAATAATATTCTCTCTTTAGCTTTGGATAACACAGGAACAATATGGATAGGAACTCTGGGAGGCGGACTCAATAAACTTGAAATAAAAAAAGAGAAGGGAACCGGGAAAGAAGAATTTTTGTTTGTAAAAAACCCGGGTGGAATAACCCTTAATGAAAATATTTCCTCTCTAACAGTTGATAATAACAATCTATGGATTGGCTCTTTCAGTGGAATATCTAAATTAAATATTGCCTCGGGAATAATCCAAAATTTAACAGGTAGTTCCGAAAAAATCACTGGTTTGGCACTTGACAGATCAGGAAATATCTGGATTGGTACCTTTGGAGGAGGGATCGAAAAATTTGACACTCTCACTCAGAAATTTTCTGATTATAGAAATAATCCTTCTGACCAAAACTCAGTAGATGATAATGATATTGTTTCTATAACAGTTGATAGGACGGGGCTTGTATGGGCAGGGACTTTCTCCGGTTACGGTGTTAATAAATTAAATCCTGAAAAGTTTAGGTTCAATTATTATCCGGCAGAACCAAATAACAAGAACAAACTAAGTGATAAAATAATTAATTCTATTACCGGGGACTCGGAAGGTAATATATGGATTGGGACTTATAAAGGTGGCTTGAATAAATTTAACAGGACTACCAAATCGTTCGAAGTATTTAAAAATGATCCCTCGGAAAGTAAAAGTATAAACAGCGATTATATTACTTCGGTTTTTATAAGTAAAGGAAGAGAAATTTGGGCTGGTACTTTCGATAAAGGGCTCAATCTTTTGGATAATCCCTCAGGGAAATTCCTTCGCTTTTTGCATGATCCGTCTGACAATAAAAGCATTAGCAGCGACCAGGTTACTTCTATAGCTTGCGATAGAAATGGTAATGTCTGGATCGGTACCTTCAGCAGCGGTTTAAATAAAGTAGTAAAAGAAAACGATAAATACAGCTTTATACATTACAGAAAAAATGAACTCTACTCCGGTGGCATACCGGATAATGGAATAAAAGGATTATACAATGATTCTGAAGGAAACCTTTGGGTAGCTGTAACCGGAGGATACTTATTAAAGTACGATTCCAGCAATGATGATTTTATTACATACAGGTTAAATGTTAATAAGGGCAGAACAACTGAAATAATTTCATTCTGCGACACAGGAAATATGATTTGGATTGGGACTAATGGAGACGGACTCCTCAAATTCAATAAGAAACAAGAGCAGTTTATTCCTGAGAATTCATATTACCTGAAGGGAAGGACCATTTACGGAATTCTTAATGAAGGCAATAACCTGTGGCTCAGCAGTGATAACGGTATTATCAAATATAATACTGTGCAGCATTCAATTGCCGGTTTTAATTTAAATGACGGACTGCAAAGTCTGAGGTATACGAACGGTGCATATTACAAAGCTCAAGACGGTGAGATGTTCTTCGGTGGAATCAACGGATTTAATACATTCTATCCCGACAGCATTAGATCCGCAGGATATATAGATACCCCCGGAATAACTTCATTCAAAGTAATGAATAAAGAAATCCCTCTGGAAAACAGCCTCATCTCTTTGGATTATTCTGAAAATTCTATATCAATTGAATTCTCATCTTTCGATTTCACCGATCCGCTGAAGAATCAATATGCCTATAAGCTTGACGGATATGACAATGTTTGGCAAAATACAACCGGCACAAACAGGACTGCTGTTTACAATAACCTTCCTCCCGGAGAATATACTTTTAGGTTGACAGGCTCAGGTTATTTGGGGGACAGGTTTATTCCTAAGGAAATGAAAATAATAATTGATTCTCCCTTGTACCAAAAATGGTGGTTTATTCTTATCGTCATATTTATTGTTGGGGGAATTATCAGTTACATTGTCTGGACGAGATTAAATCAGTTTATGTCGGTTCAAAAACTTAAAGAAAAATTATCCGCAGATCTGCACGACAGTATAGGAAGCGGCCTCACGGAAATTTCCTTGTTATCTGCTATCGCTCGGGATTACCCTAACGCTGATGGGGGAATACAAAAAGCCAAACTTAAAGCGATAGGTGATAGGGCAGGGGAGCTGATAGATAATATGAGCGATATAGTTTGGCTCGTAAATCCAAAGAATAAGTCGTTAAAGGATCTCATCTTAAGATTGAAGGACAGTTATTCCGCCTTATGCAGCTCACTTGGCATTTCTTTTAAACTTATGAATATTGAACAGCTTAATGAACCTGGTATTATTATGGAGAAAAGGCAGAATATTTATTTAATTTTCAAAGAAGGAATTAACAACAGTATTAAATACAGCGGGTGCAGAAATATTATACTATCAGTCGAAACAGATAACAGAAATTATGAAATTAAATTAAGTGATGACGGGTCAGGATTTGATACGAAAAATAAATATCCGGGAAACGGATTGAACAATATGAAGAAACGGGCACAGGAATCGGGAATGCGGCTTGAATTAGAATCGTCTGAGGGGCATGGTACTGTAATTTGTCTCAAAGGAAAATTAAAATAAGCTAAAGCATGATTTCAGTAATAATAGTTGAAGACAATAAAATAATACGGGAAAGTCTTGTTTCTCTTATAAATGGAACTGATGGGTTATCCTGTATAGGTTCATACGGAGATTGTGAAACTATGTTTGCGGAAAGGAAGTTGGAGAAAGCTGATATAGTTCTTATGGATATCGGGCTTCCGGGTATGGATGGAATATCTGGTGTGAAAAAAATCAAAGACAAATATCCCGATATTGATATCCTTATGCTGACAATTTATGAAGAGAACCAGAAAGTGTTTGACGCCTTGCTTGCCGGTGCATGCGGGTATCTGGTTAAAAAGACTCCCCCTGCCCAATTAATTGAATCAATTAAGGATGCCGCAAACGGGGGCTCCCCTATGAGTTCTGTAATTGCACGTAAAGTTGTAAACCTGTTTCATCAGAATAAAGTTGAATTTAAGGGGGAAAAACCCGTTCTGAGTGAAAGAGAGAAGGAAGTGCTTAACGCTCTTTCCAACGGAAAAAGCTACCAGGAAATTGCTGACATACTTTTTATAAGTATTGATACAGTGAGGCAGCATATAAGGAATATTTATTCGAAACTTCAGGTGCATACGCAGTCAGAAGCCGTGGCCAGGGGAATAAGGAAAGGGCTGATATAAGCTCCAACCTCTATCAGCCGCAATACCTTTAGCAATCAAAAAATTTTTAACTGTTTCAGCTCTTTTAAGTGATAATTTTGGATTGTATCTATCTGAACCTATATTATCATTATGTCCCTGGATTTCAACTTCTACATCAGGCTTCTTCAATAATATTTCTGCTGTATTGTATTATCTCCTTATTTATTGAACTTAAACCCCTCTAAATATAATTGAAAGAAAATTTTCTGATCTGTTTTTAGATCATGCACATATGCAAAATCCCTGGGATATCTGTCACTGTAGTAAACCAATTGTTCAAATCCAATACTTATATTGTTAAAAAGTTTAAATGCAATTCTGGGCTTTAATATTGCAATGTAACTATTTCCTGCAACTCCGACAAAAGTATGAAACCACCAGTAATAACCCAATAATGTTATGCCTGCCCAATCACCAATATTGATAGTGCTTTCAAACTTTACTTCCGCTCCACTAGCATAGTTATAATCTCTAAACTGTGATGTATCAGTTACAATTTGACCACTGAGTGAGCCGACTGGTACAATATTAATATGAAGATCAGTATAAAGACTTGAACTCTTGCTCAATGGCAGCTTAGAAACTATTCCGGGCCCAAATGCCAGTGTAGCTAATTCGAAAGTTATATTATCAAAATAATTCATGTGTTGAAACAATCCCACTAACATTTCCAAATTACCGACCTGAAGATTCTTCCCGAATAAAATTCCATTCCCGGAAATATTGTCAATAATTTTCCTTCCCACTCCGAAATCTAAATCGGTCTGGATATTGAAATAATCAAAAGGTTTCCGTGATCTTTTTTCAAATGGGTTTCCATAATCAAGATTACCATTAAAATTTAGACTATTTGTTCCTTTCCCTATTTCTGTTCCTTCATCTTTCCTATGATACCCGGCGGATAGTGTAATGTTAAGCGGCTCTTTCTGATATATATCTTCCGATGTTAACCTGGTAAGATTCCCATTCAAAAGTCTGCTAAAAAATCTTGTGGGTGAAATAAAGGCAACCGATAGTTCCCGGAAAAACCTATCTGCTCCGGTTGTTTGATCATCCAGAATATCTGAGCCTAACCGGTAAAATATTTCTCCAAGAAATGCTCCATTAATTGTTGTATTTATAATATTGTTATAGGAGGGGAGAGTGGTTTCACCAAAATACTCCCATTCTAAATTGCCCAAAGCTGCAAAGGGCACGGATTCGAAGAAAGAATAACCATTTCCACGAAGTGAATTAAAAGACATTCCCCCGAAAAAAGGATGGAAAAAATTATTCATAGCAAATCTGTCATTATCCCATTCCCATCCCGTTTTTATATTATACTTCCATGAATTAAATCCTACCTTTGAATAATCGTAGTCATAGATATACCTGTCAATTAAAAAAGTGGAAACATTTCCTATTGTAACATTTAGGGCCACCATCCACCAGGAAGATTTTTCATTAAACAATGGATTATCATTCAGCAAATCACCATATATGTTATACTTCATAGTATCCTTTAAAGAAGTATTAATAGTATCCTGGAATGATGTTTTATTCCGATCATAAACTAAATCAGTATGATGATGGATCTCATTAATAGACATCTGGCGGCCTAACCATGTAGTGTTATTTTGTGATATCTTATTATCAAACTCTGGTTTAAACTGCGCTTGATTTAATGTTGAGAACATAATCATAAAAATTAATGCGTAAACAGTTTTCATTAATTTTTCATGCAATCATTATATACTATTACCGGTTAAGGTTTTTTGTGAATAATTCTTCGATTGAAGTTCCAGCGATTGTTTACCTACTAGTCCGGATTATCGTGGTCATCACCACCTAAACTATAATAGTTATTCTCTTCATCTTCACTTCCAATATCTTCATTTTTATCATCCAATTCTGATCCTGGAACATCTAAATCGCTGCCGGATTTATCTTCCTCAAAATCCTTCTCATTATTCTTTCCGGCTTTATTACTCTTTTTTGTTTCTTTTTTCTTGGAAATATTCTCTGGATCTATTTCCCCCTCTTCTTTGGATTTATTGAAAATATCTTCATCGGCAGGATATAATGGGTATCCGGGTGTATTTGTTTTTTCTTCTTTGTCCGTTTGTTGAGAAGTCGGGTTCGTGTTGACATTCTTTTTGTTCATATCATATCTCCTATATTTTAATAGAAAATATAATTTTATATGAATTGGAATACAATAAAGCAAAAGGATGAAAAAGGAACTACATCTTTAAAAGCATCTAAACTTCCTTGCCGTAAGATCACCTAAAAGATGTAGTTCCTTTTTCATCCTTTTGTCCGATTGAATCAAGTTGATTTATTATTTATCATTAAACATACATTGCAAACTCTGAATGCAAAAGACTAACCGTAGGTTGTAAAATGATAAATAAGAAGGAATTCGGATCAAACCCAAATGTTAAACAGGATAATGCACTCCAAATAAATATTATGGAAAAAGCAGGTATTCCAAAGAAAGAAATAATTAATTATGCTTTGTCTTCTGTCGCTGATGGCAGAATATTAAGAGATTACGTTAATGAAGTTAAAGAAGGGGAAATATCAATAGATGAAGCGATTAAAAAGGTTAAGAACGATTACGAGAAGATGAAGGACGGGGAGAAAGATGGCAAATTTATTGCTCCATCAAATTTAAAAAAACGAAAGTACCAAATGAATCCAAACTGATTTTTATCATTCCATTTTAGTATCTTTAAATTATCAACAAAGGAAAATAATATGAAAAAAATATTTGCACTCGTTTTTACAATGCTAATTGGGTTCACCTTCTTTGGTAACCTTAATGCACAAGACTTCAAGGTTAGGAAATACAGCATAGGAGGCGAAGGTGGGACTGACTATCTTACCGCTGAACCTGGCACTGGACGGGTATTCGTCTCCCGTGGCTCACATGTCATGGTAATTGATGGAAATAAAGGCACTGTGATCGGAGATATTCCTGGAACCCCCGGCACTCACGGCATCGCGCTTGCCGCAAAATATAATCATGGGTTCACCACAAATCGCGGGGATTCTACCATTACAATGTTCGATCTTAAAACTCTGGATGTTATAAAGAAAATAAAGATTCCTTCTGGCGGCTTGGATGGAATTATGTACGATGATTTCTCAGACCATGTCATTCTCACGAATCACAGCAAACCCGGCACCGCAACAGCTGTTGATCCGAATACTGGAGCAATTACAGGAGAAGCTATTCTTGAGGATAATTCACCCGAAGGTGCAGCGAGTGATGGAAAAGGAAAACTCTTCGTTAATAACGAAAGCAAAAATACTGTTCAGGTAATTGACGCAAAGACAATGAAAGTGCTTGCATCATGGCCTCTTTCTCCCTGCGATGGTCCTACTGGTATCGCCTACGATCGGATTACTGATAGAATTTTTACTGGATGCGGTAAAACTTCAGCAGTAATAGATGCTGTAACCGGTAAAATTGTTGCCACCATTCCAAATGGTGACGGTGTTGATGCACTAGGCTGGGATCAGTCAGAAAAGTTAATTTATATTCCTGCTGGTCGTGATAGTAGTGTTACAATTGTTCGTGAAGATTCTCCGGACAAATATAATGTCATTGCCAAAGTTACCACAATGACGGGAGCAAAAACAATTGCCGTCGATCCGGTAAATCATGTGGCGTATCTGTTCCAGCCGCAATATGGACCGACACCTGCTAACGCTCCCAAGAACTCTTATGGTCGTTCTCCGCGCGGACCGGTTATCGGCGCCTATCTCTTTGTGATTACTCACTAATTGGTGAATTATTTCCCCCTTGGGTTTTCCACTACCTACAGAATGGATTGAGAATTATTTCTCAATCCATTTTCCTGGTCAAAACATCTCTACCTGACCAAATAATACTAGGAATAAGATTGTTATTTCTGCTTCCGAAAGAATCGGTTTTCTCTCTTATTATACGGATTGATGATTGAATTGTTGTACAAATAAGCATGATAATACTACGAAAAAAATTAGGGATGCGAAATATCTTCGCACCAATACTTGACTCAAATCATTGGTTATTCATATATCATTAACTACTTTTTGGCATATTTTTAGCTTATGAAATGGCAAAACAATTTATATTTATAAAAATAAAGGTGCAAAAATGCGAATGATAAAGCTATTTACGATTATGTTACTCTTAAGTATTGTTGGTATGGCACAAACTGTTACACCACCGCCAACAAACTTAAAAGCTATGATTCTTGGTACCACTCCCCGTGATTTCGATGGCGTCGCTTTGACTTGGGATTATAATCTGGACACGACAACAACTACTATGGCAATGGTTGAATTCAATATATACAAAAGATTGGGAGCTTTATCTGATACTACTCCTTTTATGAAAATCGGTCACTCTTTCCATAAATCATTTGTTGATCAGGGTCCGATGCAGCCTGGTATGAGTGTTTCATACTATGTAACTGCGGTAGTCAATAATATCGAAAGCGTTCCATCTGATTCAGTAGAAATAGGATTGCCGACCCCTCCTCCACCTCCTGATTCTCTAAAGGTTGGATTTGGCAAAATAAGCGGTAACTTATTTGAAGATTCAACCAATGTTCCAATTATCCATGGACAGGTTGCCTTTATTCCGACAATGGTTCACCCTTTAATTGATGATCATAATTTCTGCCAACCGGTAATGACTGATAGTAATGGTAATTTTAGCGCTCGTTTAAGAGTGGGTGACTATTTTATCTACTCTTCTGCAAAAGGTTATTATAGTGAATTTTTTGATAACGTAAATGATATTAAGAATGCAACCAAAGTAACTGTAACTGCAGGTGATTCATTAGTCTTCAGTATCGGTTTGGCTAAAATCGTTCCCCCTGTAACTTATTCAGTTTCAGGATGGGTTAAAGATGGCTCCGGTATGCCGCAGAAAGCAAAATTAACTGCTTTTATTTCTAATAAGCAGCATAATCCTTCCTGCTGGAATATGTCTTATGTAGCAAAGACAGATTCAATGGGAAATTATCAGATAAATAAAATAAAACCCGGTGATTCTGTTGTTGTATACGCCGAACCATTGGACCATGCATTCCTGCCTCAGTACTATAATGGCAAATCTGATTATAAGACTGCCGACAGGATTGGCGTAACTGGTAATATTACTGGTATCAATTTTACTCTTATTGCTAAACCTGTTTTTAATAATGGTATTAGCGGTACTGTATTTGATTCAGCTGGTATAACAATCGTTAAGGGTTCCGTTTTTGCATTCAGACAAGGTGGAAACCTTAAATATAAATTTGGATTTAAGCGTAGAGTGCCGATCGATACTCTGACAGGTGCTTATTCATTCACCAATCTTGAACCGGGTCAATACATTTTATTGGCTGCAGGACCAGGATATGTTCCTTCTTTCTTCAAATATGACGGCACAACCACATTGAATTGGAAAAATGCTGATTCAGTAGTAGTTACGGACTCAAGCCTTGTAACTGGAATCAATTTCAATCTTAAAGTTCATGTAAAACAAACAGGCGGTGGTTTTACTTTCGGTTTTGTTAGAGGAAATGATGGGTCAACCCTGCCAGGTACTTTAAACTATCTTGTAGACGCTGCTGGTGGTTTTGTAGATTATTGCGTAACTGATTTGGACGGATCATATATGATCCAAAACATTTCAGCCGGAAGTTATACAATGGTTTCAAGTCTGACACTCTTCCAAGATGCACAGAAAAATGTAAGTGTTGATTACCTGAATAACAGTACATTAAATGTTGATGTCACTTTACTTCCAAATGGAACAACAGGAGTTAATGATAATGTTGCAACTGTAAATGGATATGCATTAAACCAGAACTATCCTAATCCGTTTAATCCAAGCACTATTATCAGCTACCAGATTCCGCAGAATAGCTTTGTTACTCTTAAAGTATATAATGTTCTTGGAAAAGAAGTAGCTACTTTAGTTAATCAACAGCAGATTGCTGGTAAATATAATTTCAACTTCAAAGCTAACAATTTACCAAGTGGAATTTATATTTATAAATTAACTGCTGGTAGTTTTACATCTGTGAAGAAGTTAACGTTGTTAAAGTAAGATACGATGATATATAGATAAAAAAGGGCTGCCCCATATCGGGCAGCCTTTTTTTTGACAACTTTTAACCAACGTAAACCATTACATATTATCCCATTTTAATCACCCAATCACTATCTTTCTATAAATTCAGGTTGTTCCGCCCCGTATTTCAGTTTTTCCCCTATGGTTTAAACTAACCATTACATTTAAGTTCCCCCCTATGACACTACTTTACCGGTTAAAATCGAACTCCATTATTAAAAATAGTAATGTGGATGGAATATGATTATTAATGGAACTCCCTGGTATTATACTTATAATGCCAAGGCATTTAGTGCCCGTGTGATGCAAAAATGTTTGTTAGGCGCATTTGAGGATGCAATTCAGCTTTGCGATAAAGCGATCGAACTTAATCCAAACGAAGGATTACCTTATGGCAGGCGTGGGAATGTTAAAAATCAGATGGGAGATTACGGTGGCGCAATTAATGACTGCAATATCGCAATCGAAATATTCTCTAACGATGCCTATGCCTATTTTACTCGCGGCATTGCTAAAAGAGCCTTGGAAGATTATGGGGGCGCAATGAAAGATTTCCTTAAAGCCGTTGAGCTTGATGCGAAAGAGGTAAAAAAACATTTTAATCGTAATTATGCAAAAAACATATTGGGGGGAAAAGCTAGAATTTATTACAATAAAAAAAAATCCGTCAACGATCTCTGATTGCTCTGTAAAACAATTCCCCGAACACCTGAATCAAGAATACAATTTCCGGCTTCATTATCCATCAAAAGGTGTAGTTCCTTTTTCATCCTTTCGGTCTATTTACACCTTCACAACAAACATTTAACTTTATACCCATATTGCGAAAAGTAATTTATCACAATGACAAAATTGTTAGGATTAAAATGAATAACGATAATCTATTGTTGGAGACAACACAAACAGAATATCTGGCAATCAAGGATGATAAAGAAAAAAAAGTTATCCTCCTGGTGGAAGATGAAGCTATAATCGCTATGACTGAATCAATGGAATTAAAAAACTATGGATATGATGTTATTCATGTTCTAAATGGACATCAGGCAATTGAAGCGATTAACAATACCTCCAATGAGATTGATCTTATTCTCATGGATATAAATCTTGGTAGTAATTTAGATGGCACTGAAATAGCCAAAATAATACTTAAAGAACATGATATCCCTCTTTTGTTTCTTTCAAGTCATACAGAACGTAATATTGTAAATAAAACTAATGATATTACTTTCTATGGATATGTTGTTAAGGATTCCGGTATCATTGTGCTGGATGCTTCTATTAAGATGGCTTTTAGACTTCATGAAGCAAATCAAAATTTGAAAAATCAAAAGATCAAACTTGAAAACAAAAAGCAAGATTTGCAGGTGTTTGAGAAACGATATCGCAGGCTTTTTGAATCTGCTAAAGATGGTATTATAATTCTTGATGCTGATAATGGAATGATTGTTGATGTTAACCCCTTTTTAATTAATTTACTGGGCTATTCTAAAGAAAACTTCCTGACAAAACATATTTGGGATGTTGGTACTAAAGAAAACATTGATTTATCAAAGCAATTGTTTCTGGAATTACAGGAAAATGGATATGTCCGATATGAGGATTTACCCCTGGAAGCCTCAGATAGAAAACTTATACATGTAGAATTTGTGTGTAATGTTTATCTGGTTGACGGCGATAAGGTTATTCAATGTAATATTCGTGATATTACAGAACGAATCAAACATGAAAAAATATTCAATGATGATATGAATAAAAAAGAAGCATTGATTAAAGAAATGCAGCATCGGACAAAAAACACTTTTAATATGATAACAAGTTTAATTCATATCAGAGCAAGTGTAACCCATTCTGAAGAAACAAAAAATACCCTTGAGGACTTAGCTTTAAGAGTAAGATCGATTTCGGATTTATATTCTTTAGTGTATGAAACCAAATCTTTTTATGAAGTTGAACTCAAAACATATTGCGATAAAGTAATTGAATCGATGCTTAAGCTTTCAAAAAATATTACACTAAATGAAAATCTTGAGGAAATTACTGTTTCCTCTTCAAATGCAGCAACTTTAGGAATGATTCTTGTCGAACTATTATCTAATACAATCAAATATGCATTCCCTGATTCTCAAAATGGGATTATAAACGTAGAACTGAAAAGAATTAACTCACACGTAAAGTTGACTGTTGAAGATAATGGCATTGGTATTCGAAAAGATTTTGATATAAATAAAATTAAAAGTGTAGGACTCAATCTTGTATCCTTAATGGTTAAGCAGCTTGATGGTAAAATTCAATTCATATCAGAAAATGGAACAAAAATTATAATCGAATTCCCTTTTGAAAATAATGCGGAAAAGATTTAGTAAGTATTATCCAAAGCATCTTTTAACTACAATAAGTTCAACCAAAGGATTAATCCTTTTTTCATCCCTTTGATCTATTTACACCTTCACAACATTTAAGTAAGTTTATAATAATGTTGGAAGGACCAATTGATCAACTTCACAACTTTTCAGTTACCTTATAACAATATTAGTATAACTAATTGATTACAGTGGTTATTATATTAAAAATGAAAATCTTTAATCTCATGTCGGATACAACCAAATTGGAGGTATATAATCATGAATATTGAAGAACAAAAAACCATTCTTCTTGTCGAAGACGATGCAGTTATCGCCATGAATGAATCTAAGGAATTAAAAAACCATGGATATAACGTTATTCCTGTTCTGAATAGTCATAAAGCGATTGAGGCTGTTAGTGATCATAATCGTGTAATTGATCTTATTCTGATGGATATTAACCTTGGTAATAATCTGGATGGCACTGAAGTAGCTAAAATAATTCTTAAAAATCATGATATCCCTCTTTTATTTCTTTCAAACTATACAGAACGTGAAATTGTTGAAAAAACTGAGAATATAACTTTCTATGGTTATGTTGTTAAAAGTTCAGGTTTTACTGTACTTGATGCTTCTATTAAAATGGCTTTTAAACTTCATGAAGCATATCAGAATTTGAAAAATCAAAAAATAGAAATTGAAAATCAAAAGAAGGAATTGCAGGCAGAGGTAACGGAAAGAAAGCTGATTCAACAGGTGATAGGAGATTCTGAAGAAAAGTACCGGAACATTGCCGAAAATATTGATGATTTCCTTTTTACATTTGAACGTATCGATAAAGTTTTAAAACCGCTTTTCTTTACTAACTCTGTAGAAAAAGTTACAGGATTTGCCCAATCTGAATTTCTTTCAGAATCAACCTTTTTCCTTAAGATTGTTCACCCTGATGACTTACATATAGTAAAGAATAAATTAAATACTATCATGAAGAGCAAGATTCAGGTTTCTGATGAAATGGAATTCAGGATAATAAATAAGCAAGGAAACATTGTCTGGGTAAGATCAAAAATAAATGTAATAAGAAATAATGACGGTAAAATATCAAAATTATACGGACTTGTTAGTGATATTTCTTTAAGAAAAAAGGCAGAAGAAGAACTTAACCGCTCCACGGAAAATCTTATAAGGCTAAATGAAACAAAGGACAAATTTATTTCGATTATTTCTCATGATTTAAGAACTCCCTTCAGTTCAATTCTGGGCTTTACTGATCTCCTTATAGAAGATAAGGGCTTAACAGAAGTTGATAAGAAAAAGTATGTCGGCTTTATTCAGAATTCTTCTAAATCGATGCTCGAATTGGTTAACTCTTTATTAGACTTGACAAGATTACAGACTGGAAGAATTAAATTTGAACCTGAAAAAATAAGCGCCAGAATGATTATCAAAAATTCCATAAACTCATTATCAGGCGCTGCTTTCAAGAAAAACATTGATATAATCTCGAAAGTTGATGGGAAAGTAATTATTTATGCAGATCATATTTTAATGGCACAGGTCTTCAACAATTTAATTTCCAACGCAATCAAATTCACAAAACCGGGAGGGGAAATCGTTATTTCTGCCTCTCCTTCAAAAAAGATACGGTTTTATGAATTCTCCGTAAAGGATAACGGAGTAGGTATTAAACCGGAAAACATTCAGGAGCTTTTTAGGATAGACACAAAGTATACTTCGGAAGGAACTGCCGGGGAAAAAGGTACCGGGTTTGGGCTTTCTATAGTAAATGAAATTATCGAAAAGCACGGCGGGAATATCTGGGTTGAGAGTGAATACGGAATGGGAGCGGACTTTAAATTCATTTTACCCATTACATCGCCTAATATTCTTTTAGTAGACGACAGTAAAACTGACCGAATTTTATACTCCAAGATTATTAAGAATATTACACAGGATTACAATGTCGAAATTGCTTCAAATGGTAAAGAAGCCTTGGAGATAATATTGACAACACCCCCTGCGCTTGTAATAACAGATCATTTAATGCCTGAAATGAATGGATACGATCTTGCGATGGAGATAAAAAAACTTGATATTAAAGCAAAACCTCAGGTTATTATTTTAAGTGGGGATATCGACAGAAGTGTCCTGATTGATTATCATAATCTCGGTATTGAATATGTGTTTAATAAGCCGGTAAATTTAACCCTTTTTAAAACCGCTGTTGAAAAGTCATTAAGAAAAAGGCTCGCCGGGTAAACACTCATTCCCTTTATCTTATTACAAATTCGCTCACAGTTTTAACTTCAATTTGAATATTCTTGCATTCAGCTGAGTTTCTGGTGTACTGCCACTCCATAATTTATTTGATCTAGCCAAATATATTGTTTATGCTTTGAACTGACTAAACCATTATATATATTAGTCTTACAATGAAAAAAACAGTCCCCAAAAGATCTCCGATCAAAAAAAAGGAAAAAACTATTGAATCATCCTCCCCTGATAATTCATTTTATGTAGTTGGAATCGGTGCATCCGCTGGCGGCTTGGAAGCTATCGAAAGATTTTTCGGAAATATGCCCTGGGATTCTGGAATGGCTTTTATCGTAGTGACGCATTTAGATCCAAATCACATAAGTATTATGCCTGAACTTATTCAAAAATTTACTAAGATGAAATTATTTCAGGCTGAAGACGGAATGGTAGTTGAGCCTAATCACGTGTACGTTGTTCCGGCTAATAAAGATTTAGCAATATTTCATAGAAAAATCCAGCTTATAGAACCTCTTCAGGCCCATGGATTCCGGCTTCCGATTGATTTTTTCTTCAAATCACTATCTGCGGATTTAGGCGAAAAAGCTATTGGTATTATCCTTTCCGGTACTGCCTCCGACGGTACTGCAGGCTTAAAAGCGGTTAAGAGTGAATTAGGAATGGTAATGGTTCAGGATCCATTATCGGCAAAATTCGATGGTATGCCAACTAGCGCCATTAAAACTGGATTAGCCGATTACATTCTTCCGCCCGAAGAAATGCCTGATCAGTTGATTAAATATACTTCCCAAAAAGTTAAAGGTGTTTTATTAAATAAAGATCTTCCTGATCCATTTCAAAAAATTTTCTTATTGCTCAGAACTCACACAGGTCACGACTTTTCACTTTACAAGCAAAATACCATTTCCCGTCGTGTAGAAAAAAGAATGAATATCTCTCAATTGGATAATCTTCCCAATTATATCCGGTTGCTTCAGGAAAACCCCGCAGAAATTAAAATCTTGTTTAAAGAACTTTTAATTGGAGTAACAAATTTTTTCAGAGATCCCGAATCTTTTGAGAAATTGAAGAAACTATTATTAGATTTAGTAAAAAGTAAACCGGATAACGGTGAAATAAGAATTTGGGTGCCGGGTTGTTCTACCGGTGAAGAAGCATACTCAGTTGCAATTATATTAAGAGAATGCATAGAGGAAACAAAGAAAAATTTCAATGTTCAAATATTTGCCACGGATATTGATAATAATGCTATTGAAAAAGCCCGCGTTGGTTCATTTTTAGGAATTGAATCCGATGTTAGTAAAAAACGTTTGAACCGTTTTTTTACTTCCGAGGGAAATCATTATTATATTCGAAAAGAAATTAGAGAAATGTTGGTCTTTGCTGAGCAAAGCGTTATTAAAGATCCTCCTTTTACTAAACTCGATCTGATCATCTGCCGTAATCTTTTAATTTATTTTAATTCCGAATTACAGAAAAAAATAATTCCCATATTCCATTACAGTCTTCTGCCTAAGGGAATACTTTTCCTCGGATCATCGGAAACTATCGGCGGGTTTGTTGATTTGTTTTCAATGGTAGATAATAAATGGAAAATTTATAAAAGAAGGGAATCCATTTATTCAACGCGCCCTTTAATAGAATTTCCGGTATCAAAGTCAACAGGAAAAACTAATGTGACTTTCACGAAAAGGAACGAAGTAAAAAACATTACCCAGGTAGCGGAAAAAATAATTCTGCAAAGTTACTCTCCTAATTGTGTGATAATAACTGCAGATGGAGATATAGTTTATATTCATGGAAGAACTGGTAAATATCTCGAGCTTACTAATGGCGAAGCGAAAATGAATATTTATGAGATGGCGCGCGAAGGATTACAACAAGAACTTCCGGCATTAATCAGAAAAGTAATTTTAAGCAGAAGACCTTTAACTGCCGAAGGGATAAAAGTTAAATCTAACGGCAGTATTCAGGTGATAAACCTTACTGTTAAACCAATCAAAGAACCTTCTGAAATGCAGGGTTCCATTTTGCTCATTTTTGAGGAAATAAAAAAAGTACCGGCTTCTAAAAAAATCCAGCATGTACTGAAGTCGGGAAAGAATACCAAAGATCTTGAGCGCGAATTAAGATCTGCGAAAGAAAATTTACGGTCAACCATTGAAGAATTGGAAACTTCCAATGAAGAACTTAAATCTACTAACGAAGAAATGCAGTCGACCAACGAGGAGATGCAAAGTTCAAATGAAGAATTGGAAACTTCTAAAGAAGAGTTACAATCGCTTAACGAGGAATTAATTACGGTAAACACTGAACTGCAGAATAAGAATGATGAATTATCAGTTGTTAATAATGATATGAAGAACCTGCTGGAAAGTATTGATATTCCGACAATCTTTCTGGATAATAATTTATGTATTAAAAGATTTACATTTCATGCAGCCAAGGTTGTCAATCTTATTTCTTCTGATATTGGAAGGCCAATTAACCATTTAGCTACAAATTTTAAATATGATAATTTTATTGAGGATGCAAAGGAAGTTTTAAGAACTCTTGCGTTTAAAGAAATTGAGTTGCAAACCAACGATGCTCACTGGTATCAAATGCGGATATTACCTTACCGCACAACAAGCAATGTGATTGACGGCGTAGTGGTTACTTTTTCGGATATTAACAAATTAAAAACTACATCCGAAAAAATCAGTAAATTGAACAAAGATATTCAGCTTTCGCGTAAGTACGCTGATAATATTATTGATACGGTCAGGGAATCGCTTCTTATTCTTGATAAAGATTTGAAAGTCCTTTCAGCTAATCGTTCATTTTATAAAATGTTTAATACCGATATCGAAAAAACTGTAGGCAGGTTTATTTACGATCTTGAAGATAAAAATTGGGAGATACCTCAACTGCGGGAACTCCTTGAGGAAATCATCCCTCAACGAAATATTTTTGAGGATTATGAGGTCGAATACAATTCTAAAAATGCAGGCAGAAAAAAATTACTTTTGAATGCCCGGCAAATATTTCACGGTGAAAAAGAAACTAAACTCATTCTTCTTGCGATCCAGTCCCAAACCATAGAATAATAGGGTAACCAATAATGAAAAGCACTAAAAAAGAAATAAAAAAAACCAAACCAAAACCTAAAAAGCAGTCTGTTGAAATTGAAGATGTTAAAAAACTTGTACATTTGCTCCAGGTTCAGCAGATTGAACTGGAACATCAAAACCAGGAACTCAGAATTGCGCAGGAAGAACTGGAGGTATCAAGGAATCTATATGTAAACCTCTATGATTTTTCACCAATCCCTTATTTTAGTCTGGATAGGGATAGCATGATTAAGGAAGCAAATTTAATTGCAAGTAAATTGTTCGGAATTGATCGAAACAAATTAGTAGGTAAGCGTTTTATTGCTTTTATCCCTCTGGACGAAAGAGATGCATTTAATATGTTTATTAATAATGTTTTTAGCTCGGATATAAAAAACTCTTGTGAATTAAAAGTTATGAATAAGGATAAACGCATCTTCTCTGTTCGACTGGAAGGTTTATTGTTAGAGGACGCTTTGCAAAAAGATCAAAAATGCCAGGTTGCGTTAATCGAATTGTGATTTTTATTTCAAACAATTGGAAAGGGCATGAAGAAAATCCGGATACTGCTTATCGAAGATAATCGCCTTCTACGTGAAGGCATCGCTGAATTGCTTAAAAAACAACCTGATATGCATGTTGTGGCTACTGTTGGAAATGGCGAAAACATATTGCTGGTTTTGGGCAAAGTCAAACCTAATGTAGTGCTGCTCGATCTCGGTTTACGAAATCAAAACAGTCTGCAAATTGTAAAATTAACTAAGCAGCATTTTCCTGGAACCAAAATAATTGTAATGGATCTTATTCCGTTGCAAACAGATGTTTTTGAATTTGTACAAGAGGGGGTTGCCGGTTTTATACTTAAAGATGCGAGCATTGCTGAATTTTTGAAAACGATTCGATCAGTGTATCTGGGGGCGCGAGTTTTGCCTCCGCATTTAACCGGCTCACTTTTTTCTCAAATCGTTGAACATGCACTTTACGGATTCAAACCTTCCACAATTGTTGAATCAACTCGTATGACAAAACGTGAAAAGCAGGTGATTGAATTGGTTGCGGACGGTGCCACGAATAAAGAAATAGCACAAAAACTTCATCTTTCCCCCTACACGGTAAAGAGCCATGTCCATAACATCCTTGAAAAATTAGCACTTAGTACACGTGTACAGATTGCAAAACACGCTCACCTCTCCGAGTCTTATAAAACAGCTATCGATATTACTTCTTTATTAGGCGAGTAATTTCCTTTGCCATCTTCACCCCAAAAGATGTAGTTCCTTTTTCATCCCTTTGACCGATTGAATTTACTTCCTTATTAGCCATATCTTTCTTTTATAGATCAAACTCTTAAGGCAATTACTAGGAGTATTTCAATGGTCTCTAATTAGTTAAACATTGCTGTAGGCATTTTGGTAATTGAATGTAATATGGCAAAATAAAAAAAAGGAGTAACATTATGCGTTATTTATTTGCTTTAATCGTAGCATTGTTCTTATCTGGTGCTTTAGACGCACAGGTACATGCTAAACTTAACATCAATCTGGGTACTCAACCGATTTGGGGTCCCACCGGTTATGATCATGTTGACAATTATTACCTTCCGGACATAGAGACTTACTACAATGTTCCTACACATCGTTATTACTACAATGAAGGGGGACGTTGGAAAAATAGTGCATCCTTGCCTTCAAAATATAGTAATTATGATTTATATAATTCTCATAAAGTAGTGGTGAACGAGAAACAGCCATGGAAAAATCATGCAACCAATCAAACTAAATATGCATCATATAAAGGTCAGCACGATCAGCAGCCAATCCGGGATAGCAAGGATTCAAAATATTTTGTGAACAAAAACCATCCCGAGCATAACAATTGGGTTAAACAACAAAAAAATGACAAAGGAAAGAACAAAAAATAACAAACAAAATCAGTCAGGGTGCTTGCTTAAGGTGATATCGTAATGAACCACGATCTCGCCTTAATATTTCCAAGGTTTAATTAATCTTTTAATAAAAGGATAAGAATATGTCACAGGAATATGGTTATGTAAAAGGTCTTTTTATCGGTCTATTGACGGGGGGCGCAATTGGTGCTTTCGTAGCTTTGCTTTATGCACCTAAAAGTGGAAAAGAGCTGAGGAAAGATATTGAAAATAAAACAGATGAATATTACGATGAAACTGAAAAATTTATAGCTGATGCAAAAGTAAAAGCTAAGGATATGGTGAATGAGGGAAAAAATAAATCAGAACAATTGATAGCAAACGCAAAATTTAAATCAGAAGAACTTCTGAAAAATGCTGAACGCATCTTTACGGAAGCTAAAAACAAAACTGGTTCAATAATTTCTATTGGCAAAGAAGTTGTCGATGGTGAAACTTCAAAAATAAAGACTGCTTTTAAAGCCGGTGTTAATTCATATAAGGAAAATAAAAATCAGGACAATGAACCGGTTTGAATATCCTTTAACATAGCTCGTAAACACTCTTTCTGGAATTAGTAATGGAATAAATGCTTTTTGGGACAGTTACAAAAGAAAGTTATAATTAATTTTTTGAAAGTAATTTCAAAATCGACCAAAGGATGTAGTTCCTTTTTCATCCCTTTGTCCCATTGAACAATCCTGAATTCCTTCTTATAATATTATAGTACTAAATGACAATTATATAAAACAATTATAAATTCAGACAACTTGTCACAAGGATCAAATACTATGAAAAGATTATTAATGTTAGCATTATTTACAACTTTTATTCTCAATTCGTGTACAAACAATAGCAGTAATCCGGTGAATACGGATACTATTCCTACCGCACCGACATTGTTATCCCCAACAGATGCGTCATCCGGAATAGCAGTTATCCCCAGCCTTAGTTGGAATGCAAGCAGCGGAGCAGCAAGTTATACCTTACAGGTTTCAATTAATAGTTCGTTTTCAAGTTTTGTCTATAACAAAAGTGGATTAATGAATACGACCCAACAGGCAAGCGGTTTGAGTCCATTATCAATTTATTATTGGAGAGTCAGTGCAGCCAATACAGCAGGAACATCAGGCTGGTCAGATGTATGGAGCTTTACAACAACAGGTCCTTCTCCCGATGTGCCCGTTTTATTGTCTCCTTTAAGTGGCACTACAATCAATGCGTCACCGTTAAGTTTAACCTGGATCGCAAGCGGCGGAGCAACAAGCTATACTTTGCAGGTATCGCTAGATAGTTTATTTACAAGTTTTTTGTATAACCAGAGTGGATTGACAACTTCGAGTCAGCAACTAACGGTACTAACTGCATCAACCTATTATTGGCGCGTAGCTGCAACAAACAATAACGGAACATCTGGTTGGTCAAAGGTATGGAATATTACAACAGTGGCACCGGGTGCGCTGTTTTTATCGTCTCCTATAAATGGCGCAACAGCTCAATCATTATCGCCAACCTTAGGTTGGTCAGCAAGTGGTGGAGCTACGAGTTTTACATTGCAGGTATCAGTAAGTAGTTCATTTACGAGTTTTGTATATAATCAAAGCGGATTAACATCTTTGAAGCAACAGGTAACGGGTTTGACAGCACAGACTAAATACTATTGGCGGGTAAGCGCATCAAATAGTTACGGAACTTCCGGATGGTCTGATACCTGGAGCTTTACTACACAATAGCAGGAACTAATTCCTTTTTCATCCTTATGGACTATTGGTTTTTTCTTCGAAACTATTGATTATAATCTCATAAAAACAAGATAACAACTTGAGGTAGGAATTAATGATAACAGTCAGTATTTCATCGACAGATCAAAAACTGGTTATCCGGTTAAAACATAAAATTGACTATGTGATTGAAAAAAAAATCGGAAGTTCAAAATCCTTGAATCGAAGAACAATGTATGTGTTTGTGCAATTATTCTTTTCATTTGCATCGCTGATATATAAAGAAATATTTAAGTAATTTTCTAACACCTCTCCCCCTAAAGATGTAGTTCTCTTTTCATCCCTTTGCCCCATTGAACAACCTTGAATTCCTTCATATACTATGCTGGTACTAAATGACAATTGTTCTAAACTATTTCAACACATTATAAGGAGTTATCAAATGAATTTTCTGAAACTTAAGGGGAATTGGAATGAAGCTGCAGGTAAGCTTAAACAGCAATACGCGAATCTGACTGATGATGATTTAATCTTCCAACAAGGTAAGGAAGAAGAATTATTGGGTAGATTACAGGTTAAAATTGGGAAAACTAAAGAAGAATTACGTAAAATAATTTCGAAATTATAACCGTAAATTTGCCGGAAAACATATGTTTCCGGCAAACATTTTATTATCTGTCCCTACTCAAAGGTCCATCCATCCTAAATAAAATAAACAAAAAACTCCATGGATTTATGATGGATTACATTGTCTTTTGAACAAATAAAAACTATTTTTCTAAAGATAACACTGTCAAAACTGATGAAAATATTCCTCTCAGTAATATTATTATGCTCATCATTAATTACTTTCGGCCAGCACGAAGAGGAATCTTACACCTCTCCCGACAGTATGAAAACAAATGTTAAGGAAAATATTACTCCCCCTGTTGCAGTAAAACCTGATTTTTTCATCCCTTTAAGTGCTGTCAATAGCTTTTCTCTTTCGCTTAGGTTGGGATTAAATCCTTTTTCTCCCCTCCCCGCAAATAGCTCCGTATTAAACACTGATTTGTTATATCCTTCTCAATCTCTCCTGAATGAACAATACAAGCTGTCATTTTTGTATTCTATGTTAGGTGCTGTTCAAACGGGAGCCGTCGCCTATATGGCTTACCAGCATATTAAAAAGTTTGGGCTATTTAAATAACTGTGTATTGTAATCCTTAAAGTTCTGGTATTTACCTTCTTTTCACCTCACCCAAATTATTTAAAAATAATCTAAATAATACTTGACTTAACAATATTTATTAATTACGTTCGTAATAAATATTACAATTCATTCCTTAACTGAAAACAATATTACAAATGGACAGGCAAAGAATAGTAGAGATATTTTTGCAGGCTGCTAGTATTAATGCTCTTTCAGGTTCTGAAAAACCTGTAGCCGATTTTATTAAATCATTTCTTTCAGAGTATAATTATGTGGTTTCAGAAGATGATTCGAAAAAATTCACTTCCAGCAATTCCGGAAATCTTATTTGTAAAATTGGGACAGGCGGAGACTTTCTTCTTTTATCCCATATGGATACAGCTCGCCAAACTCTGGAAACAAAACCAATTATCACAGAAGATAGAATAGTTTCAGCCGGTGATACCGTCCTTGGTGTTGATAACCGCGCTGGAATTGCAGTGCTTCTGTATATGTTAGAAAAAATAGCAAAGGATAATATCCCGGTCAAAGATTTTACCGTGGCATTTACAACCTGCGAAGAAACCACCTTGTTCGGTTCAAAGAATCTTGATATAAACGGAGATATAAGTAAATGCTTTGTTTTTGATTCTGGATATCGCCCCGGGAATTTTATTTTCTCTTCTTGCGGTGCGATTGGTTTTAATATGAAGATAATCGGGAAAGCATCACATTCAGGCATTTCACCTGAAATGGGAATTAATTCATTGCAAGTTGCGGCAAATGCAATTAGCAAATTGCCTCTTGGCAGAATTGATGAAGAAACAACCATGAATATCGGTAATCTTAAAAGTGGCTCCGCAGTTAATGTAATTCCTGAATTAACTGTATTAGAAGGTGAGGTTAGATCTTTTGATCTGAAAAAGGCAGAAAATCATTTTGATATTTTAGTAGATACTTTCAGGAAAGAAGCAGAAGCAGTTAACGCTAAGATCGAATACGAACATTTTTGGGATTTCAAACCCTATACAGTTAAAGAATGTTCTGATGTTTATAAAGAAACAGTCCGTGCGATAAACAACGTTGGTTTAGTGCCTAGCCCTAGAATTTCTCTCGGCGGCAGCGATGCTAACTCATTAAATGGACGGGGGATTGAATCTGTTAATCTCGGAATTGGCGCTCAGAACCCTCATTCAAATGATGAATTTATTTATATAGAGGACCTTATTAAATCATCAGAAATTGCATTAGAATTAGTTAAAAGGATAAATTAAATTGAAAAATATTGTCTGTTCTGTTGTTATCTTGGTTTTATTTATAACCTGCCAAAGTTTTTCCCAGACAAAGGGTAAGTTAGTCATTATTGGTGGGGTACAAACGCATGAGATTGTAAAAAAGTTTGTTGAGTTGGCTGGCGGACCTAATGCAAGAATATTAATCATTCCTAATGCCGGTTCGGAGCCAAAATTAAACAGTGAAGAAGAGCAAAATAATTTTAATAAATTAGGCGCCAAAGCAGATTATATTTTATTTACAAGAGAATCTGCAGATGCAGATTCTAACTTAAAAAAAATGGGTTGGGCAAATGCTGTTTTCTTTTTAGGTGGGGATCAGGTTGATTTAACAAGAGATATGCTTGGTACAAAACTTCTTCAAAAAGCTTATGATATATATAATAATGGAGGAGTTATAGCTGGTTCAAGCGCAGGTGCGGCTGTTATGAGCGAAGTTATGATTACAGGAAATGAATTAGTTAACAAAGATTCGAGTGTCTCCTTTGTAACTATTCAAAAAGGTAATGTTGAAACAAAGCAAGGTTTTGGATTTATGAAAACAGTTATTATCGATCAGCATTTTCTGAAAAGAAAAAGACATAATAGAACAATTGCTGCTTTGATTGAGCATCCCAATCTTCTTGGCGTGGCAATCGATGAATCGACATCAATTATCGTTTATCCAAACGACACATTCGAGGTTTTCGGGAATAATCAGGTGCTTGTTTATGATCCGACAAAAGCGTCTGACATAAGAGAAGATAAAAAGGGAAATCTTGGGATCAGCAATATGAAATTAAGCGTTTTAATAACCGGCGATAAGTATGATCTTAAATCAAAACAAGTGATTAAATGACCTCTGAAAAAAAGAAATTTAGGTTTCGGGTTCCTAATACTTATTTACTGATATTTTCTCTGTTGGTATTTATTGCTGGATTAACCTGGATTATTCCCGGCGGTCACTACCTCCGCTCTGTTGTCGACGGGAAAGAAGTCGTTGTCCAAAACTCATTTCAATATGTAGGGAGCAAACCACAAGGATTGTTTGCATTGTTCATTGCGCCTTTAAAAGGATTTGTTGAAGCGGCAATGATAATCGGTTTTGTGCTGATAGTCGGCGGGGCTTTTAATGTCCTGGCAAAAACTGACGCTATAAATTCACTGATAAATAAACTCGCCAAAGCTCACAAAACCTCCGCAACACTTCGTACCTTTTTCATCCCTGTTATGATATTATTGTTTTCTTTGGGAGGCGCAACTTTTGGAATGAATGAGGAAATTATTCCGTTCGTCTTAATTATCGTTCCGATTTGTTTAGCCCTTGGCTACGATTCTATTATTGGCGTTGCTATTCCTCTTGTTGGCGCACATGTTGGATTCGCAAGTGCTTTTCTGAATCCTTTTAACGTTGGCATTGCGCAAGGAATAGCAGGAGTTCCTTTGTTTTCCGGAATTGGATACAGGGTTATATGCTGGGCAATTTCTACAACTGCTGCAATTTTCTTTCTACTTTATTATGTAAAAAAGCTTTCCCGAAAACCTGAAATTAGTCCGACTTATTCTGAAGATAATGAAAGAAGAAAAAACGAAAACTTCGAAAATATTTATGATAATAACAACCATTTTTCCCTGAGACATAAAATAGTCCTTTCCACGTTTGCACTTTCTTTAATTATGCTTGTGGTTGGCGTTATTGAGTTCGGCTGGTATATCCAGGAAATCGCCGGTATGTTTTTTATCATGGGTATTTTAGTTGGTATTATAGGCGGGTTGTCAAGTGAAGTATTAATAAATAGTTTTATTGAAGGTGCTAAAGGTTTGATCGGTACTGCTTTAATTATTGCTCTCGCAAGAGCTACGCTGGTTATTTCAAGAGATGGTAATATTATCGATACAATGCTTTATGGTCTTTCGCCTTTTATACAATCTTCATCTCAAATATTTGCTTCGCAGAAAATGTTTATTGTGCAGGCCATAATTAATTTCTTTGTTCATTCCGGAAGCGGACAAGCAGCTCTTACCATGCCTATTATGGCGCCTCTTGCAGATCTCGCTTCCGTTTCAAGACAAACCGCAATACTTGCTTTTCAATTTGGAGAGTACACAAACATTATCATCCCAACATCTGCAGTCACAATGGGAGCCTTATCAATGGCAAAAGTTCCTTGGGCCAAATGGGCAAAATGGGTTGTTCCTCTTCAGTTAATTCTTATGCTTCTGGGGTTGTTATTACTTATACCACCTAATCTTTTCGGCTGGCGATAGTTATTGTTGTTAACATATACGTTCTAATTAATAAATAATTCAACAAAATATAAGAGGTGTTGTGATGAAAAATCTGTTACTTCGGGGTGCGCTGGTTTTTAGCTGCTTTCTTTGTCTTGGTAAGGTTGCCTATTCTCAGGTTGACCTGTATCTGGATAGTCTCAATGTTTATGTAACCGAGTATGGTAAAATTCAACTATTTACTTTACCAGACACAATTGAACAACTTGATAGAATGAGTCCGCTTGTCGGCACTGGATTAGGGACAGTATTTGATGAAAGGGAGGATGTGGATGTTGAAGATTCTACAACATTGCTTAGTTCTCCTGCGTTTGGCGATTATCAAATTTATGGTTCCTATAATAATAATTATTCCGGTCTGCCCCCAAATGTCCTCGTAAAAGAAAATATTTACTGCTGGAAAAACCAAAATTCGATAATTGTAAAATATACAGTTATTAATCGGGAGTCTTCTTCAATAAATGAGGTTTTCGGGCTTGAGCTGATCCCGCAAGTAAGCGACGCTTATGCAGGAACCGATACGGTAACCTACAATACACAGACTAAAATATTTGGTGACCGGAAAATTGAAGCCGTAGGTTTCAAACTATTATCAGGGAATATTAATTCGCTGAATACATTCATTTATTATTCTGGTTATAATAATGATACAACTTTTTGGAATTGGTTAACAAACGGAACAATAGATACCTCGTTAATTATCGACCCTACTAATCCAAATGTTGATGATCCCGTGATAATCCCATCATTTAATTCTAAAACAATTGCTGTCGGTGATTCTGCTATATATTATGTGGCTCTTGGATATGGCCATAATAATGGTACAATGTTGGCTAATATGCAGCTTGCTCAGCAAAAGTATAACATAATAACATCCGTAAAACCAAATACAAATAACATTCCATTAAACTACAGTCTTAATCAAAATTATCCCAACCCTTTTAATCCCTCAACCAAAATTTCATATCAGCTTCCAAAAAGCGGCTATGTAACTTTAAAAGTTTATAATTCTTTGGGTAAAGAAGTTGCTACGCTTGTGAATGAGGAAAAAATTGCAGGAAAATATGCTGTTGATTTCAGCGCCCAGGGATTATCAAGTGGGATATATTTTTACTCAATTCGTTCCGATTCCTACTTTGCAACCAAAAAAATGATTTTACTTAAGTAATTTGAGAAAGAGATTCTGAGAAATCAGAATCTCTTCTTTTTACTATGGCTCGATATAAAGAAATAAAAGAAAAAATTCAAAATAAGTTCGAAGAACTTCCTAGGAATCAAAGGAAGATTGCTACTTATTTTGTTGAGAATTTTGATAAGGTATCATTCTTGACCGTCCATGATATTTCATTAGCCACAGGTGCAAGTGTTGCCTCTGTAGTTCGGTTTGCGCAGCGGATAGGTTTTTCTGGATTTAGCCAACTGCGGGACGAAATAGCTGATTCACTCCAGAATCATCTGAACAATATGCAGAATTTTTCACTTCTTGATAAAAGAAAAATAGAAAAAGATATTCTTTCCTCTGTGGCTAATCTTGATATAAAAAATATTAATGATACGCTAAGTATAATTGAGAGGGAGGTTTTTGATAGTGCTATTAACATGATATTAAATTCTAATCGCGTTTTCACCGTAGGATTAGGCATTTCATATCTTCTAGCTGAAATATTAGCGTATCAGCTTACTCAGGTTTCAGTTGATGCCACTGCATTTAAAAATAATTATTGTCCCTTTTCCGAGCAGATTCCTTTGCTGAACAAAAAGGATCTTATTATAATGTTTTCTTTCCCCCCTTATTCTAAAGATACAATAGAAGCAGCTAAAATTGCCTCAGAGAGAAATATTAAATTGATTGCTATAACTAATAAAGTAGCATCTCCTATTACATTTTTCTCAAAAATTAATTTGATCGTTCATAGCGAAAATATGCTCTTTACTAATTCTTTTGCCGCAATATCAGTAATAATAAATGCTTTGGCCACATCTGTCGCCGTGAAAAATAAAGCCCGGACGAAATTATTACAAAGAGAGACTTCAGAAATATTAGAAAAGTATAATAAGATTGTCAGCTATTAATTGAGTAAGGTAAATTATAAAGTTTACTTTGGAGTTAAAATGAAAAAACTTCTCTTGTTATTATTGATGATTCAGTCATGTTTATTCGCTGGAGTTACAGGTAAACTTGTCGGAAAAGTAATCGATAAAAACACTGGTGAACCATTAATAGGCGCGAATATAATTATTCAGGGAACAACTCTTGGCTCAGTCGCTGACTATGAAGGACGCTTTATAATAATAAATATTCCTCCCGGTTCTTATAACGTTAAAGTAAGCTTCATTGGTTATGAAACAGTTTTATTCGAAAATGTTAAAATTATAGTAGATCAAACTACTCAATTATCGGTGGACTTATCCGCAAAATCTTTACAGGTAGGGGAAGTTGTTGTTACTGCAAAGTCTTCGATGATTCATATGGATCTGACCAGTAGTATATCTGTAATTTCAAGGGAAGAAATAGAAGCTTTACCGGTTTCAAATTTTACTGAACTACTGTCATTGCAGGCAGGAGTAGTTGGTAGTGGAACCGATCTTCACGTCAGGGGTGGAAGATCAAATGAAACGGCGTATATGATTGATGGAATGCTGGTCCAGGATCCATTGCTGGGAGGTCTTGCAACTAATATAGGTAAGGATGCTATTCAGGAAATGAGCCTTCTCAGCGGTACATTTAATGCTGAATATGGAAATGCCCTGAGTGGTGTAGTGAATGTAGTGACAAGAGATGGATCTGAAGATTATTCCGGGAAAATTGAAATGAAAACCAGTGAGTTCGGTGTTCCGGAATTTAAGCGTCTTCACCAAAATATAGAAACTGCCAGCTTCAGTGGTCCCTTATTATCTAATAAAGTGAAATTCTTTATATCAGGCGAACAAAACAACGTTGGCAGTTATTTACCTTTTGGTTATGACAAAGAACTGAATTTTTTCTCAAAGATTTCCACTACCCTAATACCCGATTTTAAAATAATGATTACTAACCGGGGAAGTAAAGGAAATAGTCAGAATTATAATCATGCATATAAATATATTTCCGATCAATATTTAAGAAGCAGAAGAGATAGCTGGCAAAGTGTAATTACACTTACGCATACACTTGCAGCTAATTTTTACTATGATTTGAGAGCTTCCTATTTCAATCAGGGATATTATTCCGGACTTGATAAGGATACTTCTCAATACATTTCATCTTCAGACTGGACTTATTTGCCGGATGCTGGTAATGGCATCGAATTTTACAGCCGGGCTGATCCTCAGGAATTAACTGACAGCAGGACGGCTTCAGCCGACCTTAAATTTGACGCATTATGGCAGATAGGAAATTTAAATGAAGTAAAGTTCGGATGGACTTTAAAAAAGAACTGGCTTAGGTATTTTTATGTATATGATCCCAAAAGAAACTTTCCATATTTAAATGATTATAAGACACAGCCTTACGAAGCTTCCTCTTATGCCCAGGATAAAATTGAATTTCCCGAGTTGATTATAAATGTCGGGCTGCGTTTTGATTATATGAATGCAAATGTTCAATTCAGAAATAATCCGCTCGACCCCGCGTCAGTAATGAAAGTCAGTCCGCGATCTCAATTATCACCAAGGATAGGGATAGCGCATCCGATTTCAGACAAAACTAAATTGCACTTTGCATACGGGCATTTTTTCCAGAATCCGGAATTCCGGTATTTATATGAAAACCATCAATACGATCTTAATGTAAGAGAACCAATATTCGGTCAGGCAAATCTTGATGCAGAGCGGACTATAGCTTATGAGGTGGGGATAGCACATCAATTTAGTGATCGTATTGCAATAGATGTTACTGCTTACTATAAAGATATTACTGGATTAATAGGGACGCAATATTTCTTCCCTTATGTAGATGGGAGGTATACGGGATATACGTTGTATGTTAACGAAACATATGCAAATGTCCAGGGCTTTGAAGTAAACCTTACTATTAGACCCGATAAATATTTTTCCGGAGGGATTACTTATACTTATTCTGTTGCAAAAGGCAGTGCCTCTTCTGAGGAAGAGAATTATCCCGGCACTGAGGCATCAACCCAGCTATATTATCTCGACTTTGATCAGACTCATGTGTTCAATGCTATAGGGACATTTACAATTCCCGAGGGCGAAGGTCCCCAGATCTTTGGAAATACTATTTTCGATAATATGGATTTTAATCTGATTTTTAAGGCCAATTCAGGATATCCATATACCCCCGGTGGAAGAGATGCAGGGTTAGTGATAAAAAATTCATTGAGAGAACCGTCAAATTACGATTTAGATCTTCTCTTTGGTAAAGAGTTCAAAATTGTAAATAATTTCCGTCTCAGAATCTTTGCTGAAATATTAAATCTGACCAATAATAGAAATATCTTATTTGTATATACGGATTCAGGATCGCCCGATTATACGCAGGGAACTCATTCTATAGAATATATGAGAGACCCATCTAATTATGGGCCCCCCAGATCTATAAGATTAGGGGCATCGATAAAGTTTTAATGATGAAATCAAATTTTATAATAGTAATTCTATGAAAAAAACATTTGCTTTAATTTTTATAACTCTTGCTTTGTTTTTAAATATATATCCGCAAAATAAGAAGGATGGTAAAGACAAAGTATTGCAGAAAACGACGGGAATTAAAGACCGGGCTGCTGGGATTCACAATGCAAGTAATATTGGTTTGTTTTTTGAAAACAGAGGCAAATTGTACCCTAGGTCATTAACTCAGGGTCCAAGCGGAGAATATCCGATAAATAGCGGGCATAACTATATCTATAGATTTAACCCGATGGTTGCGTTTCCTACTAATGTTATACAGGGAAGGTTTACAACAGATGAGGAATGGGAAGCCGCCGCAGGTTATGATAATATTGATTCTGCCCAAATTGCTTTCAGCGATAAACCATATTCCTGGAATAAAACTACTGGCTGGCCATTTAAAGATGCAAATGGAAATCCGGTTTTTAAGTCTGATCAGGATAGCTATTGTGTTTATAATGACAGCGGCAATACTAAACAGATTCTTGGAATACAGATTAATCAAACTGGTTATGCTTATGGCATAAAGTTAGCCCAAAATATGATTTTCTTCAAGTTTGATGTTATAAACAAAAGCAATAATAGTTATAAAGGAATGTATTTTGATCTCTATATGGATGAAGATGTAGGGGACGCTGACGGTGGAGCTCCTGAATATGATGATGATTTAGTGGGTATAGATACTTCCAGAAATCTTGCCTATATGTATGATTCAAAAGGATATTCTCTTGACTGGAATACTAAGACGGGATATATGGGAACAGCATTTTTAAAAACCCCGCAGGTAAATGGAAAAGAACTGGGAATGACGGACTGCCATTATTTGATTTATGATTATGATGTTGATATAGATACTATTCAATATGATTATATGTCAGGCAGCAGAGCTTTATATAATTCCTCTTTGGGAAGTAAATATTTTCATGTGGCATCCGGACAGAATATCCATTTTGATGACCCTTCACAACTACCAGCTACTGGGGGAGATTTACTTTACAATATGTCCTCCGGACCTTATGATATTAACCCGAATGATACTTTAACATTCTTTACTGTATTAATTGCTGGGGATGATTTAGCCGGTTTTAATAATTCTTATTTGCAGGCGCAAAATACACTTGCTGCTAATTTTGAATTACCAAAAGCCCCTGACCGCCCCATATTAGCAGGAGTCCCCGGTGATAAAAAAGCAATACTTTATTGGAATAATGCTTCAGAATTATCAATAGATCCTTTCAGCGGTGAAGCTGATTTTGAAGGTTATAGAATTTATAAAAGCATTGATAAGGGAATTACCTGGGTGAAAATAGCAGACTTCGACAAAAAAAATTCTATCGGTAATAATACTGGGATTCAATACAGCTTAATAGACTCTAATTTAATTAACGGGTTAGAATATTGGTATTCTATTACTGCTTATGACAGAGGCTCTGATCTGATTCCCAGCCTGGAAAGCGCTATTGGTAATAATTTGCAATCATTGAATACTGTTTCTGTTATTCCAAGGTCGAATGCTATCGGAAGAGATCCTGTTTCAGTTGCATCAGTTCAGCATTATGGAACAGGAAATTCAAATTATACACTTAATGTGGATCCTATCGATAAAGAATCTCTTACAGGAAATGTTTATGATGCAGGGTTTTCATACGAGATTCTCAAAGAGGTAGGTGATTTAAAAACATCAGTTTCTTTGCATATCAACGATTCCTCTTTAACCAAGCCCTATAGATATGGCATATCTTTTATTACTGCTTCTTCTGTGAATATTTTGAATTTAACTACAGGGGCAATTATTGGAAAAACCGGTCTCGGGTACCCTGCTGGCGGCCGAACCTTTGCATTACCGACTGAGGGATTTAGTGTTACCTTAACGGATAGTTCTGCTACGCCGACCCAATATCGACCGGAAGCCGGAGATCTTATCACTATAAATTTTGCCGTTACTGTTATAAGGAATGGCCAGGATTCTGTTATATCTTTACGGCCATTTGACTTAGGGCAGAAACAGGCGACAGAGGATGGAGTAATATTCTCGATGGCAGCGCCTCAGATTATTCAAAACATATCCAGGGTTGGGGGGACAGATAATCTGGATTTAACTTTTTCAGTTGATAACTCTTCACTTATAACAAATGATACATATCTGATTTCCACTACCGGTTTTGGCTTTGATGTAAATGGCGAAGGTTTTATAAATCTTTTAATCAGAAATTCTCATGGCGATACGGTTGCTGTGAAAGATTCTTTGTCAGATCAAAGTGCTTTCACTTTTGGTGGAATTTCGGGAAAGGTTAATTTCGATTCTAAAAAACCCCCGAAGGCTGGAAATCTTTTTTCTGTCGAAACAATTCAACCTGTTTTACCAAATATTAAGGATAAATATAAATTTACTATAAAAGGATCTAAAATAAATACCTCTCAGCAAACCAGCCAAATGAACAAGATCAGGGTTGTACCAAATCCTTATGTAGTATCATCCTTATTTGAACCTGAACTTGGAGAATTAAGATTAGAACCATTAAGACAAATTCAGTTTGTTAATCTTCCCGCAGTCTGTACAATTTATATTTTTACTGTTGCCGCAGATCGTGTTAAAACATTATATCATAATTCACAGGGCGGTACAGAGACCTGGGATTTAAGAACAGAAAGCAATAGAGAAGTAGCCCCAGGTGTTTATATATATGTCGTTAAAACAGATCAAACTCAATACATGGAAAGATTTGCTATTATCAAATAACTAAAAACTAAATTTATTAGTTACTTTTGAAGATCAGGAGCTTTAAATGAAAAGAACATATATTCTGACATATATTTTTATTTTTTCAACTTTGTTGTTTGCACAAGATCCGAATCTTGGAGCTTCAGGTGCTCAGTTTTTAAAAATACCACTTGGCGCTAAAGAATCTGGCATGGGAGGAGGCGTCGTTGCATTGACTGATGATGCAAGTTCCATTTTCTGGAATCCCGCCGGTATTGCAAAAGTTGAGGGAATTAATTTACATTTCTCATATATGAAGTGGTTCGACCTTTTTACAATGAATGCTGCTGCAGTTGCTTATAACTTGGGAGATATGGGTGTAATAGGGGGGAGTGTTGTATCTTTTTCTACAGGACAAATTGAAATTACTACCGAACAATCGCCCAACGGTACTGGACAATATTATGATGCACAGGATATTGCTATTGGGGTTACTTATGCCCGTTTCTTAACTACTGATTTTAATGTCGGGGTTACTGTAAAATATGTTAATCAGGAAATATGGCATGAAAATGCGGCTGGTTTTGCTTTTGATATCGGAACTCAATACAAACTCGATTTTCATAATTTAACAATAGCGATGAGTATGACCAATTTCGGGGGAAATCTACAATTTGAAGGGGAAGATCTGGAGACTCGAAAACAATATGATCCGAATTATCCTTTAAGCAGATTAGCCCCGGCAGATCTTAGAACAAGCAGTTATCCTTTACCATTAAATTTTCAGGTCGGGATAGGATTTGACATATATAAATCGGATTTTATTAAGATAATAGGGGGGATTGATGCGGTCCATCCTAATGATAACAAAGAAAGGTTACAATTTGGTACTCAGATTTCAGTTTTTGACAGATTCTTTGTAAGAGGGGGTTATCTTTATAACCACGATACACAGAATTATGCTTTGGGGGCGGGTGCTAATTTACCCACAGGGAATACACTAATAGATTTTGCTTATTCTTATTCTAATTATAATATATTACCTGCAGTTCATAGAATTTCGATAGGGATAAATATACTTTAACAATTTAATTCAGACTAAACATAATTAATATGAAAATAATTATTATCTGCCTCGTTTTATTTATTGGAAATATTTTTGCTCAGATTACTCCCCTGCAAAAATCAAATTATACAGAACTAACTTCTCACTCTCAACTCAAACAATTTATCAAGGGACTTGATAATAAATCTGATTTAATAAAAACCGAAGTAATTGCAAAGTCCGTTGAAGGAAGAGAATTATTTGCGGTATATTTTTCCAAGGACGTATTTGGAAAGGATAATTCGAAAATAAAAGTTCTAATCTTTGCACAACAGCATGGCAATGAGCAATCGGGAAAAGAGGGTGCACTGTTATTAATAGAGGAGTTGTTGAAAACTGAAAACCGATACTTATTTGATAGAATAGACTTTGCTTTAGTGCCACAAATGAATCCTGACGGATCTGCGAAAAACAGGCGCCGGAACGGCAACAGGATGGATTTAAACCGAAACCACCTGATACTAACAGAACCGGAAACGATTGGTCTTCATAAAATATTCAACAGATATCTTTTTGATGTTACTATGGATGTTCATGAATACTCTCCTTATGGTGACACATGGAAAACATTTGGTTACAGAGAAAACAATGATGAAGAAATCGGAACGAACACAAACATAAATGTTTCAGAGGATATAAGGATATTATCCAATAAAGGATATCTGCCATTTATTAATAGTTATCTGAATGACAGGCATATTTCTTATTTCGAATACAGTCCCGGCGGATTCACTGAAAAAGAATATATAAGGCACAGCACATTTGATATTAACGACGGGAGGCAGAGTTTTGGGATACAAAACACATTTTCATTTATCCAGGAGGGCTTGAATGGAGAGGATGATTCACTAGCTAACATTAAAAATCGTGCTGAAAGACAGATGGCAGGAATGAGAGGTTTACTCGAATTTGCCTATTTGCATAAGGATGAAATTAAAGATCTAGTTGCAAAGGAACGAGATAAATTAACTAATAATGAATTGAGCAATAAAGTTGCAATTCAATTAGACCATTTCCCAGACGGAAGAAAATTAGAAGTCCCTTTGCTATCCTATTATTCAAATAAGGACACAGTTATAACGGTAAATAATTACCATCCAGTTGTTAAGGCCATATTTGAAGTTGAAAGACCAAGTGGATATTTAGTCCCGAAAAGCTTGAAAGAGATTACCAATTGGGCGATCAGACAATCACTTCAATATTATGATTATAAAAAATTACCAGGTGATAAAATTGAACAGTACAACATAACAGGAATAGACTCAATAGATTTCGAAGGGGATATGACTGTAAACCCGGCTGTTGGAGTAAAGGAAATTTCAGATAATATATCCGAACAAGATTATATCTTTATTCCAACTAAGCAATTAAGGAATAATATGATAGTTATTGCACTCGAGCCAAAATCAGAGCTTGGTTTGGTCACATATAAAAATTATGAGCATTTACTTAAGAAGGGGGAAAATTATCCAATTCTGAGAGTTGTTAATCCTTCAAATAAATTGAAACTGAAATAAATGAACAAGGGAAAACAAATATTTAAAATTTCTAACTTTAATAAAAACCTGGATCATGCAATTTGTTATATAAATCGCTTTAATGGTCTGTAATAATTCTCCATATATATATAACCGCATCGAAAAAAGCGGATAAATTAATTAAATCTAAATTTGGAGAAATTATGAAAGTTTTAGTGTTAGGTTCGGGGTTGGTAGGTCGTCCGATGGCGATTGATTTAGCAAAAGAAGGATCATTCGAGGTTACAGCAGCAGATTATAGTAAAAATAATCTTAATAAAATTCCCAACGGACTGCCTATCACAAAAATTGAGAAAGATCTTTCTAATACGAGTGAATTACAAGCTTTACTAAAAGATTATGATATAGTGTTAAATGCTGTCCCGGGCTATATGGGTTTTAACACCCTCAAAGAAATTATAAAAGCTGGTAAGAATGTTGTTGATATTGCGTTCTTTTCCGAAAACCCATTTGAGCTTGATGAATTAGCAAAACGAAACAATGTAACTGCCGTTGTTGATTGCGGAGTTGCTCCTGGAATGAGTAATCTTTTAGCGGGATATGTTGATTCAATACTTGACAAAACTGAAACGGTATTAATCTATGTCGGCGGTTTGCCTGTTATAAGAGAATATCCTTACGAATATAAAGCAGGATTTTCTCCAATTGATGTAATAGAAGAATATACTCGTCCTGCACGATACGTTGGAAATGGGAAAATGGTTATTCGACCTGCGCTATCCGATTCTGAATTCATAAATTTTCCTGAAATAGGTACGCTCGAAGCATTTAACAGTGATGGATTAAGAACACTTGCTTTCACTTTGAGCATTCCTAATATGAAAGAAAAAACATTAAGATATCCGGGTCATATTGATAAAATGTTAATTCTTCGTGAATCAGGATTTTTTAGCAAGGATGAAATTGAAGTAAATGACATGAAAATTAAGCCGATCGACTTCACATCTAAACTTTTGTTCCCTATGTGGGAATTGAAAGAAGGTGAGGCGGAGTTTACAGTTATGAGAGTAATCGTTGAGGGTGAAAAAAATAAAAAGAAACTTCGTTATACGTATGATTTATTAGATCGCCACGATGATAAATCAAATATTCGTTCAATGGCAAAAACTACAGGTTATACTGCTACAACTGTATTAGGCATGATAGCTAAAGGTTTGTTTGATAGAAAAGGAATATGTCCTCCTGAATACATTGGTCAAAAACCTGAATGTGTAGAATTTGTATTAACTAAACTAAAAGGGAAAGGAATTTTGTATAAACTAACCATTGATAATTTGGAATAAATTATATTGATACGAACACTGAATAAAATACAGTCAACCAAACTTGCCAATTTGCCAACTCCTTTAGAAGAGGCTCCGCGGCTAGCGGACAAAATTGGTTTATCTAAATTATTTATAAAGAGGGACGATCTAACGGGACTTGCAGGTGGAGGAAACAAAGCAAGAAAATTGGAATATGATTTTGCTGGGATAATAATGGGTGGATATGATGTTGTAATAACTGCAGGAGGAATTCAATCCAACCACGCACGTATGACGTCAGCCGCAGCGCGAAAATTCGGACTTGATGTTAAGCTTGTTCTCGGGGGCCCGGATTTTGAAATTATCAAAGGTAATTTACTTCTTGATGTTTTATTTGGAGCTGAAATAAGATATCTCGTCAATGATGATTCAAACGACCACTTAACAGTAGCTATGGAAAAATGGGCAGATGAGCTATTAAGTAAAGGGCACAAACCATTTATTATTCCAATTGGAGGAAGTACGGGTTTAGGTGCGCTTGGCTATGTTAAAGCAATGCATGAAATAGCTGGACAATTTGGAGGCGATAAAGTTCAGATAATTTTAGGCGTTGGCTCATGTGGAACTTTTGCAGGGACTATTCTTGGGTGCAAAATTTTTCTCCCCAATTCTCGGGTGATTGGAGTGAGTGTATCAAGAACTTCAGCGGCAATTGATATTCGGACTAAAGAAATTATCCGGGAAAGCGCAAAGCTGATTGATTATAAAATTGAGACTAGCAAATTATATGTCGAATGTTATGATGATTATTTTTCAGAATATGGTGTAATCACAAAGGAATGTGAACAAGCGATTCTTGATTGTGCAAATCTTGAAGGGATTCTGCTTGACCCGATTTACACTGGAAAAGTAATGGCCGGTTTAATCGGTCTGGTGGAAAAGAAAATTGTTGATAAAAGTATCCCGGTGATATTTTTACATACAGGTGGCATGCCCATATTATTCTCCTTTGAATCTGAATTAAGTAAGTATGCTACCTATATCAAAATTAAAAATATATGAAAAAAATAATCGGGCGTGGCATTTTCTTTTATATTTCAATCCTGGTTATAACTTCATATTCATTCTCTCAGGAAATAAATTCATCTGATAACAAAGCCATTCTTTCTCTTATCAATAAATTTTCTGATAAAGATCCATTTGTAAACGGTGAAGCCATTGATTTATTAGTTAATCATGGAAACTCAGCAGTCGATTATTTAATTAAATCATTAGCAGATGAAAGTGACAACGTCAGATGGTGCTCGGCAATTGCATTAGGTAAAATTGCTCCTGGAGGTACTAAAACAATTCCGTTTCTGACAGAAGCGTTGAAAGATAAAAATTCTGATGTTAGATGGTGTTCGGCAATAGCGTTGGGAAAATTTCATAATGCAGCTGAAAAATCAGTTCATGCACTGTTTAATTTATTAAATGATGATGATCGTGATGTGCGATGGGCTGCATATATGTCACTCAGTAAAATTAATAAAGAAGCTATTAACAAGAGTCCTGAGTTTTCTAGGGTAATTGAAATACTGGAAAAACTGACACCCAAATTGATTAAGGAATTAAATGTTCCGGGCGTATCAATAAGCATTATAAAAAATTATAAGCTTAGTTGGTCTAAAAGTTTTGGTATATCAGATGCTGTTCAACAAAATAAAGTAAATAATAAAACTATATTTGAGGCATGTTCTATGAGCAAGCCGGTTTTTACTTATCTTGTTTTAAAGCTTGCCGATCAAGGAAAGTTAGACCTGGATAAACCTCTTAGCGAATATCTTCCTGGGCAGTTTGTTAGCGATAACGATGATTATTCAAAACTTATTACTGCAAGAATGATACTCACACACACAGGCGGCACGCCTAACTGGAGAAAAGGCGGCGAAGAAAGAGGAGGGCCAATTCCAATTTATTTTAAACCTGGGACTAAGTTTAATTATTCCGGTGAAGGAATATATTATTTGCAGAGAGTCGTTGAGCATATAACACAAGAACCGCTGGAAACCTATGCCAGGCGAAATTTGTTTGATAGGCTTGGATTTGAATCAACAAGTTTTATTTGGACCGATAAGCTTAATCTGCAAATGGCTACTGGGCATGATACTTTAGGAAATTGTAATAAAAGAAGTAATTATGCACATTCTAATGCGGCTTATACACTTTATACAACTCCGAATGAGTATGCTAACTTTATAATTGAAATAATGAATCTGAATAATCCCGGGGAGTTATCATTATCAAAAAAAATGATAAATGAAATGTTAAAACATCAAATACGTGCTGATGTGCGAGATGTTGTTGACAGACCAGGGCGTTCTTTAGGCTTATTTTCTTTCAGGGGTTTAGGCTGGGGAATTGATTCAACAATTACTGGCGACATTGTGTATCATAGCGGTGCTAACCAAACAGGTTTCCGGTGTTACTCACAATTTAATATGAATGAGGGTTCCGGCATCGTTATAATGACAAATGGTCAAAATGGAAGCGATTTGTGGTCTCGTCTGATAAGTGTTGTCGGGGATTTATAAGACTAAATAATGTAAAATGAGGTTAGCTCATCTTAAGGAAATAAACAATTACTAAAAGAAAGAAATAAAATGCGAATAGAAAAAATTGAACTTCGTCATACAAAAATGGAACTTGTTTCTCCATTCGAAACATCCCTTGGTGTGGAATTATTTGAAGAGCATATCATCGTCCGGATTGACTCTGACGGCATAACCGGATGGGGTGAATGTGTTGTAGAACCGTCGCCTTCATATTCTTACGAAACACTGCAGACGGCATGGCATATCCTGTCCGACTTTCTGATCCCTTCAATCCTCGGAAAAGATTTCCATACTATTGAAGATGCATTGACACTTTATAAATGGATTCGGGGTCATCGGATGGCCAAAGCTGGCGTGGAAGCAGCATTGTCCGATGCATTTGCAAAGTCAAAGGGAATTTCACTATCTTCATTCCTCGGAGGAACTAGGGAACGAATTTCCGTCGGCGTGAGTGTCGGTCTTCAATCTTCCCCGGCGGAATTAGTGAAAGTAGTTGCCGGTTATTTGCAAGACGGTTATAAGCGCATAAAAATTAAAATTGCTCCCGGGCGGGACATTGATCTGGTGAAAGCTGTCCGGAATGAATTCCCCCATATTCAGCTTCAGGTCGATGCCAACTCCGCGTATACTTTGAATGATATAGAAATGCTACGGGTATTAGACGGTTACGATCTACAGCTTATCGAACAACCGCTCGGATATGATGATATTTATGACCACTCTCTTTTACAACGCAAATTAAAAACTCCTATTTGCCTTGATGAAAGTATTTATACCGTTTCAGATACCCGCGCTGCGATTGAATTGGGAAGCTGCAAAATTATTAACATCAAACCGGGACGCGTAGGAGGATATACAGAATCGATAAAAATCCATGACTACTGTGCATCAAAAAATATTCCTGTATGGCATGGCGGAATGGATGAATCTGGAATTGGGCGGGCCGGTAATGTCGCGCTTGCTTCACTTCCAAATTTTACTTTGCCTGGAGATATTTCTGCAAGTAAAAGATATTATAAAGTTGATATTGTTGAACCTGAATTTGTAATCAATCAAGATGGAATGATGGATGTTCCCACTAAACCTGGTATTGGCGTTGAAATAAATTTAAATATGTTGGAGAAGGTTACGGTTAGAAAGGCTGTTTATTAAATATTAGATTATTGTTAAACACATCTATTTTGAAAATAAAATCGTATTTATCAACTTTAATGTTTCAAACATCTTTATTTAAGAGTTAATGAAATATATTTTTATTTATACCCTTGTCATATTAAGACTAACGGGGATATCAGCCCAGACCATTGATATTAAAGTTAATAATCTTAATCAGCCTAAAACACAATTGTCTTATCTGAGGGGAGGGAATGTTATCTTTATTGATTCACTTCTCTCAACTAATAACGAATTCCATTATACTTTCGCAAAAAATGCAAGTCATCCAGGTCTGTATAGATTATATATCTCAATCAATAGATGGATAGACTTCATAATTGATAATGAGGACGTAATCCTCATTACCAATGCTAACAATATCACTGACAGTATGAATGTGATCAAGTCAGAAAGTAATAAACTTTATTATGAATATATAAACTTTAATAAAGATTATAAAATTAAAACCGGACAGCTGATGGTTATCCTTGACAAATATTCTAAGGATGATAATTATTCTGTTTCTGCAAGGAATAAACTTAATCAGTTGCGGGAGCAGTATTATAAATTTGTAAATATTACTTCCCAAAAGAATATCAATTCTTTTGTCGCCAGGTATATTAAATCAGTTCAATTGCCTGCAGTTGATGTAAATTTATCCGTTAAAGATCAGGTAGCTTATCAAAAAACTCATTTCCTGGATAATATTGATTTCGATGACGATGATTTATTATACTCCGATGCTTTCACTATCAAATCCGTAAAGTATATTACTCTTTTCAGAAATCGTAAGTTATCAAAGGAAGTTCTTACAAAAGATTTGATCTCTGCCGTGGATACAATCCTGAATAAAGCAAAAGTTAATCAATTGGTCTATCAGGATATTACAGAATGCCTTATTAATAAGCTCAGAGAATTTGGATTAAGTGAAATTATTGATTATGTCGTTGATCATTATGTGATTAGGGATGACTTGTGCTTTGATGAAAAACTTCCGGGTTCAATACAGCAAAGAATAGATCAGTCAAAAAGCTTCTTGGTCGGCGTTAAAGTTCCGCACTTAATTATGCCCGATTCAATAGGGAAAGAGATTGATTTAAATGACATAAATTCAGAAAATACTTTAATATTATTTTACGCAAGCTGGTGTCCTCATTGTCGGAAACTTTTGCCAGACATTAATGATCTTTACACGAATCAAAAAGAAATGAAATTGAAAATATTTGCTGTATCAATGGATACGAACAAATCTGAATGGCTTAATTATATAAGGAAGAATAATTACAATTGGATAAATGTTTCGGATCTTAAAGGAGGATATGGAAGGGCAGTAAAAGATTATAAAATTTATGCTACTCCAGCAATGTTCTTGGTTAATGATAAAAAAGAGCTTATCGCCATTCCGGCCAATATAGAGGATTTAAAAAAATATTTTAATTAGTCACATGGGAATATTTAAATGGATCAGTTACCGCCTGCATTTTGGAACTTGTCTGCCGCAGATTTACTTAAATTGCTGGAATCTGTAAAAGAAGGATTGACCAGTAGCGAAGCCAAAAAACGGCTCGCGTTATATGGCGCTAATCTCCTTAAGCCGCCAAAACGGTCGGATGTACTGACTCTCCTCATCTCTCAGTTTAAAAGTCCCATTATCCTTATCCTATTCTTCGCAACAGGACTATCTTTCTTTCTGCACGATGCGGTCGATGCAATAATTATTCTTTCAATCGTCCTTGTAAGCGGTCTCCTTGGATTTTGGCAGGAACGCGGCGCTTCAAATGCTATCGAGAAGCTCCTTTCAATTGTTCAGATTAAAGCGGCTGTCCTGCGCGATGGAATCTCCATTGAAATCCCCGTTGAACAAATAGTGCCGGGGGATATCGTCATCCTTAACGCCGGAGATATTATTCCCGGTGACGGACTTGTTCAGGATTCAAAAGATCTTTTCGTCGATGAAGCAATGCTGACAGGTGAAACTTTCCCCGTTGAAAAAGAAGTGGCAGTGCTGCCGCAGGATACTCCATTGGGTCAACGGACAAATGCCCTCTGGATGGGGACTCACGTGGTTAGTGGTAGCGCAACTCAATTAATAGTTCGGACTGGAAGGGAAACTGAGTTTGGCAAAGTGTCCGATCGGCTGAAACTTCGTCCTCAGGAAACAGAATTTGAGCATGGCATCCGTCGCTTCGGTTACTTTCTTATGGAAGTTACTCTTATGCTTGTGGTGACAATTTTTGCAATCAACGTCTATCTCGCCCGTCCTGTGTTGGATTCATTTTTATTCTCTTTAGCACTCGCTGTTGGACTAACTCCCCAGTTACTGCCAGCAATTATTAGCATAAACCTTTCCCATGGCGCCAAACGAATGGCTGAAAAGAAGGTTATCGTCAAGCGACTTGCTTCTATTGAGAACTTCGGAAGTATGAATATAATCTGTTCTGATAAAACAGGTACATTGACCGAAGGAACCGTGCAGCTCCAATCTGCATTTAATGTCGATGGCACTCCAAGTGAAAAAGTACTTCTATACGCTTATCTCAACGCTTTTTATCAAAAGGGATTTACAAACCCTATAGATGAAGCTATCCGCAGTTATCGCAAGCTTGATCTTGCAGGTTATCAAAAAATCGACGAGATCCCGTATGATTTCCTTCGCAAGCGTTTGAGCATACTTGTCTCCCATGATAATTCGAATCTTATGGTAACCAAAGGCGCGTTGGTTAATGTGCTTGCTGTCTGTACAACTGTGGAAACCGCTGATGGAACCATCGCTGATATCGCCACAGTACAGGAAAAGATTCAGCAGCACTTTGAGGAATTCAGTAATAAAGGATTCCGTACTCTGGGTGTTGCATACAAAAAAATGGGAACAGAATCACACATTAGCAAAGACCACGAAAAAGGAATGACGTTCTCAGGATTTCTAGTTCTTTTTGATCCGCCCAAACCCAATATTATCGAAACGATTACAAATCTTAAAAACCTTGGCGTTTCTCTTAAAGTCATTACCGGTGATAATCATTTGGTTGCTGCTAACGTAAGTCAGCAGATGGGTTTAAAAAATACTAAAATACTTACAGGGCCAGATATTAGCCATATGAGTGATGCCGCATTGCTCAAAAGTGTGGGAAGTGTGGATGTCTTTGCCGAAATCGAACCCAATCAAAAAGAACGTATCATTATTGCTCTAAAAAAAGCAGGAAATGTAGTAGGATATATGGGGGATGGCATAAATGATGCTTCTGCTATTCATGCTGCCGATGTGGGCATTTCTGTAGATAGCGCTGTGGATGTTGCCAAGGATGCTGCGGATATCGTCTTGCTCGAAAAGGACTTGGGCGTTTTAGTGCAGGGTGTGCGCGAAGGAAGGGCAACTTTTGCCAACACTCTCAAATATGTATTCATGGCAACCAGTGCCAATTTCGGAAATATGTTTAGCATGGCGGGTGTATCTCTCCTTGTTCCATTTCTGCCGTTACTCCCTAAACAGATTTTGCTTACTAATCTTATGACAGATTTTCCGGAAATGACTATTGCAACCGATAGTGTTGATAAAGAAATGATTGACTATCCTCGCCAGTGGGATATTAAAGCAATCCGGAAGTTTATGATTACTTTTGGAATTGTTAGTTCTGTGTTTGATTATCTAACTTTTGGTTTACTGCTGCTCGTCCTTCATGCAACCGAGGTTCAGTTCAGAACAGGTTGGTTTTTGGAATCTGTTGTTTCAGCATCGTTGATTGTGCTCGTTATCCGATCCCGTAAACCTTCCTACAAGAGCAAGCCAGGTAAATATCTCTTATTAGCTACTATTTCAATTGTCGTTATAACCTTAATTCTGCCATACACTCCGCTTGCCGGAATATTTGGATTTAGCCCGCTCCCGGTTCCGTTCCTTCTTTTTATTGGGGTTATTATTGTGTTGTATATATTCACGGCAGAAGTTGTGAAAAAGATTTTCTATAGGAGGGTAAAATTTTAAAACCCATTTTTGACTATCAGTTCAATATTAAGCTGCTTTTGTAGTTTTAACAACCCTTCCAAAATATTTTGGTGTTTATAGTCACTTATAAATTCGAAATTACCATCTAATTTCTTACAATATAAATTATCAATCCGACTAAAAATGAGCTCATCAATGAAAAAAATTTTGTTCTTAAATATTTCTGTTCTAATAATAACATTTCTAGTTATTACAGGATGTAAGCAGAAATCGAATACTTCAAACGAATTGAAACCCCTCGCATATAAATATGTCGAAGTTTGGAATAATGGAAACCTGGGCGAATTAGATGCGCTTGTCGATTTAAACTTTGTGTATCATTCAAACCAATCACCTATTGTTAATGGTATTGACGGGCTAAAAAAAGTAATTACGGGATTCAGAGCTGCCTTTCCGGATATGAAATTAGTTTTAACGGATGAAATCTATGGAGAAAATGAAGCTTCCTGTATTTGGAGTTTGACAGGAACTAATACTGGACAGGGTGCAATGCATCCTACCGGAAAGTCTATAAAGATATGGGGAACTTCTGTTTTTCACTTTTCCAATGGAAAAATCACTTCAGAATGGACTGCATTCGACAACCTATCCTTATTGACACAACTTAGATCTAACACGAAGACTACGTCCAAAAAAAGGTGACAAGTTGTTTTCTGCCTTTTTATTAAATCTGGGTGCCCGGGAAGGGGAGAAGCTCATTGAAGTATTATAGTTTTACGATCCATCGTATAAGCAGCAAAGTACCCTAAGGCGCCATTGCTGAGATTGGTGTTCGGATTAGCCGGAGCCAAAGAGGTGGCAGCACCATCTGAGGATAGAATATTGCTTAGAGTATTGAAATAGTCATATGTGGATTTATCAATCGAAAGTAAGTCAACAGAAATGGTATCACCCGTTGTGACCAACCTTCCAGCACGAACCCTCTCGCTCATTTCACTTCCATTAGTCAGTTTATCCGAATAAAGACGGTATCTCCGTCCATCTATTGAATCTGACGGAATGAAATACCCGGCGTGGACATTTAGCCTGTAGTAATTCCCTAATTCCGGTGGATCTTTAAATGTTATATAAATATCGTAGCCTGGCTCTCCATTACGTGAGTTAGGGCGTTTTATATAATACAGGGAATCGATATATACCTTCTGGGGCATGGAAGAAACCGCAGTATATTTATTCCCATCCGAGGTTACGTTCAGCATGTAAGTTCTACCGGACTGACCAACAAGTGAGGATGATTTATAAATACCAACTGTCGAAGATTCTTTAAGAGTATCTATGTTTCCAATGTCATCGGATATAATTACTAATGCATTTGAAACGGGCGGGAAGGTCAGCGTGGGTTCAAAGTAATTTCCTGATTTGCTTAAGATTATGTTATAAGGACCCGCCTGGTCCGTGATATTCGCATCGATTACAAGCTTTGGGTTAGCCTGGTTAAGGTCGATAACTACCACTTTCTGGCAGTTGAAAGATGCTAATGCAAGTATAAGTAAAAACGGTAACAGGTTCTTTTTACTATTGAGGAATTTCATATTTAATGAGACGTTATTCATATTAATCAAATCCTTATTCTTAAAATGCAAAGTTATACGTAATTGATGGTATGATTGGAAAGAATGTAATCTGAAGTGCCTGTGTTTTTTTAGGATCGGTAGGATCTTGTCTGAATATGATTGAATAGGCATTCCATCTGTCATAAGCATTATAAACACAAAAGTTGAGATTGGAACGAGGACCTAGGTTCCAGGTAGCCGACAAATCCAGGCGGTGGTAAGCGGGCATGCGGTAGCCATTTCGTTCCGTATAGTACGGTACTAGCCGCCCGTCAACCCAATAATTGCCACTGGGGAAAGTTACGGCATTGCCGGTATTGTAAACCCAGGTTGCTGAAAATGTCCATGTATCGTTGAACTCATAAATTCCTACGACTGAAATATCATGTGTTCTGTCTTGCCTTGCATTGAAAGGGTTACCGTTATTAATTTGGTCAAAAATTGATTGGGTTTTGGATAGAGTATAACCTATCCAGCCTGTAAAGGCGCCATATTTTTTTCGGATAAGGAATTCAGCTCCATAGCTTCTGCCTCTGCCTGTTAACAGGAGAGATTCTACATAAGGGTTAAGCTGAAGGTCGGCACCGTTTTTATAATCGATTAGGTTAAGCATATTTTTATAATATAATTCGAGAGAGGCTTCATATTCGTTATCTGCGAAATTTTTGAAATAACCCACCGTGTACTGGTCGCAGTACTGAGGTTTAACATTATTGCTGCTTGGCACCCAAAGGTCGCTCGGGTTATTTGTCGTTGAATTTGAAAGAAGATGTAGATATTGCGCTGTGCGCGTATATGCTGCTTTTACAGAACTGGATTCATTAATTATATAATTGGCTGAAATTCTGGGTTCTAAGGATGTATAAGTTTTAACAACCTGCCCTGAAGAATAATATGCCGTATCAGTTGTATTGCCGGAAGCATCGTAAGAATAAAATGTTCCCGGTCCCATCAGGTTAAACATTGATAAGCGTAAACCATAATTGACTTTAAAACCTATAAGGGGTTCTAGTTCGTGAGAGAAGTAAGCGGCATTTTCAAAAGCATATTTGTTCGGTACGGAAAGGCTGTTTGTGAAAGTAGTCGATCCGGTTGTAACTGTTCCGGGGAGGAATGTATGATATATAGTATTTACTCCAAACTTCATATTGCTTGTCGAACTGATGAAGTACTGGAAGTCGAATTTCATGTTATAATCTCTGATTCCGGATGTTATTTGGAACTGGTTAATGCCCGTACTTACATTATTGCTGTATGAATAATTGCTGAAGATCAGTGAAGTGTTTAAGAATAGGCTTTGACCGAATATATGGTTCCATCTTGCAGTTGCCGTAGCATTTCCCCAGTTAAATCCAAAAGCATTAGGGTAATTAAAATTATCGCGTCCTAAATATCCGGAAAGGAATATTCGGTCACTTTCCCCTAAGGAATAATTGGCTTTCATATTGAGGTCATAGAAATAAAGACTGGTACGGTTAATAAGTGTATCTGATGAAAGTTTAAGGAAAAGGTCAACATATGTTCTGCGGGCAGTGATTATAAATGAGCCCTGATCCTTAACAATAGGACCTTCCAGCATTAGACGTGAGGTCAGTAATCCTATGCCGCCGGAACCGCCAAATTCTTTATTATTGCCGTCGTTTGTTCGGATATCAAGCACAGATGAAAGCCTTCCTCCATATTCTGCCGGAAGCCCACCTGTAATAACCGTAACATCTTTTAGTGCATCCGAATTAAAAACAGATAGGAATCCAAGCAAGTGAGCGGAGTTATAAACCGGTGCCTCATCCAGAAGTATAAGATTTTGATCGACACCACCGCCTCGGGCATAAAATCCTGTGCCCCCTTCTCCTTCGGATTTAATACCTGGCAAAAGTTGTATGGTTTTCAGTATATCTTTTTCCCCCAGGAGAACGGGAATCGACTGAATCTGCTTTATCTCCAGTTTATTTGAGCCGATGTTCATGGAAGTTACATTGTCATTAGTGCGTTCACCTGTTACAACGACTTCTTTTACTCGGATCGGTTCAGGTTCCAAAGAAATATTAAGAATCCTGCTGTTATTAAGTGTGAGAGGATCTGCTTTAGTTTTGAAACCTATATATCTGACAATCAGAGTGTAATTCCCTTTAGGAATCGTTAGTGAATAGAAGCCGTAAGCATTTGAAGATACTCCGGTACCTGGAAGTTCTTTTATAAGTATAGACGCCCCGATAAGTGCTTCTCCCGATTCGCTGTTCTTGACGGTTCCACTGATTGTAAAATTATCCTCAGCCCTTAATTGAGAACACAATAATAACATTAATAACGAAGTAGA